>Ga0256406_1005954_pt1 | contig 12613 bp, 19 predicted proteins | sample RumenRJG_03DNA_FD_185986 | JGI IMG/M metagenome (GOLD analysis project Ga0256406, IMG submission 185986) | Bovine rumen microbial communities from Lethbridge, Alberta, Canada - RJG_03 | ecosystem: Host-associated > Mammals > Digestive system > Stomach > Rumen | place: Canada: Alberta | collected...
GGGCTAGATACTTAACGGTTCCAGGGTGTAGGTGGTTCTCTTCATGCCTGAGTAAGGCATAGTCTACCCTTGACGAGCCGAATGTGACCTCGGCGCCGTCCCGTGTGGCTGTGATACGGGCTGAATTACGCAAGGCTCCAGTCAACACTGGCGCGTTAAACTGAGCCTTGGCTTGGACGTCCGCCATCATGTTGAGGCATCCCGCCCGCCATATCTGGATAAACATTTTGCTCGGGTGCTCGCCCTTCCACTGGATACCGCCCGCCATTATTTCGCCTCAAATTCTGGTGTGAAGTAGCACCGGCAATTAGCATGTGCGTCGGGCACATCTAGTGGCTGGAAGTCCACAACATAGTCGCGGTCGTCGGTCTCGATGACGTCGCCGAGCTGTGCGAATGCGTCGCGTATCGGGACTTTCTTGCCCTCCATCTTTCGGCAGAATGCGCATGTGTTCGCGTCATCGGTGCAATGCCAGATTTTATAGGCTTGTAGGTCGTTAGCGTCGGCTAGTGCCTGCACGGCTTGGAGTTGCCCGAAACGCTCGCTATTCACTATCTCATTCCGGGCCATCATATCGGCTTTCTTCTGGTCGTTCACAACGCTATTTATTAACTCGCTGGTCTGCCTCGCCGTCAGTCCGTCAGCCTCTGCTTGGATGAGTAGCTGTTGGATTTTATCTCCCATAGCTTGGTCATGCGTCCTAGTCACGGCTATGAGCCTACGCCACCAGTTCGGGTCGTCAATAGCCGTCGGGACTTTGTCGGGCTTCTCGAGCTTAAACTCTTTAGCTACGGCTTTTATCATAGTGCCCTGCGCCGTAATGGCTAGCGGTTCTAATATCGAGCGTAACTGGTCGGCGAATGCGTTGACTTCCTCGTCGGTTAACTGATATGCGTTAGCGCTGGTGCCGTTCTGTATCGATTTGGCTATGCGCCTATTCTCGGCAATGATAGCCTTGACGAGCTTCTGCCTCGGCGTTAACTTGTCGCCCTGATAGCGTCTGTTCGCGTCTACCATCGGGCGGTCAAGGTTCACAGGCTGGCTCTTATGTGCTAGCTGTAGCCCCTCGTCTTTGGCTAGGGTCAAGCGCGCCCATTCCTCGCCAAGTCCTAGTGCCTTGGCTGCGTCGGCTGGCTGTGCCCCTGCGTTCACGAGCTTTATCATGGCATCGGCTTTGACGCTGTAGGTATCAGCCTTGACCTTCTCGGCGTCGGCTAGTGCTGGCACGTCATAGTCATAGCTGAGGGTCCACGTTATCTCGTCTTTACAAACACGCGCAAGCTCATGCATAAAACGGCTCCACGTTCGCCTGAGCTGGTAGTCCACTTTTCGCGCGAGGTTGCGGTCCGATACTTGGGCGTTGTTATAGGTAGCGGTCGAGTCATTCCCGCGGGCAATGGCGGGCACGCCATAGGCGCTGTCCTTCTTGCTTTGGGTCTTGTCGATAAGTTCGCCGAGCGTCAGGTCTTTGTTAGTGGTGCCAAAACTGACCCATTCGATGCTGGCGGTCTTCATGGGGTTGCCCTGCTCGTCCGTCGGGCGGTAGGCGTATTGATAGTTGAAGTGTCCACGGCTCCCGCGTCTATGGACGCGCTCGAGCTTGTCCACCGCGCTCTTAAACTGCTCTTGGCTGTTAGCCGTTATGATGAACATGCCGTCTGGCTTGGCTCCGTTCTGGAAAAAGCCCGCCTGATACGCGGCGATATAGTCCTCAATGGTTGCCCATTTCTTGCTCGCCTGGGCGGGGCTTACGCCTACGCCATAGGCGTCGGTTGACATTGAGTAGTAGAACTCCATCACTGTGTCTGGGGTTAACTGCCTCATTTCGCCATCGCTATCCGTATACTGGTAAACTATACGCCCTCCGCCGAGGTCCATGCGGGCGCGCGGGGGCAAGAATATGTAGCCCTTAATGTTCCAGCTGTAGTGCTCCTCTCCCGGGTTCCACATGACGGCTACTAGGGCGCGCGGTTGGCTCAATATGCTACTTATGAGATAGTCCGCAAAATCGTAAAAGCCCATATTATCGTTAGGCGCGAATAACTTCTGTATGGCTAGTGGTTGCGTTGTGAGGCGTCTGCCGTCCTTATTTATTGCATACGGGACCACTGCTGAGAACTGCTCGGCAATAGGTCTAATATCGCTAAAATTGGCTTTGTAGTCGTCTAATTCGTATGCGCTAATAAAGCTTAACGGCTGGGTGGCTGGCTGTGCGTATTGCATAGCGCCGCCGCTTGCGCTGTGCCTTCGAGCCAAAAAGGAGATTATGCCCATATGCTTATTATACATTGAAATTTTAGCCTGTATGTGGTATTTACCACCACTCGATTTTTTGCTTGGCCCTTGGCTCGTAGTAGCAGAGTAGCAGGGCGTCTGCTAGGTCGGGGCTTCTGTTGCCCGCTGCCTTGAATGCGCTCTTTTGCTCGACAATGCGCCTGCCCCGCTGGTCAAAGCTCCAGCTCCGCTGGCTGAGCTCGCTGACTAATTCTTGCCTATGGTCTAATAGCCCCTCAAGACCTACAGCGGGCAGTATCTTCTGAAAGTCAAACCACATCTCGCTCGCGGCGTTCGGGTAGCGGTCGGGGTCTTTGGCGCTCTGGGCAAAATTGACGGGCGCCACATTTAGCCCCTCGGCTTGACAGAGGTCCACTAGTCCTCCGCCGACGCCTGTTTCGTCTATCTTTATCCGCGGGGCATCCATACCGCGGGTGAATTCCTTTAATAGCTTTGCTTGCTCCGTTAGGCTCTTATGTTGCCATACTTCAAGGCTCGTCGCCTTCAGTCCCTTGCGGGCGACAAACACGGTTCGGTCGCGTCCGAAACGCGCCACGTCCACGCCTACCTCCCACGCCCCGCTATCGTCGCCGTCGCGGTCAAACGCCGATACTAGCTCATCGCGATTTAATATCGCATTGTCTACTTGGCTGAGTGGCTCGCCGAGCCATACCCACGCATAGTCGGTGGTCCCCTTGGCGCTCTCGCGGAGGTCTATCATCTCCTGTGGCTGCAAGCCGTATCTATCTAGCGTGAGCGGGTCTAGATATTTAACTAGCGTCCGCGGGGGCGGGGTCTCGGTAAAGAAGCTATACACGGGGTCGTTATCCGTGAAGCGGTTCATTGTGAAAATTAAACGGCTACCTGGCTTGCGGACTGTCGGTATTAATGCCATGAGGCTTTTGTGACTGAGGCTCTGCGCCTCTTCCACCCAGACCTCATCCACGCCTGTATAGCTTTGGACCTTTGTCGGGTTGTCCTTGAGACCTATGAAGCTCCACTCGCTACCAGACGCCGTGCATATGAGCTTGTCGCGCTGTGTCTCAAAATAGCGCCCCCAGCCATACTCCTCTATGAGGCTTTCGAGCTGGGTCTTGACTGACTTCTCGATGCTCTTCTGTATCTCGCGGGCATCAAGGAAGCGCATTTTATGGGACATCCCGCGCGTGAGCTGGCTGAGCGCTACGGCGTATGACTTGCCCGTTGACCTGCCGCTGAAATAGATAAGGTAGCGGTATTTATCGTCATAAAGGTCGATAAACTCGGGCAAAACGTTCGCATGTATTATCTCGCCTTGCATACTACTATTTTAACCGTTGAAGCTCGTCTATATCTCGCCGTATTTCGGTCATCTCGCGGTTGTCATTTATGTATGAGGTGACCCCGCCTATTATCGCGGCTGCGAGTATGACTATAACGGCTAATATTAGATAGTCGCTCGCCTTGCTCTTAAAGCGCGCGCCGAAGCTCTGCCTGTTCTGCTGGTCTATCGCTTGCTGTTTGTCTATCCATGCCCCGTGCCTCTTAACGTCGCTCTCGAGTCGCTCCATGCGCTGGGCGAAGCTCTGCAAGTCGTCGCGCGTCACCATCTTACCGTCAATGCGTTGTTCAAGCCCTGCTATGCGCTCGTCCATTGCCTGTATTCGGCTCGCTAGTATGGCTAGCAGTTGGTTTGTGTCGAGGTCTTCGAATTCTAAATTACCGTTGCTATCTATTTTGGCGCGTGGGGTTGTATCGGCTTTCATATCGTTTTAATTATAACCACATTGCGCTAAAATGTGGCTATGAATGGTATCAATGCGAAGCGTATTGCCTCAATAGTTGCGGGCGTGCTGTCTGCCTTGGGGCTGGCATATTCAGGGCTAGCTCAAATCTGGCACTTACCCCTTGCGAGTGAGGTCAATCAGTCTATCGGCGTTATAGTTCAGCTAATATCCGCCGTGCTCGCGGCTTTCACGGGAAAATCCATAGCTGACGACAACAAGGGCTAGCGCTACCTGCTAAAATCTAAAAAGCCCCGGTGCGAGAAAGCCGGGGCTTTTTATCCGCGCAGTGTACTCTAACTCTACTTTTTCGCGCTCTTAGGCTCTTTTTTGGGCTTGAGCACTTTAATTTCGATAGCCGACGGCTTGACGTCAAGGGTGGTTTCGGTCTGTTGCTTCGGGGCGCCGTACACTTGATTTATCTGTGACTCGATAACCTTCCAGTCGCCTTTGATGAGCCACTTCGCCAGCTGGCGCTCAAACATCGGGGCGTCGTGGTCGCCGATAATGACCCTGAGCTCGTCCTCGTCGAGTTTCATCATCTGCTCGAGCTTGTAGCGTGGCGTGTCTTCCTTTTTCCATGCCCCCCTTGAGCTCTTGTTGCCCTCGGGCTGTCCGAACTGACGGTTCTTTGGCGGTTTCTTATATCCAACCTCATAATTCCCCTGCTTCTGCGAATTGGCCATAACTCCAGCACTCCTTTCTACTCCTATTTGGTCCCCTCTTGTCAGCCGTCTTCGTCGCCATTATGCACAAACTGCCAGTATCGCTTGCGTATAACGTCGCAATAGTGGCGGTCTATTTCTGCCGTGTAGCATACGCGTCCTGTTTGCTCACAGGCGAGTAGCGTTGAGCCACTACCGCCGAATGGGTCTAGGACAATCTCGCCAGTACGTGAGCTGTTCTTAATTAAATAAGCTAGTAGAGCTATCGGTTTCATCGTCGGGTGTTCTCGACTAGCGTTTGGCCTCGCAAATTTTAGAGCGGTTGTCGGTACCGCGTTGTTGTCAAGTATGTCTTTTAGCATGGCGACCGCATCAGCCTTTGACATAGCGTCATAATCTATCTCTTTGTCAAGTATCGTGTCCTGTGAACGACTACCGCACCAATAATGAGCTGCGCCTTCTTTCCAGCCATAGAATATCGGCTCGTGCCGGTACATGTAGTCTCCCCATCCCATCACCATCGCGTTTTTAACCCAGACAAGCGTCCTACGTATGCGGTATCGACTCATAATCGCTTCCATAAATGCCCGCATATTATCGCCCGGAGCTGAGAATATATAATATACCCCGCCACCCTTTATAAATGGGTCTGCGGCAGATAGGAAGTCGCATAGAAATTCTGACAGTTCGTCTTGCGAATCGATTTTATCGTTATCAATCGTCAGATGTTCCTTCGTTTTGCCGTGGTAGTCTACGCCATAGGGCGGGTCTGTCAATAATAAATCGGCGACTTTATCGCCCATAAGCTTTGCCATAATATCCGACTTGGTGCAATCGCCGCATATCAGTTTATGGTTGCCCAGCGAGTATACTCTGCCAGTTTCACTGTCTGGCTCGCCGGATACTTCGGGGACATCGACTTCCTCGACTTCTTGGTCAACATTCTCGGGTTCTGGTATGTCCAGCCCCCACTCGCTCAGCTGTTCAGTATCCCACTCGTTGGCTAGCGCGTCCCAGTCCCAGTCGCCGAATGCTACATTATCTTTAATGATGAACTCGCGCTTTTGCTCGTCCGTGAGCCCCGATACCTTGACCACCTCGGCTTGTTTATATCCTAACTTCTGCATAGCTCGATAGCGCATATTACCACCTAAAATTGTGTTATTTTCGTCAACAACTATCGGGCGGAGCTCGGTCATTTCGGGGAATTCTTGAACACTCTTCACTAACTTGTCAAGTTGCCGCTTGTTTATAGTTCGCGGGTTCTTCTCGTTGAGCTTGATATCGTTTAAGTTTAGCTGTATCGTCTCGCGCTTCATACTTATTATTCTAGCATTGTATTTAGTCGATAATTTCCCATAATGGGCCAATTGAGCCGTCCTTGCGAATGCCCTGCTCTGAGTATTGGTTCCAATTTTTGACAAAATTCAAATCGAATATCTCCCGGCGAAGTAGCGCCTTCTGCTCCGCTAACTCATCCGAATCATCGATATTGTAGGCTATCGCATCAATAATCGTGTTGCCCTTGCCGGTCAAGCCGTGAGTGTTTTGTAATATCATCTCATCAACCGCATTTTCGTATGCGTCCTGCCATGACGCCGAACCTTTGAGAAGCCCTCTCAAGCCTTCTAAATTGTCGCGCTCCGTCCACTCAAGGGCTTTGCCGTCTTTTGCGTCGTAAATTTTCATGATGTATTCTCCTTTGCTCTCTTAACTTACTACAATATTATATTATCACACGTTAATGGCACAATCAAGCCCCCGCAGGGGCTTTTTCGTTGTATTATTTACCAGCGCTCAAATCGCGGATGGCTTGGTCGATAATGTCGATTTTTTGCGCCGTATTGATTTGGTGCTGCAAATGCTTGTTGAGCCTTTTTAGCGCCTTGACCTCGTCGCGGAGCCTCTTGGCGTCGTCTAGGGCTTGGCTACGCTCCGCCTGCCTCTTGGCTATTTGGAGCCTGTTGTTGGCGATTTTGGTCTTAATGCTGTTAGTTTTGCTGTTGTTGTTGTTCATTGTAGTTTTCCTTTCTTTTTATTTATTTACTACATTATTATGCTATCACACGCTAACGCCATTGTCAAGTGATATTATTAACTTTATGAAAATATTACAACGGGTGCTTAAAGCTATAGGGCACATTGTGCTAGTGGGTGTAGCTCTCGGGCTGATACTAGCAATAGCCGGCGTGGTTGCCGGCTACTGCATGCTTGGCTTCTTCTACTGGGTCGGCTAGCGTTTGAGGTAGCTCTGAACTATCTCCATAGCTTCGTTGGCGCCGTGGGCGACATAGCCCGCTACCCCCGCTTTAGCTAGCGCATCGAGCCATTCCTGTTGTTCTTGGCTGACTTTGCCCCCTTTTAGGCGTTTCATCTCGATAGCAATGAGCTTACCCTTGACTATTAAGAGGTAGTCGGGGAACCCCTTGCTCTGACCTATGCGCTTGAGTTGGGCTCCCCTGATTGCTCCATGTCTGCCACCGATTTGGCTCTCATTGCCGATATGCGTATGCTTAACGTGCATTAACTCCAGCCACTGGTGAAATACTTGGCATTCTTCATATTCGCTCGGATTCATGCTCCTATCATACCAGCGCCAGCACTGCTATTATCGCGAAGGCTATGCACATGAACTTGCCCGTGGTTATTTCGTTTTCGCTCGTGAGTAGCTCTGTGAACAGATTCGCCAGCGTCACCGTTAGAAACAAGCCTACATAGCCCATAGCGCCCCCTCACTTGCCGATAGCTTCAAAGTAGATACGAAAGCGCGATAGTCTTGACGCCCCGCGCTTACCGCCTCGGCTATTTTCCTGAACCATCCTGTACTCCTAGACATTAGCCCTGCGCCTTCGCCTCGCGCGCCTTGGCCCAGCGCTTGGCTGCGCCTCGCTTGCCCATTTCGCTCGCCAGTTCGGGGTGGGCGCTATAGCCCTTGCCCGCGTGTCCTTTCTTGCCACCTGCGCGTCCGTTCTCGCGCATGATTTCGACAATTGGCTTGCCCATACGGCGCTCCATCGTTGCCTTCCACTTTTCGTATTGCCTCTGCGCCTCGGCGCTCCTCTGCTTCTTTTCCATCGTTCTCCTTTCTTTGACCTCCAGCCACTACTCGCAATGTGGTTGCCTGGTCGTTGCCCGCCGGCCTCTCGGCCATGGCTCCCGGTGCTCGGATAATTAATTGGGTTTTGGGATTGGCAAGAGACCATCCTCGCCCGGTTTGGCGGCACAACATAATTATTAATTGTCAATTGTTAAATTTCTGGGATATCATCCGCCGTTATCGGCGCTGTCATATCCTCGGCAGAGCCCTTATCCTGCTTGCGCTCCATTATAGCGTCAATGAGCTTGCTCGCCTTGCTCATGGTCAGCGGGGCATTGTGCTTCAGGACAGCGTCCGCGCTCGCTCCGAGCATCTGCCGAATCATGGCGATTTGTTTATCGGTCGCGGGGCGCTCCGTATATGTCTTTGACGCCTTGTCGCGCCCCATAACGCCAGCCGTCTCAACATTTTTGTCGTCGTCTACGGCTAGCCCGAGCGCTAATTGCGCCGTGTAGCGTCTGGCGTATGTGAGCGCGCTCCCATATGCCTGGCATGCGTTCATTCCGGGGCTTTTGAAATCCGTTATGACCTCGGCGCCGAGCAGCCATTCTCCCGCGCTCTCATATTCGATAAATTGCCGTCCGTCGATAACTGCTAGGCGCATCTTTGGCAACGCGTGCCCTTCCTTCACTATGTCGCTGAGGCTTGCATAGCTGAAGCCATATCCGCCCGCTTTGCCTGCCTTACTGCTCGCCTTAATTATCTTATCCTTGGGGTCTGTATCGCTCATGCTATCCCTCGTACTCCACTTTAATATGTTTGACGTGCGCTAGGTGCGCCTCGAGGCCCGCCCATATCTTGCTCCATAGGGCTGTCCTGCCCTTCCAGCATTGCCATTCTAGGGCCTCGTTGGGGTCGCTCTGGTCATAGAACCGATACCAGCGCATACAGCCTGGGCATAGGTGCCCGCCCGCGTCGTAACTATCCACGGGGTCGGCTACCATTTCATGGCATGAGGCGCATCGCTCGGCGCCTAGTGCCTCGGCATCCTCGGGATTTTCGCGCCGTGCGTATCGCTCATAAGTCAAGGCGCCTAACTCGCTATCGACTATCTCGGCGGTCTGCTCTCGGGCACAGCTAATAATGTTGTCTAGATTGCTTCGGCCGACAAATCTGTCGTCTGTTAACTTCAGGTGGCTCCAGGCTAGATTGCCTTTATTATCGCGGAGCCACTGCCTGGCTATCGCTTCATTTACGTTCATGTATTCTCCTTTGCTCTTAACTTGCCTACAACTATATATTATCAAACGTTAATGCCTGATGCAAGGCTTTTTCGTTGTATTTATTACTTTACGTTAATGGCTGCGATAAAGCGCCCAGTTACGCTGTTCAAACGCCTGCTGAGCCTTCTCTGCTTCCTCTATGGTTAGCGGTTGGGTTCCTTCGGGGAATACTAGCGCCCCGGTATTGACGTCTTGCTCTAGTGGGGCGCGCCAGGCTAGCCATCCGCCGTGTCCGCCGTCTGAGCCATCGTCGAGCCTGTAATAGCCTTGGCTGGTCTTTAACATGGCGCTCGCGTTGTCATAATAGCGCTTGCGCCATCCCCACGCGATACACTCGTCACCGTCCGCGTCATGGTGGATAACTGGTTTAATTGTCATTTTTTGCCTCCTTATTCTTACTGCCAAACGCCCGCTGGCGCATTTGCTCGATAAAGTCCTCGCTAAATGGCTCCCGCATCGGCTCGTCAGACTCGCTATTCCCGCCTAGTAGCTCATATGAGCCATCTGGTAAATTGCAAGGCTCATAAACGTATTTAGGTTCGCCGAATTTGCGGTCGAATTCTGCCTGCTCCTCTTGCTCCTTCTTCTCCTGCCAGGTGAGCTTGCGCTCCCGGGGCGATAAATTGGCGAGCTTCTCCACGTTCTCATAACTCCTAATAATAAAGTCAAGGTCGGCTTTCCAGCCTCGGTCGTTGTCGCCGTTGTAGAAATAGTCCGCGCGGGCGTGGTCGATAGCATCGATTATCATATCGGCTCCGCAGTCCTGCAAACGGCTCTTGAGCTTGGCTTTGCGCTTGTCTGTGAGCTTGTAACGCCCCGCAGTGGTGCCGAATGTGTCCAGATAATGCTCATAAACGCGTTCTATCTCTTGATTTTCATTTTCTTTATCGCCCTGCCCTTCTCTATTTTTATTATTATTTTTTTTTTTTTTTTTTTTATTATTATTATTTGTTGCTAGTTTTTTAACATCTAGTTTGTCAGTTTTTTGCAAACTGGTTGGCGAAATATTAGCTATCTTGCTTGCTAATAACTCGATATCTAGTTTGAAATACCTTTTAGCTGGTATGCCTTTAACGATTGTTTTGACTATCCCCATTTCATCGAGCGTCTTCAGGGCTTCTGCCTGCTGATACCTGCTCAGCCCTGTTTTATCCGATATGTTCTCTATCGTCGAGAAAAACAGGCCGTCCTCTTCGAGCTTGCCTTCTTTGCTATAATAGTTATACTCGCTCGCGAGCTCACAGAGCATCAATGCCACATTAAGCCCATATCTTTTTAGCAAATCTCGATTGATTACTAGAAAATTATCACTAGCAAGTAGCGACACGATATTTATATTTTCGTTGGCCATCAAAAAACCCTCCCGTGCAGGAGGGCGGCCATATCAGTTCACCTGCTATTATATCACAATTTCTGGTCACCGCAACGACCATTTGACTGATATGACCGTTACAACTTATCTCTATTATAGCGCTTCAGCCTCTGTGAATCCAGCGCCCGTGCTCAATGCGTCGTATCTGCCTTTGAAGCCCCGTTATTATGAGCTTTAGTTCCTCACGGCGGGCGTCGGCTTCGGTGCCTTTGAGCGACTGTAGCTCCGCCTTGGCGTCCTCGAGGCGCCTTTTGAGCTCTGACACACTTGGTAGTTCTATTAGCGGATTTGCTCCCTGGCTCATGTATCCTCCTATCTCTTAACTTTGCCTTATGTAATTATACTATCACATGCTTACGCTATGTGCAATGCTTTTACGTTGTATTTTTTGCCCTGCTTTACGTCTGGCTGTTTGCTCGATAGCTCGGCGCGATATAAATGCCTCTATGACCGCACAGAACGCGCTCTAACGCGTGTTAGCGCTCATAGTGGGCAATTAGTCAGCTAGGAAGTATCGACCGCCCTTACCGAGCTTTACGAGGCCCTCAATGGCATCAAACTTGCCCGCAGCCTTGCACAATCTGACAATGGTGTTGACTTTGAGATATCCGCGAACATGCTTGACGCCCGCCTTCTCGGCGGCCATTATTAACTTTGTGTAGCCATCGTACTTCTTGTTGCTCCGCTCGATATCTGCCTGCTCTTCTGCCTTCGCCTGTTCTTCGCTCTTGAGTATGCTCTTTGGGCACCACATGCTGACCTTGCCGAACTCGGTTTGCCACTCTAACAGGACAGCCCTCTCGGTTTCGCGGGCGAGCGTTGGGTTAACGCCCTCGGCGCGGACGGCATAGAGCCTGTCTTGGTCTAGGTTCTTCTTGACAATCCACGCTGGAACAATTTTGGTCTCGTTATTTAGCTCAATCTCAAACATTTGTATTCTCCTTTGCCCTTAACTTGCTCTATACTTATATTACTACACGTTAACGCTATATGCAAGGGCTTTTGGTTGTAATATTTACACGCTTTAGGTAATAGCAAAATAGCCCCGAGGGTGGGGCTAGTGATAGATAGTAATATGTAGTGTAATATGAGCTTTGCTCATAGCTATTATAGCACTATCGGCTTAATCGCAGTAGCCGAACACCTGCTTGCCGTCGAGGCTCCTACGGGCGATATAGCGCCAGTTGCCACTCTTGCCCTTGTAGACGACCCAGCGGTAGCCGTTGGCATCGATAAAGCCCTGATAGCGGTTTATCTGTTGTCCTGCGTCGTAGCTCGCCACTACATTATCCGCGCGTATCTCTGGCGTGCTACGGACGCGGAGGCCGTTGACTTTGATGTGGTAGGTGCCTTGCTGTGGCACTACGCCCGCGGGTAGTCCGCTGGCGGGTGCTGGCTCGCTAAAGTTGACCCATTGGTCAAGGTTAACGATTTGCTGAGCTTGGTCATAGCCCCTTGTGCCCTTGGTAACGGTTAGCGGCTTAGCGCCGTTGCTCTCGTAATTTGTCTCGCCCGAGAGGTCAATCCAGACGTGCCCCACGCCTCTGGCGTAATTATGGTTGACGCATACCTGGAGCCAGCCCTTGCCGTTCTTGGCTATTCCGTCGCGGACATAATTGCTAGCTACGGATGTTGCATTACCCCGCGCCTGCCATGCTGTCGGGCATCCTAAAAATGCGAGTAGTGATTTAACGAGCGTTACGCATTGCCCGTCAAGGGCGCGGTTGTTAAGGCATACTACCCGCCTACCAACAAGGCTGTCTAGATAATTCCGTATCTCTTGCTTTGTCCTGCTCATAGCTCCTCCTCTGTTATTTTGCCTATGCTCTAATTATAGCTAATTTGTCTATCAAAAATGCGCCCCAGGTGGGCCGAGGGCGCGCGGTAGAGGCAGAATACTATGCAAAGTTAAGAGCTCCTCTACTAGCTCCTATTATACTAGATATCCGCGCCGTTTTCTAGCCACCGTTGACGTCGCACAATCTATATTGGACGACACAGGACATTAAAAGCCTGTTGCCGTCGCTAGCGCCCGACTATGGCGCCATCCGAAACCCAGGCGACGTCAGCAAACGGCGTAGTATTGCCGAATAGCCTAAGCGATTCTAAAGGCATCCAGCCGTCTACGAGCGTTAACCAACCATCGTTTCCCCTCGCCCCTTTGAATCCCACGTAGGACTAAAACGTCACCCTTATTCAAGCTCTTAATCCCGGCAACA
>Ga0256406_1005955_pt1 | contig 12611 bp, 13 predicted proteins | sample RumenRJG_03DNA_FD_185986 | JGI IMG/M metagenome (GOLD analysis project Ga0256406, IMG submission 185986) | Bovine rumen microbial communities from Lethbridge, Alberta, Canada - RJG_03 | ecosystem: Host-associated > Mammals > Digestive system > Stomach > Rumen | place: Canada: Alberta | collected...
GGGCAGGGTTGGGGCAAATGACAAACATTCTGACATATTATTGAAAACTGTTTAATATTCTAGTATATTCAAAATGTAGCAATAGAAATACAGTTGAAAGGGGGTTGCCAAAATGGACGCATTTAACAGTTTTGTTTCTGCTATTTCAACAGTTGGTTTTCCTTGTGTTGTTTGCCTTATTATGATTTATGTAATTTGGAAAATTGAAGAAAACCATAAAAGTGAAATGCATGAAATGACAGAAGCAGTTAACAACAACACAACAGCACTTGTTAAACTGATTGATAAAATTGAAGGTTGGGAACATAAAAATGGGTGATACAAAAGTTTTATTTCCTACTTTTGCCGTGAAAGCACAGGAACAGACAAAAGAAAACCTAATCAACAATTTTATCCGTTATATGTTGTCCCGCACTCAATCTATGTTTCTATATGATGGATTGCCGAAAACAATACCCGCAAAATGGTTAGAATTTTATTTACAGACAAATGGAAATGTATTTGTTACAAAAGTAAACGAAAATTTATATTCATTTACGGGCGGCATGGGTGGTGCACCAAATGAATATTATTTACCTACTATTTACACGGTTGCTAATCCCGCCCTGAACATTTCAAAAAACTATAAAATAGACGTTGACGGCGTTTTAATTTATAATGACGCGTCAAACATGGGTTTAATTCCTTTGATTTCTAAATATGGTTCGTTGCTTGCTGAAAATTATATTTCAATGCGCATTGCGTCAATAATGGCGCGTGCAACCGCTTTAATTTCAGCAAGTGACGACAATACAAAAAGAAGTGCGGAACAGTATATTCAAAAACTTGTTGAAGGTGAAATTTCTATTGTTGGTGAAAATGCATTTTTTGACGGTGTAAAGGTGCAACCGACACGGCAGGCGGGCATTACAGGAATAACAGATTTAATTGAATTGGAACAGTATTTGAAAGCGTCATTTTATAATGAAATTGGTTTGAATGCCAATTATAATATGAAACGTGAAGCAATCAATGCTAATGAAAGTCAATTAAATAATGATGCATTAACCCCGCTGATTGACCAAATGTTAACGGAAAGAAAAAACGGCGTTGAAAAAATCAATGATATGTTTGAAACAAATATATCTGTTGAATTTAATTCAGCGTGGAAAGAAAATGAAATTGAGCACGCGGCAGAAATTGAAGAAATAAAAAACGGCGGTGAACAGTCTAATCAATTAGATGATGAAAGCGGGGGCGGCTAAAATGGCGACAACAGTACGACAGATTAAAGACGCGTTTCCCAATTCATTTACGGGTAAAGGGTTGTTTTCCGCGTTTGACAATCCTGTTTGGAAAGACAATTTTACCGCGACTGATTTAGACATTCTTTTCATAACCCGATACGGTGAAAAAATTGAAAGTCCATTTCTTGAACATTTCGACACGGGAAATGGTGTTTCTGATAATGATTTAACAACAGTTGCGCGAACAATTTACAGTGTATTTTCTTCACAATGGTCGCATTTATGGAAAGCGAATATTTCAGAATATGACCCAATAGAAAATACAGATGCATATATTTCAACAACAGATACACACGAAAATACGACAAGCGGAACAACCCAAACAGATACCGATAACACCACAACCGGAACAGGAACAATTACACACGGGATTAACGAAACTGAAACCGTAAAAGGAACAGGAACAGTTAAAAATGTAATTGATGAAGATACAACCGGAACAACGAGCGGTAATTCATCGGGGACGGATAGCGGGGAAAATAATCTGTTTGGGTTTAATTCCTCGGCGGCGGTTGGTGCTGATACAAACAGCGGTACAACGTCCGCAACCGCAACAAGCAATTCAAGCGGAACACGGGACGAAACTGATACGGAAACACGTGACACAACCGACAGCACAACTCGTAACACAACGGACACGGAAACGCGAAATATAACAGACAAACTAACCGGAAAGCAGACAGCAACGACAAGCGGAATGGGAAACGGTACAGATACACATGAAGAACACCGACACGGTAATATCGGTGTTACAACAAACGCCCAAATGATACAGGGCGAAATAGAAACATGGAAATGGGCATTTATTGATAACGTTATGAATGATATATGCAAATTGATTGCATTATCAGTATATTGAAAGGAAAGGTAAACAAAATGGAAGTAAAACAGATTTATGACATTGTTAACGCGGTAACGGGTGAAGTTCTTGGAAAAACGGATGTTGTAGCAGAAAATTTATCAAATATTGTTGACGTTGGAACAGAAATTTTCAACGCAACAGACGTAGATAATTATGTTCGTTCGCTTGTTGATCATATTGGGAAGGTTGTATTTGTGAACCGTGCATATGCGGGCGGCGTTCCGTCTGTACTTATGGACGGTTGGGAATATGGTTCTATTCTTGAAAAGATTACCGTTGATACTCTACCCGATGCGGTCGAAAATGATTCTTGGAAACTCACAGATGGACAGGAATACAACCCTAATATCTTTCATGCTCCGAAAGTGTCCGCAAAATTCTTTAATAAGCGGGTGACATTTGAGGTTGAAATGTCGTTTACTGAAAGACAGGTAAAGGAAAGTTTTTCAAGTGCGGCGCAGCTTAATGGATTTATCAGCATGATTTACAATGCTGTTGACAAGTCCATGACAATTAAGATTGACGGGCTTGTAATGCGTACAATCAATAATATGATTGGTGAAACACTTGTTTCTGAATACCCTGAAGCGGATTATACTACAAAAACAGGCGTACGCGCCGTAAATCTGCTGAAAATGTACAATGACAAGTTTAAAACCACTTTAACAGCGGCGACGGCGGTAACTAATCCCGAATTTATCCGTTTTGCGTCTATGGAGATGGGCTTGTATATTGATCGTATGGCTAAAATTTCAACCCTGTTTAATGTTGGCGGCAAGGATAGATTTACTCCCGCTGATATGCTTCATGTTGTAATGCTGTCAGAATTCAAACAGGCGGCAAACAGCTATTTACAGTCCGATACATATAATGAACAGTATACCGCACTTCCGAATGCTGAAACTGTTCCATATTGGCAGGGTAGCGGTAAAAATTACGATTTTTCCGCAACGTCTAAAATCAATATTACAACAGCGGGTGGAAATACAGTAAACGTGGGCGGTATTATTGCGGTGATGTTTGACAGGGACGCTTGCGGTGTTACTAATCTTGACAGAAGGGTAACAACCGCATACAACCCGAAAGGCGAATTTTACAATAATTTCTTTAAGTTCGATTGCGGTTATTTCAACGATATGAACGAAAACGCGGTTGTATTTTTCGTAGCTTAATCAACGCCCGCCGTTGTCTAATTGATTGGACGGCGGCGGGTGTTTATTTATGGGGGTAAATTATGGATATAACTTTATATGTTAACAATTCTGAAATAAACAGAATTGGTAAAAATCTAACGGGTGCTAATACTATTTCGGGGACATTGCGTGAACAGACGAATGTAATTGAACCGGATATATTAGTTTCAATGGAAAATCCAACAGCATACAATTATGCATATATACCCGCTTTCAAACGTTATTATTTTATTAAAGATATAACAAGTGTAAGGAATGGTTTATGGCGTTTGCATTTGGCGGTTGATACTTTAGAAACGTACAAAACAGAAATATTAAATTGTTCATGTATTTTGGATAGTACAAATGAAACCGGATTAGATAAATATCTAACTAGCGGTAATTGGGTAGCAAAAGTTAAAGACAAAACGGAAATAAAAAATTTTCCGAATGGATTGTTAGATGCAGGCGAATTTATTTTAATAACGGCAGGTGGCTAATATGACAGATTATCAGCAGTTACTGGATGCAGTCGAACAGTATTATGGTTCTGGATCGGATCAGTGGGCGGAAATCGCTAAATATGGCATTGCTTCAGATAAAGCCGAATCTATTTTATCTCAAGTACCTAATGTTAATATTGTAAAAAATGCAAATGGAACAATTCGATCTTATAATTTAAAAGTGACCGAAAATATCGCAGACCAAACGGTAAATTCTAATACATCACCTATAATAAAGTCGTTTGAGATTCCCTCAAATTCTGGTATCGAAACTGTTACATCCGAAACGGGTGAAGCTGTGAAACAAATGACTTTTAAATCTGGTGTTAAGCAAGCGGGAAAATTTACATTTGGTACAGTTGCTCCAGCTATAGCGGCAACTGCTACGGGTATCACGCTAGGAAAAGCATTTGATAAATTACTATATAGTGCTAATCCGGATTTTTGGGATGAGCACGGAATGTCAACATTGAATCCAGATGTATGGGGGGACATTATTGGAACTGATTCAGCAGGTAAGCGGGTACTTAATACGATTTTAGGAACTACACCCGATGGAAAAACTCAAGTATATATGGATGAAAACGCCCTTGCATATATGGCGATGTATCTAAATAATAAAAATGTATTTGCTAGGGGTGAGGAAACATACAGTAAACCCTCAGAAGAATATGAAGATAAATTTTTTAATTATAATAATATAAAAAATCTGACATTTTATAATATTCCTAGTGGTACTATGCTACCACGTACATATATAAATAATCCACCAGATACCAAAACTATTACAGTTAATACAGGAAATCCCAAAATATTTTTATTTAATAGTTATGTAGATAGTAATGTAAATGATAGGCATTTATATGTATATGGAATTTCTGATCAACCATTTAAAATAACGGTATCACATTCGGATGGTACAGCTAGTAGAGAATATAATTCAGAACATTATACTACACCTAGTTCATATTCAAAAAATGATTTTTTTGGCGCACATACAACAGATACAAACGCTAAATTATGCGATGATTTAGGTATTATGTATACATTAGCAAATATACATTACGTTAATGAGGTTACAAAAATGAATGATATGTTTGCTTTAACAAAATATGGTATACATGATATCGGGCAATCCATTGACGGAATCAGCGATCAGGATGGTGCTAAAACACCAGATTTATCAGGGGTAGATACTGTTGATGATGCATTGAACAAATTAAAAGAACAGTATCCGGATCTTTTTACTAATGCAGTAAGTCAGGATGTAGTACAACCCGATGGTTCTACAAAAACATATACCTATGTTCCAATTTCAATGCCAGAAATCGATCCTGCGGGAAATCCGGTAAGTTCTTCATCAACGCAGGCGAATCCTCAGGTAAATCCGGAAACTGCAACAGAACCACTAATAAACTTAATTACAAGTATTATTCAGCGTGTTCCACCAACAAATCCACCTGATACCGGTGGTGGGAATACTCCCGTTGTTCCACCTGCTACGGGTTCGTCGTCTTCACTATATGCCATTTATAATCCGACGTTAGCACAAATTAACTCATTCGGCGCGTGGTTATGGTCAGATAATTTTGTCGACCAAATTAAAAAATTATTTAACGACCCGATGCAGGCGATTATTGGCTTGCATAAGGTATATGCTACTCCCGCCACTGGCGGCGCACAAACAATAAAGGTCGGTTATCTGGATAGCGGTGTATCCTCTAAAGTCGTATCTAATCAATACACAACGATTGATTGCGGTTCTGTTAGTCTTTCGGAATATTTCGGAAATGTATTTGATTATGAACCGTATACAAAAGTAAATTTGTATTTGCCGTTTATTGGTATTGTCCCGCTTTCCGTTGGTGAAGTAATGCGTTCAACAATTCATGTTGTTTATCATGTTGACGTTTTAACGGGTGCGTGTTTAGCAGAAGTTAAAATCACACGTGATGCAGCGGGCGGCACGTTATTTCAGTATAGCGGAAATGCGGCGGTACAGTATCCGATTAGTTCCGGTTCGTATATGGGTATTATTTCTGGTATTATGTCTATTGCGGGCGGCGTTGCGGGTACTATTGCAACAGGCGGCGCGGCAATGCCTGTATTGCTAGGCGCGGGCGCGTCTGTTGGACGTATGCACACGGATATTTCACATTCGGGAAGTTTCAGCGGAAATGCGGGTGCGATGGGAATAAAGAAACCATATTTGATTATTGACAGACCCCAAACAGCACTTGCGGAAAATTTTCCTAATTATATCGGTTATCCGTCTAATACAACGGTAAAACTTTCAAGTTGTAGCGGGTTTACAAAAGTGAAAGAAATTCATTTGGAAAATGTACCCGCAACAAATAACGAATTATCAGACATTGAAATGAAATTGAAAGGCGGTGTTCTTTTATGAGTAAGATTGAAACTTATGTACAGAATGCAATTAACATTGCAAACGATAACACGCACGGTTATTCACAGGTTAACAGGTGGGGGAAAGATTACGATTGTTCTTCATTGGTTATTACTGTTGTTGAAAACGCGGGCATTCCTGTAAAGTCAAAAGGCGGCGCAACCTATACGGGAAATATGTTATCAGCGTTTAAGCGGTGTGGATTTACAGACGTAACAAACCGCGTTAACCTTGCAACGGGGGCGGGGCTTATTCGCGGCGATATTCTGTTAAACAGAACACACCATACTGAAATTTATATCGGTAATGGTAGAAATGTAGGTGCGCACAGTTCGGAAACAGGCGGCGTAACGGGGCATACAGGCGACCAAACAGGAAAAGAAATCTGTACAAATGCATATTATAATTATCCGTGGACAAACGTTTTACGATATACAGAAGAAGCGGCGACAGCGGTAAAAAAAGACGTTGACACAATCGCCCGTGAAGTTATCGCGGGAAAGTGGGGAAACGGTGACGACAGAAAAAAGCGGTTGACGGCGGCGGGATATAACCCGACAGACGTACAGACACGCGTAAATGCTATTTTGAAAGGAAATAATTCTAATCAATTAGACACAATCGCACGTGAAGTTATCGCGGGAAAATGGGGAAACGGTGCGGCACGTGTTCAGAAGTTGCGGCGGGCGGGGTATAACCCGACAGAAGTACAGAAGCGCGTGAACGAATTGTTACACTAATTGTTTCACATGAAACATTATAAAGCGGGGCGAATAACCCCGTTTTATTTTCTAATCAATTAGACAAAATAATTGTTGACAATGTTGTTGTCTTTTGATAGTATATAGGCGGGCGATAAAGTACCCGCTAATAAATAGGAAAGGAAAGGAAAACAACATGAATAACGAATTAGTTACAATCACAGGAAAGGAAATTTCATTCAACAACAAGCAGTTGAACACAGCAACAAAAAACATTTACGGTTATGTGTTTGGAATGGAAAAGAATAAGTTTAAGATGGCGGCTGAAATGTCCCGTATTCTTGAAAACAATCTGTTTGTTGATGACTTTGAAAATTTTGAAACCTATGCAAGCAAGGTTTTCAATCTGAAAAAGGCAATGGCTTATAATTACGCGGCGATCGGTAAAGAATGGGTTGCACGTAACGACAAGGGCATTCCGACAGGCGAAAGTATTCTGCCGCATGATACAGTCGACTATCAGATAACAAAAATTCTTGCTTTAATGAAAGTAGGTGTTGCACAGGCAACAGAATGGGCGAATGATGGAACAATTTCGCCGTTTATGTCTGTTAAGGAAATTAAAGACATTGTAGAGGAATGGGACGACAAGAAAAACGCTATTGACGTTGACGCAACCGAAACAGCAGAACAGGAAACAGAAACGGAAAACGACAGCGAACAGGAAACAGCAGAACAGGCAACCGAAAACAAGCAGTTCAATGTGACTGAATTACTTACTAGAATTGCTAATCAGATAAACGAATATAACAAGAATGGCAAGACAGAACAGATTGAAACTCTGAAATGGGTTGTTGAACAGGTGCAGGAAATTTTGAAGTAAATACCAATAACGGGGCGGGAAATGCTAAACCGCCCGCCCCGTTATATGAAAGGACAAAAGAACATGAAGAAAAGACCAATGGAAAGTTACTGTTTAGGGGAAATCGAACAAATTTCCCGTCACAATCGAAAGATTGCATTACAGACAATCCGCGATGCAAGAACCGATTATGAAAACGGCGAAATGACCGTCGCCGATTATATCACTATTTGTAATATTTGTCGACAGTTGGCGGCAAAATGGGGAAAGGTTGTAACGGCAATCAATGCCGATTGAATACAACAAAACACATTGTTAAAGCGCACGGCGCGGAAAGGTAAGGTACAAGTTATGAGTTTTGCAAGCAGATTTAACAAGTCAAGAAAGTTTTCTATTAACACAACAGGTTTTGCATACAAATCACTTGCGGATTTGTTCAACGAAAATGGCGCAGATTGCGTATATACAATTTACGCAATCTATATCAATACGAAATCAAAGTTTGGTGATGCGCCTGTTGTTGCAACTGCTGATTATTTTGTAAACTTTCCTAAACACATGATTGAAAACGCACAGGAAATTCTTTCCGATGCGGACGCAATCGCGGAAATTAACGCGGGAAAGGTTGGTTTTAAAATTTATCAGTATCACGACAACAAGCACAACCGAGATTGTTTCGGGGTTGATTGGGTGGACGTTGACGCATAAATTCTAATCAATTAGACACAATGAAAGGGCGGGGGCGGTGTATAACCGTTCCCGCATTTGGTATTTATATGAATGAATACATCATAACAGAAATAACAGACGGTATTATTAAATTGTGCAAAGAATATCGTATGAATGTTTTAAGAATGACACAAGCGGACGTTGCTAACGAATTAGGTTATACACGCACTAATATTTCAGAATTTGAAAACGGACGCAACCGGAATTTTGCAATTTTTCTATGGTACATTGGTAAAGGTTTACCGCTGACAGACGTTGAAAGGATTGTAAAAAATGAGCAAAAAGCAAAATGAACCGTTAAATAATTATACCGTTGAACAGATTTTAAGCATGGGTGACAATGAATTAAATAAAACAAATCAACGGCAAATGTCACATATGTTAAGAACTGTTGCACTTGCCGCAAATAAAAGAATTACGCGTCTTGAAAATAATGAAAAAAAAGGCGGTATTGCGACAGACGCATTAAAAGCGGTACAAGACAGCGGCGGGCGGTTTTATGTTGGCGGGAAAACCCGTAACCAAATGTTAGCAGAATTAGCGCGGGCGCGGGAATTTATGAACATGAAAACGTCAACGGTAACGGGTGCAACAGACGTTAGAAAAAATCGTGAACGTATGATATACGGTGCAACCCGTGAAGAAATAGAAAAAGAACTCAAAAAGAAGAAAAAGAAACAAGAACAGGAAGAACGCAAAAGAAAAAGGAATTTTGAACGACAGGAAAAGAAAAAAGAAAAAGAAGCAAGAAAAAAAGGAAAAACATATACACCCCGTGAATATGTTCCAAAACAAAAAGAACAGGAACAAGAAAACCCTGTTGATTATGACCAACAGTTAAAAGATGTGTTTAAGGCATATCGGAAATTTAACGAACAAAACCCAAATGAAGGGCGCAAAGACTATTTCGACAGTAGTAAAGCACTTGCATATATTGGGCAGATAAAACATGATGAGCCTGAAATAACCGTTGATGAATTACAACAGCGGGCAAATGATTATTTTCATAATAACGCATATGAAGAATATCAAAAAGAATTGCAAAAACAAATTGAAAACGGAAAAGGTACAACCTTTTCAAATCATTAACGGGCATATTTCACCCGATAAAATAGACGAAATTCTTTTACCGATTGCAGGATTAAAACCAATTACAACAAGCAAGCGCAAACAATATTATAATATCGTTTGTGCATTTGATATTGAAACAACGTCTTTTTATAATCAATTAGAAGAAAAATGTGCAATCATGTATTGTTGGCAAATGGCAATAAATGGACGTGTTATATTTGGTAGAACGTGGGACGAATTTATAAAGGTGCTTAACCGCTTAACAGAATTTTTCAATTTGTATTCGGGACGGAGGTTAATAATGTACGTTCACAATTTAGCATTTGAATTTCAATTTATACGAAAGCGGTTAGAATGGGAAAATGTTTTTTCTATCGAAACACGTAAACCGTTGTATGCGTTGACAACAGGCGGTATTGAATTTAGGGACAGTTATCTATTATCCGGTTATTCACTTGCAAAATTGGGAGATAATTTACAGAAATATATGGTTAAAAAACTTGTTGGCGATTTGGATTATTCAAAAGTAAGACATTCAAAAACACCAATGACGGAAAAAGAAATTGCATATTGTGAAAATGACGTTTTAGTTGTATCAGCATATATACAGGAAGAAATAGAAAAAGCGGGAAATATAACACGGTTGCCATTAACAAAAACCGGATATGTTCGTAATTATTGTCGTTCTAAATGTTTTTATGGTGACGACAGGCACAAAACAAGCACAAAAACATATCAGAAATACAGAGAATTGATTTTGAATTTACATTTAACAGGTGATGAATACAAGCAGTTAAAAAGGGCATTTCAAGGCGGTTTTACACACGCGGCGGCGCGGTTTAGTGGAAAAGTTGAAAAAAATGTTGATAGTATAGATTTTACCAGTTCATACCCGTATGTATTACTATCTGAACAATTCCCAATGTCAAGCGGTCGAATTGTTGAAATTCATTCAAAAGAAGAATTTCAGAAATATATAAATCTGTATTGTTGCCTGTTTGACGTTGAATTTACAAATTTAACGCCTAAATTTATAAATGAAAATTACATTTCATTATCGCGTTGTTATCAACATGAAAAAGCTGTTGTAAATAATGGTCGTGTTGTTTCTGCTGATAAAATATTAACGACAATAACAGACGTTGATTATACTGTAATTGAAAAAACCTATGATTGGGACAGTATGACAATATACAATTTCAGAATTTATAACCGTGGATATTTACCTACTAATTTTGTAAAATCAATTCTAAAATTGTATTCAGATAAAACAACATTAAAAGGGGTTGAGGGTAAAGAAGTAGAATATTTAGTTTCAAAAGGTATGCTAAATTCATGTTATGGTATGACAGTTACGGACATTGTACGCGATGAAATTATTTATTCAGATGAATGGGACATCGAAAAAGCGGACGTTGAAAGCGATATAGAACATTATAATAAATCGCGTAACCGTTTTTTGTTTTATCCGTGGGGTGTTTGGGTGACAGCATACGCACGCCGTAATTTGTGGGGCGGCATTCTTGCATTTGGTGATGATTATATTTATTCAGATACTGACAGTATTAAATGCTTGAATATAGAAAAGCATTTTGATTATATCAACGAATATAATAATAGTGTAAAAAGAAAATTACAGGTTGCGGCAAATTATCATAAAATTGATTTTGAGTTATTCCAACCGAAAACAATAAAAGGAATTAAAAAACTAATAGGCGTATGGGATTGGGAAACAGAAAAAGAAAAATATACACGTTTTAAGACATTAGGCGCAAAACGTTACATGATAGAACAGGACGGAAAAATAAATATTACTGTTGCTGGCGTAAACAAGAAAACCGCCGTTCCCTATTTGGTTAAAACATGCGGAAATAAAATTTTCGATGCATTTACAAATGATTTAACAATACCAAAAGAATATACCGGAAAAATGACACATACATATATTGATGAAAGAAGAACAGGAACAATTACTGATTATTTAGGAAACACAAATACATTTGATGAATATTCAAGTGTACATCTTGAAAACGCTGAATATTCGCTATCACTTTCACAAGCTTATATAGATTTTTTGAAAGGATATGAAAACTATGTTCAATAAAATGAAATATTACAGTTTGAAAAACATACTTTCCAAAAATGCACAATACAATATTATTTTTGGTGAACGTTCAAACGGTAAAAGTTACGCGGTATTAAAATATGGTATTGAAACATATGCAAAAACAGGTGAACAAATGGCGATTGTTCGCCGGTGGCGTGAAGATTTTCGCGGCAAGCGTGGGCAGGCTTTATTTTCTCCGCTTGTTGAAAACGGTATAATTTCACGCGTTACAAATGGAAAATATGACAATGTTTATTATTATGCGGGGAAATGGTATTTTTCAAAATTTGATGAAGAATTAAATAAAAATGTCATTGATGAAAACCCTTTTGCATGGGGTTTTGCATTAACTGAAATGGAACATGATAAAAGTACAAGTTACCCGAAAATTACAACAATATTATTTGATGAATTTTTAACACGTAATGCATATTTACCGGACGAATTTGTATTCTTTATGAACGTTGTTTCTACTATTGTTAGATACCGTGACAATGTTAAAATTTTCATGTTAGGTAATACCGTAAATCAATATTGCCCGTATTTTAACGAAATGGGATTAAAGCATATTTCTAAAATGGAAAAGGGCGATATTGACGTTTATTCGTATGGTGATAGCAAATTACGCGTTGCAGTTGAATATGCCGACAGTCCAAATAAAGGAAAACCATCTGATATTTATTTTGCTTTTAATGCAGACGGAAAAAGCGCGGCAAAATTAGATATGATAACGGGCGGTGTTTGGGAAATGGCGTTATATCCGCATTGCCCCGTTAAATACAAGCCAAAAGAAATACTATTTACATACTTTATACAGTTTGACGGGAATTTATTACAATGCGAAATTGTACAACATGAACAAATGATATTCACATTTATTCACAGGAAAACAACCCCGTTAAAGAATGAAG
>Ga0256406_1005957_pt1 | contig 12607 bp, 8 predicted proteins | sample RumenRJG_03DNA_FD_185986 | JGI IMG/M metagenome (GOLD analysis project Ga0256406, IMG submission 185986) | Bovine rumen microbial communities from Lethbridge, Alberta, Canada - RJG_03 | ecosystem: Host-associated > Mammals > Digestive system > Stomach > Rumen | place: Canada: Alberta | collected...
AGAAGTAGGCCTGGCAGTATTTCTTGGTGTTGTTACCAATGATCTGAACAGAGTTCTTGTTGGCACCGACAGTACCGTCAGAGCCGAGACCATAGAACTTAGCCTCGAAGAGAGAGTCACCGCCCATAGGGATCTCCTCAACCTCAGGCAGAGAGGTGAAGGTGACATCGTCGACGATACCCACAGTAAAGTGGTTCTTGGGCACATTGAGCTCGAGGTTGTTGAATACGGAAATGATCTTGGCAGGTGTAGTATCGGAAGAACCGAGACCATAGCGGCCACCGACGATCAGCGGCTTGCGAGGATCGTCATAGAGCGCACTCTTGACATCGAGATACAGCGGCTCGCCTTCAGCTCCCGGCTCCTTGGTGCGGTCGAGAACAGCGATACGCTTCACGGTGTCAGGGATAGCCTTACGGATAGCCTCGACAGAGAAGGGACGATAGAGGTGAACAGCCACCATACCTACCTTCTTGCCCTGCTTGGTCAAGTAGTCGATAGCCTCACGGGCAGGCTCAGTAGCAGAACCCATCAGCACGATGATGTTTTCAGCATCGGGAGCACCATAGTAGTTGAACAGGTGATACTCACGTCCAGTGATCTTCGAAATCTCGCCGAGGTACTTCTCAACCACTGCAGGCACTTCATCGTAGTACTTGTTGCTGGCCTCGCGGTGTGTGAAGAAAGTCTCAGGGTTCTCAGCGGTACCACGTGTGACAGGACGCTCAGGAGAGAGTGCACGGTCGCGGAAACGCTTGATATACTCTGGGTTGACGAGCGGACGGATGTCCTCCATGTCCATAGCCTCGATCTTGTGATACTCGTGAGAGGTGCGGAAGCCATCAAAGAAATTGATGAACGGCACAGACGTCTCGAGCGTAGCCAAGTAAGGAACAGCAGTGAGATCCATCACCTCCTGTACGGAACCGGAGCAGAACATGGCGAAGCCGGTCTGGCGGCAAGCCATCACATCCTGGTGATCACCGAAGATACACAGAGAGTGGCTGGCAAGTGTACGTGCGGAAACATTGAACACGCATGGCAGCAGCTCACCGGCAATCTTGTACATGTTTGGGATCATCAGCAACAGTCCCTGGGATGCTGTGTAAGTGGATGTCAGAGCACCTGCCTGCAAAGAACCGTGAAGCGCGCCGGCAGCACCACCCTCAGACTCCATCTCCTGTACGGTGACGGTCTGACCAAACAGATTCTTACGACCCTTGGCAGCCCATTCGTCGATGTGCTCAGCCATAGGCGACGACGGTGTGATGGGGTAGATAGCAGCCACCTCAGTAAACATATAGCTTACATGAGCGGCAGCGGTGTTACCATCACAAGTCATAAATTTCTTTTCTTTTGCCATTTTGTGAAAAATAGATGATAAAAAGTTGATAATGTTTTTGCGTTATACTTATAGTAGAGTCAGTAGAGCATACCAAGTAACCATAAAGGTATCTGGTCGCCGTGACCTATTTTCTGATGGTATCGTGCGTAGATCGTGCCGATGGCGTTGCGACTTTTGTCAGCCACGAGCGCGTCGCAGACGCGAAAGCGCAGTTTGTTGTCCACGAGATAGCAGTGGTCCTTGTCGCCCTGGTTGACGAGATGATCCTTCCATAGCGTGTTGACGAAGAAGGTCTCCATGACTTCCTGCGTGCTGCTGGTGATGGGGTAGATGACATACATCAGATTGGGATTGTGCATCATCACCTTAGAGGGTTTCTTGGGAAACTGCTGTCCGGGATTGTAGATGAGGTTGATCAGCCGGGCATCTGCAAGGTATTTGATATAGTTCATCACTGTTGCGCGACTGGTGTCTATCTCGTCGGCAAGTTTGCTGATGTTCGGAGCCTGCGGACCATTGAGTGCAAGAAGATAGAAGAGTTTCTTGATCTTGGTAAGGTATTTCAGCTCTATCTGTTTGATGAGCAGGATATCCACCTCGGTCATCATATTCATGGTCTTGAGCAAATTCTCCATGAAGTTGCGATTTTCAAGGAAGAATGGGTAGAAGCCATGGTGGAGATAATCGTCAAAGAAAGCCGTAGGATCCACTTGCTGCACGATATCCTTGGCGATCGCCTCATGGTTGTTGACGATGTCGTCCAGAGTCAGTGGCCCGAAATGGGTATGTGCCTTGAGGTTGAGATATTCACGGAAAGAGAAGCCACGGAGGTTGTAGCTTTTCACCACGCCATTGAGTTCAGGATTCTCTTCTTTGAGGCGCATGACGCTCGAGCCTGTGAAGACGATCTTCAGCTGAGGATATTTGTCGTAGCACTCTCGCAACTCCCTGCTCCAGTTGGGCTGCTTAAACACCTGATCGATGAGCAGCACCTGACCACCCTGACCGACAAACTCACCTGCAAAGTCAGCGATGCCGCGTCCCTGGAAATAGAAGTTGTTCATATTGACATACAGGCATCTGCGGTCTTTGCTACCGAAATGCTCCTTGGCGTATTGCAACAGAAAAGTCGTCTTTCCCACACCGCGTGTGCCCTTGATACCAATGAGCCGCTCATTCCAGTCTATCTCGTCCATGAGGACGCGGCGAACTGGGGCGTTGGTGTGCTCTACCAAGTAGGCATGTGTGCGAAAGAAGGAATCCATAGATATCTTTGATGTATGTATTGGTTATACAGTGCAAAGATAGTGATTAATTTTAATTTTGCAAACCATAGATAGCAAAAACTTTTGTTTTTAGCAAATTTTGTACTATTACACATTATTGATAATGTCACAGTATTGTATTAGAACATAACAGAATATGGGGGAAAAGTCTTATCTTTGCATTGCTTCATGAGCGACACGACGATAACACACGTGTGCAGGCATAAAGATAATAATATGAAAATGATGAAGAAGACACAAACAATATCTATTTTTCAGCACCCGCTATGGGTTGCTGTCTTTGCCCTGACGGCAGCCATAGCCTGGGGTTTTGCCTATCCACTGATCAAGTTGGGCTATTCCGAGTTTGAGATCACTCCTATGATGACCGGCAGCAAGATGCTCTTTGCCGGCGTAAGATTCAGCATTGCCGGGGCTATCATTCTATTGATGGCGCGGCTGGGGCATAAGGACTTCCACGTCAGAAGCAGAGTAGACTGGTGGTATGTACTGCTTTTTTGTCTTGTCAACACGACTCTGCACTATGCCTTTTTCTATACAGGCCTTTCTCACAGCGAGGGTTCGCGGGCAGCTATCCTCAATTCGCTCAGCGTGTTTTCTGTCGTGATCATGGCATGTATGTTTTTTAAGAGCGACCGTATGACCGCTAACAAGATCATCGGCTGCGTAATGGGCTTTGCCGGTATTCTCTCGCTGAACTTAGGTGGCGTGGACAGCGGTCGCTTCACCTGGCTCGGCGACGGCATGATCATCCTCAATGCGCTCTGTGGAGCCACCGCCTCTCTGCTCACCCGGGGACTCGGTAAACGCGTGAATGTGTTTGTCGGTACGGGGTATAGTCTGGCCATCGGTGGCATGATACTCTTTGGCTTTGGCTTACTCTTTGGCGGGTCGTTGCCCCGAGTCACGCCATTAGGAATACTGTGGCTGTTGTTGCTCATCGGCATCAGCACCGTGGGGTTCTCGCTCTATAACAAGTTGCTCACTTGTAATCCCGTCGGCAAGGTGGCCATCTACAATTCACTGATTCCCGTAGTCGGAGCCGTCAGCTCGTGTCTTTGCCTACATGAGACATTCTATTGGAAATATGTGCTTGCCGGAGCGTTGGCAACAGCCGGGATTTATATCATCAACAAGGGGAAGTAGCAGAAATCTATCTGAAGGCCACACAGACCTTCGTACCCTCACCCTGTTGAGATATCATGCTGACTTTTGCCCCGTGCTTCTCCAGGATAGCCTTGGCCAGTGCCAGTCCCACGCCGTGACCGATGATCGTTCCCGTGTTGGAGGCACGGTAAAAGGGCTCAAAGACATGAGGCAAGTCTTCCTGCGGGATGCCTATTCCATGGTCTCGGATGGTGATAAGACGGTCGGCAGCAGTGACGGAGACAGGTTTGCTGCCGGAGTATTTGAGGGCGTTGTTGATGAGATTTTGGAAAGCCATACGCAGCAGATGAGCATCGCCGGGAACCGTGAAGTCACTTTGGATGTTCACCTCGCAACGTCCCTCACAGAGACTTTGCAATAGTGGGGCAATGTTCACGGGTTCGATCTCCTTCATTTCCTCACCACTTCTGATATGAGAGAATTGCAGCAGTTCGCGCATGATGGTCACCACACGCTCCGCCTCATGAGCGATACGCTGCAGAATGTCCTGATATTCCCGGGCAGAATAGTCGCGCAGCAATCCCACCTCGCATTCGCCTTGTATGGCCGTCAGAGGGTTGTTGATTTCGTGTGATGCATTGTTGACGAACATCTTCTCGGTCTGATAGTCCCGGTCGATACGGTCAAGCATGCGCATGGCATAGAGGCGGCTGATGAGCCAGAGCACTCCCGCCGAAAGAATCACAAGGAGCAGCAAGGTCCAGCGTAGCGTACGTGCGATGTCGGTGCCGTAAGGGTTGCGACTGAGCACGATAACAGCAAAGGTCCCCGTGTTGTCGTAATAGACAAAAGCCGTCCCCACTTCCTGTCCGTGTTCGAAGTTCACGGTTTGATTAGCATAGAGTTGCTTGATTTGCACGTCGTCGAGATAGGCACTGAGCACCTGCCGCGCCAAGTCACGGTTCTCGATATTGACAAAGAGCTCCTTGGACGTAGGGATGGATGTCTGGCGTCGAATGACCACATTGCGGTATTTCACCGGGTCAAGTTCATCTTTAGAGAACTTCTCCTCGGCCACGGCATGTGCCTTCTCCTGCATATAGTGAAAATAGAGGTTGCGGATATAGTTCGAACTGAAGAAGTAGAAGACCAATCCGGCAATGAGGACCAGTCCGATGGTGATACCCGAATAGATAATTGAAATCTTGTGTCCCGCTTTCATAACCTGTCCTCCCGGCTGAAACAGTAACCCACGCCGACGATGGTATGGATGAGCTTTGGTTCGAAGCCTTCGTCGATTTTCTGTCGTAGGTATCGCACATAGACGTCAACGACATTTGTGTTGGTGTCGAAATTCTTGTCCCAGACGTCGCGCAGCAATTGCCGCCGTGTCAGTGTCTGCCCCTCATGTCGCATGAGATATTCCAGCAGCCGGTATTCCTTCGTGCTCAAGTCCACCTCAGTGTCTTGCCTTTTTGCCTTGTGCGAGGCCGCGTCGATGTGCAGGTCGCCACAGGTGAGTGGTGGAGCCTGACGATAGCTTTCCACGCGTCGCAACAGTGCGTTGATGCGAGCCACCAACTCGGTGAATTTAAATGGTTTTACCATATAGTCGTCGGCACCGGCCTGCAGTCCCAGCACGATGTCATCGGTGGTGCCCAGTGCGGTGAGCATGATCACAGGAAGGGCATAGCCCTGCTGCCTACGCAGAAGTCGGCACACGTCGAGACCCGTCATTCCAGGCATGCGTATGTCGAGCACTGCCAGGTCATAGTCTTTGGTCTGCAGCTTTTCCCATGCCTCGTCACCTCTGCTTGCTCTGTCCGCTTCAAAACCAAAGCTCTCCAGTCCCCGGCACACAAAGTCGGCGATGTTCTCCTCGTCTTCAGCCAATAATATCCTTTTCATACTATTTTTCTGTTGATTGTCATACCACTCTTTTGTTGATTGTCATTTCCTGTGCAAAGATAACCATTTCTTTTTAATAAGCAACCAAACCTACGATGCCGCAGACAAGCAGTGCCAATATAGGGTTGACTTTGTAGCGCAGTGTGGCGACAAAGACCGCTCCACATAGGGCGACGCTCAGAATGAAATAGGGTACGCTCTGCCCCGGTGTTCCGAAGTTTTCCTTGTTCATCAGCAGCAGAGCAGCGGCAGCGATAAGTCCGATGATGGCCGGACGCAGAGCTGCAAAGACATGCTTCACCCATGGCGCGTCCTTATGGGTGAGCAGATAATGGCTGATGCTGATCATCAGGATAAAGGACAGCCACATGATGCTCAGCGAGGCAAGCACAGAACCGAGCACGGCGGCCCACACGGGATAGCCAGCGTTGATGACAGAGGTATAGCCCACATAGGTGGCAGCGTTGATGCCGATAGGTCCTGGCGTGGACTGACTGATGGCCACGATGTCGGTAAACTCAGCATTGGAAAGCCAATGGTTTTTCACTACTGTCTCGCTATAGATCAGTGAGAGCATGGCATAGCCGCCTCCGAAGTTGAAGATTCCTATTTTGCTGAAGACATAGAATAATTTAAGAAATATCATCATTTAAAACTCCTTAATGATTTGTTTGTTGGGTGATAGAGAGGGGAAGAGCTCTGCTGAAACGTTGACGACTTCTAACTCTTAACTCTTCCATAGATGTATCCCGCCAATCCTGCGACGATGATAATCCAGATGGGCGACACCGAAAAGGCAGCGATGAGCAGACAGCTCACCACGGGAATCCAGCATGTCGACCAAGTGATATGTGCGATGCGTGCCATCTTAAAGCACGGTGCGGCAATGAGAGCGACCACAGCCGGGCGCACACCACGGAAGAACTTCTCCACATAGACGTTGTCTTTGAAGTTATGAAAGAAGATGGCGATGAGCAGAATGGCGATGATGGAGGGTAGCGCGATGCCCAACGCACCGACGATACCGCCCCACACTCCACGTAGCTTATAACCGATGTGGCTTGCCATGTCGATGGAGAAGATGCCGGGAGTGGTCTGTGCCACTACCATGATATCCATAAACTCTTCGCGGTCGAGCCAGTGGTTTTTGTCGACATACTCCCGTTCCATGACAGGTATCATGGCGTAGCCGCCACCAAGTGTGAACGCGCCTATCTTATTACACGTGAGAAAGAATTTTAATAGCATTTCCTTTTGATGATATTGCAGTGCGCCGAAGCGACTTTTAAATTCTCTGCAAAGGTAGGGAGCTTTGGCGGGGTGGGCAAAGAAAGGCCATTAAAAACCTTTAATATGGTATGAAAGCATTCTCATCGATTCTGTTTCAAGGCTTTGCGCAAAGTCCGTAACTTTGCGGCGATGAAAAAAAGTAATATGAAAATACGATTATGTCTGATGCTGTTTGTGGCTTGGGCTTGTTGTGACGGGGCTCGTGCCGGGCGGCTCAGTTTTGCAAAGGCCGACAGTCTGCTGGCCCAGCGCAATCCTGTTCTACGCTCCGCACGCCTGGATGTAACCGTCGCGGAAGGACTGTTGACACAATCGCGTAGCTATGACAATCCCACTGTCAATGTAATGTATAATGTACAAAACCCCACCAACCGCCGGTGGTTTGACCCTGGCAGCACTGGAGAAGTCGACGTGCAAGTGTCGCAACCTTTTGCCATCGGTGGCCAGCACGCTGAACAGGTGAGACAGAACACGTCATTGCTGAATGCATCCTACAGTCAGTTGCTCGTGACGCAGCGTGATTTGCGCACGGAGGTGCACACAGCTATGATTGCCCTTTATTACCAGCAGCGGCAAGCTCGTGTCTATGATGAGGAGATAGCTTCGGCAGAGAAGATTCTCACAGCCTGCCGTGAGCAGAGTGAGAAAGGCAATGTCGCTGCTATGGAGACGCAGCGCATTGCCACAATGGTCTATCAACTGCGCAAGTCACAGACCGACCTGCTTCTCGAGGCCGCTGCTTTGGAAACTCAGTTACGACAATTATTAGCCCTTCCCGGCATTGAGCCCATCACCGTGGATCTCGATGAGCAAGCTGCCGTAGCCCAGGCATCGAGACTTTATCTTACCTTACATTCCGACAAAAGTCCGGTTCTCGATACGCTGCCTGAGATACAGTTGACGGACCATCGGGCTGAGGCGGCGCAACATGCGCTTCGCTGGCAGCACAGCCAAAGCCTGCCACAGATGGCCGTGCAAGGAGAATATGACAAAAACGGAAGCATAGGGCACAACTACTTTGCCGTGGGGTTGAGCGTGGCAGTACCTCTATGGAACCGCAACCGTGGAAACATCCGCAGTGCACAGGCCGCCTTGGAGCAGGCTGCCATTGACAAGGAGCAACAACGGCTCGCCCTGACATTGCAGCGGCAGACAGATCTCGATATCGTGGGAAAATATCTTAAGCAGCTTGCTGAACCTGCGTCCTCTCTCAACAAGAGTCTCAGCCAGATGCTGCTTGCTGCTGAGCAGCAGTTTATGAGCCGTCATATCTCACTCGTGGAGTTTGTGGATCTCTATATCAACTACCGCGACACGATGCTGGCGCACCTTGACGCCCAAAGCAAAATGCTACAGGCCGCCGAGCGGCTTAAGGTTGTGTGGATAAGATAAATAAGGTGTATCATGGATTTGAGAATTTTGGAATTGGTGTATCATCCTTAAGGGTAGATCATTGAAGTCTTGACATCGAAAAAATAATAGTACCTAAAAATAAAACGAGAATAATGAAAAAACGAAATATACTGTTTCTTACCGGACTCTTGTGTCTGGTCTCCTGTTCATCTAAGGAGGAGAAGGCTGAGCAGGATACCTACCAATCCTTGCGCAACGACGTGGTGGTATCTACTCCCGTGTTGATTCGCAGCTATGGTGATGCGCTCACGCTCAATGGCGACGTGAGCTGCGACGAGCGTCTTGTGCGCAAGGTGTTTGCTCCATGCAGCGGCCGGGTCAGTGGCTTGACTGTTGAAGTGGGTGACCAAGTGTCTGCCGGACAGCGGTTGGCCACTATCCACAGCGAGGCGGCCGCCGACTACAACAAAGGACTTGCCGACGCCGATGCGCAGATAAAGATGGCGCAGCGCGACTATCAGATGAAACAGGACATGCACCGCTCGGGAATGGCATCTGACAAAGAGGTGGCCGAGGCCCGTGAGCAATTGCTCATGGCACACAGCGAGCGCAGCCGGCTGTCTGCCGTAGCGAGTATCAATGGCTTTGGTGGCAGGGCTACCGCCGTGCTGCGTTCGCCCATCAGCGGTTATGTCATGGCGAAGAATGTCTACAACGACAGCTATGTCGTTCAGGATAGCGGCGACGGCGGTGAGGTGCTGGAGATAGCCAATCTCAGTCGAGTATGGGTTATTGCCGATGTCTATGAGAGCGACATCGCCAAGATACATCAGGGAGCGCCTGTCACCGTCACCACCATGGCTTACGACGACGCAGTCTTTCGTGGCCATATAGATAAGGTGTATCGAATGCTTGACAACGAGAGCAAGACGATGAAAGTGCGTATTACCCTTGACAATGGCCGCAATTTGCTCCGTCCCGGAATGTTTGCCACGGTGCATGTGTCCACCGGCATGGGCAGCAAAGCCTTTTGTTGTGTGCCTTCCAAGGCGATTGTCTTCGACGGCGGCGTGGACTACGTCGTCAAAGATATGGGTAAGAGACGTTATCGCCGACAGCGCGTCAAAGTAGAGCATATGGATTCCGTCAGTGCCTACATCTACAGCGGGCTGCGCCCTGGTGAACGTGTAGTGAGCAAAAACGCGTTGTTGGTCTTTAATACACTGGGCAATGAATAAGTTGATCGATTTCATCATCGCCTTCTCGCTCAAGCGCAAATATCTCATCCTTATCGTCACGTTGATCGTTGTGGTCATGGGCGTGGTGAGTTTCCGCCGGACCCCTATCGACGCTTTCCCCGACGTGACCAACACCAAGGTGACCATCATCACACAATGGCCGGGACGCTCTGCCGAGGAGATCGAGAAGTTTGTCACCATTCCTATAGAGATTGCCATGAATTCGGTACAAAAGAAGACCGATATCCGCTCCACCACGCTGTTTGGTCTGTCCGTAGTCACCGTTTGCTTCGACGATCATGTCGACGACGAGTTTGCGCGGCAACAAGTCTACAACCTGCTTCACGATGCCGACCTGCCCGACGGCGTGGATCCCGATGTGCAGCCGCTGTCAGGCCCTACGGGTGAAATCTACCGTTACACGCTCCGCAGCGACAAGCGGTCGGTGCGCCAGTTGAAGACACTGCAAGACTGGGTTGTCGAGCGCAAATTGCGTTCTGTGCCCGGTATTGCCGACATTGTCAGCTTCGGCGGCGAGGTAAAGACCTTTGAGGTCAGCGTCAATCCCAACCAGCTCGCCACCTATGGCGTGAGTGCACTCGAACTCTATCAGGCCATCGCCAACAGCAATGTCAACGTCGGCGGCGATGTCATCCAGCGCAGCTCTCAGGCCTATGTGGTGCGCGGTATCGGGCTGATCAACAACGTGCGTGAGATTGGTGACATCGTGGTGAAGAATGTCGGTGGTACGCCGATCCTTGTACGCAACCTGGCCAGCGTCCACGAGAGTTGCCAGCCACGGCTCGGGCAGGTAGGACGCGGCACGGAAGATGATGTCGTGGAGGGTATTGTGGTCATGCGCAAAGGTGAGAACACCGAGGAGGTTATTAAGTCTTTGAAAAGCAAGATAGCAGAGATACAGCACGACGACCTGCCCAAGGACGTGAAGATCGTGCCTTTCTACGACCGCGAGGATCTCGTCAACCTTGCCGTGGGCACGGTGATGCACAATGTCGTGGAAGGCATCATTCTGGTCACCCTTGTCGTGCTGCTGTTTATGAAGGACTGGCGCACAACGGTGATCGTGGCCTCTGTCATACCCTTGGCACTGCTTTTTGCCTTCATAGCTCTGCATGTCTGCGGCATGAGCGCCAATCTGCTGTCGATGGGAGCCATTGACTTTGGCATCATCATCGACGGTGCCGTGGTGATGGTTGAGGCACTCTTCGTCGCTTTGTCGGCCCAGGCACGAACCATTAGCATGTCGGCCTTCAACCGCCGCAGCCACTTGGGCATGGTCAGACAGACAGCACGTGGCAAGGCCAAGTCGGTGTTTTTCTCCAAACTCATCATCATCACGGCTCTGCTGCCCATTTTCACGTTTCAGAAAGTAGAGGGCAAGATGTTCTCGCCTTTGGCCTATACCCTTGGCTTTGCCCTGCTCGGTGCTTTGCTTTTCACGCTGACGCTTGTACCGGTTTTGTCGTCGATGTTGCTCAAAAAGGATGTGCGGGAAAAGAAGAACCGCTTTCTCGAATGGGTCTACCGCTATGCCGATGCCGCCTTCGCCTGTTGCCATCACCATTGCCGTAAGGCCATCGCCCTGTCCCTTGTGGGCATGACAGCGGGTTTGACCTGCTTCCATCTGCTCGGCTCTGAGTTTTTGCCCGAGATGAACGAGGGTTCTGTCTATGCGCGCGCCACGCTGCCACAGAGTGTATCGCTCAAGCAAAGCGTGAAACTCGCCAATGAGTTCCGACATATCCTGTTGTCCTATCCCGAGGTGAGCCAGGTGATGACACAGACAGGACGCCCCAACGACGGCACCGACGCTACGGGATTCTACAACATTGAGCTCTTTGTCAAGCTCTATCCCGAGAAGGAATGGAAGACGGGACGCACGAAAGAGCAGGTTGTCGACGACATGAACCGGCGGCTGAGTGTCTATCCGGGCATTGACTTCAACTTCTCGCAACCTATCTCCGACAATGTAGAGGAGGCTGTGAGTGGAGTGAAAGGAGCCATTGTCGCCAAGGTCTACGGCAAGGATCTTGCCGAGAGCGAGCGTCTGGCCTGGCAGGTCTATCACACAATGAAGCCAATCCGCGGCATCACCGACCTTGGTGTCATCCGCAACATGGGACAGCCGGAGCTGCAGATCGACATCGACGAGGACCGTCTGGCGCGCTACGGAGTGAAGAAAGACGACGTGCAGAGCATCATAGAGATGGCTATCGGTGGCAAGGCTGCCTCGCAAGTCTATGAGGCCGAACGCAAGTTCAACCTCGTAGTGCGCTATGAGGAGCCGTTCCGCAACAATGCGGAGGCCATAGCAAAGATTAAGGTGCCCACTGATGATGGGCAGATGATTCCTATCAGCGAGTTGGCCACGATCCGCTCCATCACCGGTCCGCTGATCATCTACCGCGAGAACCACAGCCGCTATTGTGCCGTGAAATTCAGCGTGCGCGACCGCGACATGGGGTCTGCCGTCGATGAGGCCCGGACAAAGGTAGCTCAAGTGGTGAAGCTTCCCGTCGGCTATAAGATAACGTGGAATGGAGACTTCGAAAACCAGAAACGTGCCTCGACCCGTTTGGCGCAGGTTGTTCCCATCAGCGTGCTGCTCATCTTTGTCATTCTCTATGTACTCTTCGGCAATGCTCGTGACGCCGGACTTGTGCTCACCAATGTGCCCTTTGCGGCTGTGGGTGGTATTCTCATCCTACTCCTGACCCACACCAACTTCTCCATCTCGGCAGGCATCGGCTTTATCTGTCTTTTCGGCATCTGTATACAGAACGGTGTCATCATGCTCATGGACATCAAGCACTTCCTGCGCCACCGCTGTTCGCTCCCTGAAGCTGTGACACGCGGCATGCACTCGCGCATTCGAAGCGTGCTGATGACGGCGATGATGGCAACGCTCGGACTGTTGCCCGCGGCACTCAGCCATGGCATCGGCAGTGAGAGCCAGCGGCCCCTTGCCACGGTGATCATCGGTGGACTTGTCGGGGCCACGCTCTTCACGCTGTTCATCTTCCCGCTCATCATAGAGAGGATCTATACTCATGTGAATA
>Ga0256406_1005958_pt1 | contig 12604 bp, 5 predicted proteins | sample RumenRJG_03DNA_FD_185986 | JGI IMG/M metagenome (GOLD analysis project Ga0256406, IMG submission 185986) | Bovine rumen microbial communities from Lethbridge, Alberta, Canada - RJG_03 | ecosystem: Host-associated > Mammals > Digestive system > Stomach > Rumen | place: Canada: Alberta | collected...
TGCGCGTCCACACCGGCATATTTGAGCATATAGAAGCTGCCGATACGGCGACCTTTTTCTATGCGCTGAAGAGTGTGGAAAGGATAAGGATCCTCGGGGCTGACCACATCGTAATAGTCCTGACCGATAAACTCGTTGTTGCTGAAGCTCACGAACTTGTTGTTCATCGTGGCGCCTATAATATTAAATGTGTAGCTGAAGTCTTTCGTCTGGACGGCTTTCCAGGTGATATCAAACTCGAAGCCGCTGTTGCGCATCGTACCCACGTTGACGAAGGTCGTCGTGAAAAGATAAGGAGGAACGGACACATTATAGTCGCCTAAGAGGTCCTGCTGCTTGCGGTTGTAATAATTGAATGAGCCGAAGAGACGATTGTTGAACAACGCCCAGTCGAGACCGATGTTCCAGTTCTTGCCCATCTCCCATTTCAAGTCGGGGTTGACATTCTTTGCCGGACCCCATACCTGATAATACTTTCCGTTGTACATATAGTAACCGAAGCCGGTCATGGTGTTGAGCGACTTGTAGCTGTCGAAGTTCTGGTTGCCAGTAACACCGTAGTCGGCACGGAACTTCAAATCGGAGAGCCAGCCCTTCGTGTTTTTCATAAACGGCTCGTCGGAGACACGCCAGCCCACAGACACGGCAGGGAAGTTACCCCACTTGTGGTTGGCACCGAACTTGGACGAGCCCTCATGCCGCAACGAAGCCGTCAGCATGTAGCGACCTTTCCAATCGTAGCTCACACGCCCGAAGAAGGCTATGAGCTTCGAGTCGTTCATGTAAGAACCCATATCGACCTCACCCTCATCCTTGGCATAAGTACCCGTGCCGAGACTGTTGTCCTCAAGGGCATCGTTGGGGAAGTCCTTGTTGTAAGCATTCAGGCCGGAATACTTGTTGTATTCATAGGAGTAACCGAACATCAGCTTCACATTGTGGTCGCCGAAAGAGTTGCTGTAGTTGGTAATCCACTCCAGGCTCTGCAGCGAGGACTTGGAATAATCCTGTGAGGCCTCACCCGAACGCCCGGAATTGATACACAACGTGCTCGTGGAAGGACGGAAGAACTGGTTGTAGTTGTCGTACTGGTGGTCTGCAACCGTAAGCTCGGTAGTGAGCAGCTGCCTTCCGGGATTCTTGAGCAACAAAGGGAAGAGGTTCAACTTCACGGTGCCATCCCAGTCGAGAAGCTTCGTGGTGCCTGTGTTCTTGTCGAGCTTCTCAAGCTCTACAGGGTTATAGGCGGCCTCCTGACCTTTGAAGTTGTAATATTGCGAGGGATTCTGCGGATCCATGATAGGTGTTGTCGGATTAGCCTCAATGGCATTACGGAAAACATCCCACGACGAATTCTTCCGGTAAGCAATACGCGGAGCGATGTTCAGGCCGAAGGTGAACAATCCGCTCTTGGTCGTGTGGTTGACAGATGCACGTCCGCCATACTCCTTACGGTTAGAGTATTTGTCGATACCCTCAGCGTTGCGGTAGTCGACGGAAGCACGGTAGTTGGAACGGGCATTACCGCCGCTGAACGTCAGGGTATGCTGCATGCGCACACCCACCCGGCTCACCTCGTCGAGCCAGTCGGTAGAGCCGCCGAGGTCGTAGCCTGTACCGGAAGCGATGCGGTTGGCACGATACTCGTCAGCTGAAAGCATGTCGAGCTCTTTCTTGATGACATCGAAAGAAAGCGTACCGCTGTACGTCGTATGGAGCTCGCCGTCGCGCGAACCTTTCTTAGTAGTGATGAGGACAACACCATTGGAACCGCGCGTACCATAGATGGCCGAAGCGGCACCGTCCTTGAGAATATCGAAAGACTCGATGTCGTTAGGATTGATGTTGGTCAGGTTGCCGCCGGGCACGCCGTCGATGACAATCAGTGGGCCGGTACCGGCAGAACGCGAGGACACACCACGGATCTGAATGCTCGCCTGATTGTTAGGGTCGCCGGCACCCGTGTTGGTGATGCTCACGCCGGCAACCTTGCCCTGGATCATCATGGAAGGGTCGACGCTCGCCACACGCGTAAAATCCTTGGAAGAGACATGAGAGATGGCAGATGTCAGCTCCTTCTTGTCCATCGTGCCATAACCGATTACCACCACCTCGTTGAGCTCATCGCTCTTCTCCTGCATCGTGACATTGATTGTTGAGCGACCGTTGACCGCCTGCGTAGCGTTCTCATAACCGATATAAGAGAACACGAGCGAGGCTGAAGAAGGTACACTCAACGAGTACTTACCGTCGATGTCGGTAACAGTACCCGCAGAGGTCTTGCCGGAATTGAGGGCTTTGACAGTAACGCCAATCAATGGCTCACCTTTCGGATCAGTCACCGTACCCGACACTTTTAGCGTCTGAGCAGAGACAGCCAAGCCGAAGAAGAACAGAACGGCTAACAACATTAGCCGGCTCTTGAAATCATTTCGTTCTATTGGTTTCATGTTATAATTATTGGTTGATAATTTCAGATAACCTTATCCAATAACAATTAGCCCGTCACTGAACTGTCGCGGAATCTTTGTTTTTAGATTTATTCGCAAAGTTAGCAATCAGAATGATATGTTGGTGATTGAAGTACATTGAAAGTACATTCACTAAACCTAAAAATATACATAATAAACTAATAATCAACATTATAAAATAACAACAAAAATAAGCATAAGTACATTGCTGTATCTACATAAATTTACGTACCTTTGCAAAATCAAGGTTTAAGACAATAAATTATACGACGAATAATAATGATGAAAGATATCATAAGCTTGATCCTTCTTTGCATGGCCGCACTCTCTGTCCATGCCGACAACGCAGCACTCTACGAGCGGCTTGACAACGTCGTGGCCAACCGTGCAACATACACAAAAAAGAAAGAAAGCTACATCGCCAAAATGAAGAAAGCCATTCCTCAAACGACGGACATCAGCGAACGGCTCCGAATCTACGACGGCATCTACAACGAATATCACTTCCTACGCTTCGACTCTGCCATGGTCTACGCCAAGAAAGGGTTAGAGATGGCGGAAGCTGCACATAACAACTATTACACCCAGCTCTTTATCCTTCATAAAGCAGCGCTCTTCTCTTCATCCGGGTTGTACAGTGAGGCATACAACCTATTAGACAAACTGGATGACCGCCCTATTCTCCCCAATCTGGAATACGAATACAACCTCACGCTCTATTGGCTCTACACTTACTGGAGCGACTATACGACAGACAGCGAATATCGAGGCATCTATTGGGAAAAGAAACTGGACTATCTGCGCCGCACCGTCAGACTCGCCAAAAACCGGCCCAACGACTACAACTATCTCATGGGCGAATATGAGATGTATGTCGCGGGGAGCCATGACAAGGCCTTGCAATACTATCTGAAAGTGCTGGCAGCAGAACCCAACGACACGCGACTCTACTCCACGGCCTGCTTCGCCACGGCTTGCTGCTACAAGTATTTTAAACAGTACGACAAATACGAATCGTACCTCATCCGCACGGCGATCACCGATATCATCACACCGGTGAAAGAGAACCTCTCGCTCTACACGGTCGCCGATTGGCTGTTTAGTAACGACGGCGACATCAAGCGTGCGGAGAACTATGTCTCTGTGTCTATCGAGGACGCTAAGTTCTACAACAACCGCCTCCGTATCATCAGCAGTACCGACAAACTGCCGGAGATCGTAGCCAGATTCAAGGATAAGCTCAACGCAAAAAACGAGAAGCTGCGCTGGGCGCTTGGTGCCGGTGTTTTTCTCTTCCTCGCACTCATCATTGCAGCAGGACTGATCGTGCGGCAAAACGGATTGCTGAACAAACGGAGAAAGCAAATCGTCAGGCAGAACGATATGTTGGTAGGCCTCAATGGAGAGCTGTCGGTCTTGAACGGACAGCTCAGGCAGCGCAACGAGAACCTCGTCGACGTGAACCAGCACCGAGAGAATTTGGCAAAGCTCTATATCGACCTCTGCTCAAAATATATCGACCGGCTGAACAATTACCAGAAATTTGTGGTCCGCAAGATAAAAGTCAACCAGATCAACGACTTGCTGAGCACAACCTCGTCGTCGCGCCTGACGGAAGCGGATGCCGCCACATTTCTCAACGGTTTCGACAAGGCGTTTCTCGACCTCTACCCCACGTTCATTGAAGGTCTGAACGAACTGCTCCTACCGGGCAACGAAGTAAAGCTCAAAGACGGAAACATGTCAACCGAGCTCCGCATCTTTGCCCTCATCCGTCTCGGCGTAAAGGACAGCAGCGAGATAGCCAACCTTCTCTTCTGCACGCCGCGAACAATATACAATTATCGCTCTGCCCTGAAAGCCAAGGCAAAGGACAGAGAGTCGTTCGAAGATGATGTCAGAAAGCTGTGCATGGTATAGGGTATAGTTAGGAGTTAGGAGTTAGAAGTTAGGAGTTAAAAACCCCAGTCTGCACGAGCCACGCTCGCCCAGACTGGGGTTTATTGATGAAATCTGATGAACTGAACTCCAGCCTCGAAAAGGCTGAATATATCTATGATGCGCAACAAAGCGCAAGACAGTCCCGCCACTCTCTTATGCCTTGCCTGTTCCGAAAGGCATAGCCGTGCGGCCGTCACCTTCGGGAGCCTGGGGAGCAGAGGGGAGCTTGATCTCGCCAAACTCCTTCTCGTAGCGAAGGATGTTCTCCTGCAGGGCGAAAAGCAGGCGCTTAGCGTGCTCCGGAGCCATGATAACACGGGAGAAGATCTGAGGAGGAGCGATGGGGAGCATGTGCGCAAAGTCGATCACAAACTCCGAGCTGGAATGGTTGATCATTGCGAGATTGGCGTACTGACCCTCCGCAACCTCGGGCTTGAGCTGTATCTGTACCTGATTCTGTTGTTCGTTCTTATTGTCTGCCATTGTTTCTATAATTTAAAGGTTTGGGTTAAATATTTTAATAAACAATGCAAAGATAGCAAGAAATGTATAAACGGCAAAGAAAAATGCAGAATATTTCACGTATGGGGCAGGATCGTGTCACATACGTGTCACGATCGTAACACATATGAGGAACGATCGTGACACGTATGAGGCAGGATCGTGACACAACTGAGGCAGGATCGTGACACAACTGAGGCAGGATCGTGACACAACTGAGGCAGGATCGTGACACGGACGTGACGCGATGACAGGACTTGGAAATAATCCCGGTTTCCCAACACTAAGAAACGGCCGCCACTCAGCATGAAACGCTGAAAGGCGGCCGTAGCTTTAGCTTTTTATCCTGTCAAACTTATTTAGCTCCTTCATAACCTGGGTTCTGCTCGAGCTTCGGGTTGTTGTCAATATTACTCTGCGGAATGGGGAAGAGCTTATTGTAGTCCTTGAACGTACGCGTCTCGATAACTTCCGTAACACCCGGCGTGATGGTAGCACGCATAGTGGGGTCAGAGGAATCCTTCGTAGGACTATTCACAAGCGTACCGGTTATACGGCTGAGGGTTCCGTTGAGAACTTTCTCTGCTACCATCTTGCCGTCACTCGTTGTCCAGCGCAGGATGTCCCAACGGCGCTGGCCTTCGCCTGCAAACTCACTTCCACGCTCACGACGTATGAGCTCACGCAACTTCTCCTTGGTGTTGTACTTAGCCTCGTCAACATTGGGCATTCCGGCACGGTTGCGCACCTGGTTAATTTTCTTGTAGACCTCGGCCGAGGGTCCGTTGAGCTCGTTCTCGCACTCAGCCCAAGTGAGCAGCACGTCGGCATAGCGCAAGACGATGGGGCAACAGTTGGCATCCCACATGTCAGCGTACTGACTCTTGGGACCGAGATACTTAAGCCAGGACAGGCCTGTCTTGGAAGCGTTGTCGGCATTGGTGGGATAGTCGGCATTGTCGGAGCCATCAATCTTCTTGTCCAGACTGTTGAACACGCGACCGTTCCAGTCACATCCGGGATAAATAATGCTCATGGCTAAGCGCGGGTCACGGCCATGGAAAGGATGGGCAGGATCGTAGCCGCTGCCTGCCTCGTCGATGGTCATACCATTGGCCATCTCATAGTTGTCGACACACTGCTGGGTGGGCACCACCGATGACCAGCCGCCGTCGCCATTAGGATACAGCTGTCCGACGGTGTAGAGGCTGTAGGTTCCAGAAATATATTGTGTGGCGAGGATAATCTCTTTGGAGTTCTGACCGCTCACCTTGAAAAGGTTTGCATAGTCAGGCTCCAGGCTGTACTGACCCAGGTCGATAATCTGCTGAGCAGCCTCTTTAGCTTCCTGCAGCTTGCCCCAATAGAGGCAGGCACGCATCTTGATACCAAGAGCAGCACCCTTTGCAATGCGTCCGCGCTCGGAAGGCGTGGTATTGAGGTCGGGAATGGCAGCGTTGAGCTCAGTGAGCACATAATCGCGCACCTTGTCGGAGGTTTCGCGGGGCACCTGAGCCTCCTGAGCCGTGGTATAGTTGCCGATGATAGGCACACCGCCGTAGCACAGGTTCATCACGAAGTAGCGATAGGCACGGATGACGCGAGCCTGGGCAATGATATCCTTCTTGGCTGCATCTGAGCTAAATGTAGCTTTCTCAGCGTTTTCAAGGAGCGTATTGACACGACGGATGATGGTAAATCCGTAGAACGACCAACCCGGATCACTGGGCGAGAAAGAGCCGTTACCGATGTTTCTGAAACCTTCCCACGGAAAGTTGTTATAGGCAAAGTCGGAAGCGCTATCCCAATAGAGAAGAGCACTGCCGTCCTCCCAGCCATCATAACAGCCGGTAAGGAACTTTTCTACATCATCCTGCGACTTCCAGGTGGAGCTTGGCGACATGGCGTCCTTAGGCACCGTAGTCAGGAAGTCGTTGCAGGACGTAAGGGCCAAAGCCGCAAATCCTGTCAATATATAGAACTTAAGATTTTTCATAATGATAGTCAACTTGATTAGAATACGATGTTAATACCGATGGAATGAGAGCGGATGAGTGGATAGGACGAGCCACGCTCACTGGTGGTCTCGGGATCCTGGTTGAAACCGAGTGCATCGATGGTGAGGAGGTTCTCGCCGGAATAGAAGACACGCACCTTCTCAATACCAACGCGGCTGAGGAGGCTCTTTGGCAGATTATAGCCGAACTGCAGGGTCTTGAGGCGCAGGTAGCTGGTGTTCCAAAGCCAAAAGTCGGACATAACGACCATCATGTCACTGCTGCTGGTACTGGTCTCGAAGACACGTGGCATCTTGGCATTATGGTTGTCCTCGGTCCAGGCGTTCTTCCAGTAAGTGGAAGGATGACCGGAGTCGCCTACGAACTCACCGAGCACCTCACGGTTGAAGACGTGCCTTGTGCCGGCAACCCCCTGCCAGAATGTGCTGAGATCGAAGTTCTTCCAGGAGGCACCGAGGGTGAAGCTGTAGGTGAACTTAGGCATATCAGAGGTTGACTCGTAGATACGGTCGTCGCTGTTCAGCTTGCCGTCGCCATTGGTGTCAGCATAGATAAGATCACCAGCCATGAACTTCTTGCCGAAGGGGTTGCCATATTTCTCGGTGAAGGCATCGGCCTCCTCCTGAGAATTGAAGAACTTACCCGTCCAGTGGTACATATAATAGGTGTTGTACTGGTGACCGACCGCCTGGCGCATGTTACCATTAGCGATGTACTCCACAGGGTTGCCCTGAGCATCGACACCAAGGTTGAGGATCTTGTTCTTGTTGTAAGCGAAGTTGGCCGAGGCATTCATTGCCCAACCTTTGCCGAAGTTGTGATTGTAGTTCAACGAGACCTCGATACCGGTATTGCGCATGGCACCGATGTTGTCCTTGTAAGCACCGAGCGCAAACTCAGCAGGAGCCGAGACGTTCATGATAATGCCCGTGGTCTTACGATTGTAGAAATCGATGGTACCAGTGAGATCGTGGAAAATACCGAAATCAAGTCCAATGCCCCACGATGTAGACTTCTCCCAAGTGATGGTTTCCAAATGGTAACTGCCCTGATAGTAACCTGTGCTGAGCGTTCCGCCGAAAGGATAAGAAGCTCCGAGGTTGTAGGTGTTCAACCAAGGATAAAAGTCGGTGAGGGCATCCTGATTACCTAAGCGGCCCCAGGAAGCACGTAGTTTCAAGTTGTCGAGCCAGCCGCGTGTGCTCTCCATGAAAGGCTCCTCAGAAATGCGCCAGGCTGCGGAGAACGAGGGGAAGTAACCCCACCGATGGTCTTTGGCAAAACGTGAAGAAGCGTCGCCACGGATGTTGGCCTCGAAGAGATAGCGATCGTTCCAGTCGTAGTTGAAACGTCCGAACCAACTGACCATGGAAAGCTCGCGGGTGTAGCCACCGTTGGTTTGCGTGGAAGCGTCACCGGCATTCATGTCGGTGAGCTCGTTGTTCGGGAAGCTCTTACGATAAGTGTTGTCCTCGTTATACTTATAGCGCTCCGTATGCCAACCGGCCATGCCTTTGAAATGGTGCTCAGCCACATTCTTGGTATAATTGAGGAAGGCATCGAAGTTCAAGCGGTGCCATTCGTAATTGTTCACGTTCAGGTGGTTGGGCTCTGAAGCCTTGTTGGGATTGTACTGAATGAACTTCTGGAAATATTCATAACGCTGCGTGTTGTCGACATAAGCTCCCTGCACAGTAAGCTTGAGGTCGCTGTAGATCTGCCAGTCAAGACCCAAGAGGGCATTGATATTCTGGTTCTTGCGCTTCACGTTCATGCCTGAGTCGAGCCAGGCCATAGGGTTACCGTCGGAGATGGTGCCATAGGAGCCATCCTCTATCTTGTTGGGAATCCATGGAGCAATACGGTTGAGCAGACGAATAATCTGGTCGCTGCTGCCGCCATAGTAGGCACTGCTGGCATCCGTATAGTTATTGTGAATATAAGAGAGGTTCATGTGAGCCGTGACCGACTTCGAGACATTGAGATCGAGATTGGTACGGAAGTTGAACTGCTCTCTGCCGGCATTGGGCAGCACACTGCTCTGCTTCAGATAACCGGCCGAAGCCATGTAGCGGGCATACTCATTGCCACCTGTGGCATTAACGCTCTGGCGATGCTGGAAACCGGTCTTGTAAGCAAGATCATACCAGTCGGTATTGGGATGACCGTATGGGTCGGAACCGTCGCGGAACTTCTGAATGTCCTCATCCGTGAAGACTGCTTTCTTTCCGGAACGAGCCAAAGCCATATTATAATAGGTGGCTGCGTCGGCCGAGTTCATACGGTCCATCAGCATGGTAGCATTTGAAATACCATAGTAACTGGAATAAGATACACGGGGCTTACCACTGACACCACGCTTCGTGGTGATAAGCACAACACCATTGGAGGCCTTCGAACCATAGATGGCCGCCGAGGCGGCATCCTTCAGCACAGAGATGCTCTCAATATCCTGCGGGTCAAGCGAATTGAGATTGGAAGTCTCTACACCATCCACAAGGATGTAAGGGCTGGCGTTGTTGAGGGTACCAACACCGCGGACACGGATGCTACCGCCATCCATACCCGGTGCACCATTGGTTCCCGTAATAGTTATACCAGGCATGAGACCCTGAAGACCAGAGGAGACATTGTTGATAGGACGATTCTCAAGCGCCTTGCCGTTGATCTGCGCCACCGAACCCGACAGGTTAGCCTTCTTCTGCGTGCCGTAACCTACCACCACCACCTCGTTGAGAGACTGCTGGTCTTCAGTAAGACGGATTTTAAGCGGCGAGCCCTTCCAAGTAACTTCCTGGGTAGTGAAGCCTACATAACTAATAAGAAGAGTTGCATTCTTAGGAACGTTTGACAGGGAGAAACGGCCGTCGAGGTCGGTAACCGCACCGTCGTGCGTACCTTTTACCTGAACCGAGGCACCGACAATCGGTTCTCCATTGGCATCAGTAATGGTACCTGTGCATTGGTTAGTTACTTGAGTTGTTGAATTGACGGCTCCTATATTCGGGGTTACCGTGGGCGATGCCTTGGCCTGCACTCCCTGCACGGAGACACCTAATAGCATTAGCCCAAAAATAGTTAAAGGTCTATTCCTCATAGGTCTAAATAATGGTTTTGTTAAATAATAAATGATGTACTGTTAGATTTATTTGCAAATATAGATGGTTTTTCTGACACTCGCAAACTTTTGGGAGATTTATTTGAAAAAAATACATGTGGCAATATATTTTTATACTAATAACTCATTAATACCATAAATATTACCGAATCTTATTTCCAAGAATACATGTTCAGCAATAAACTTTTACCAGATTTTATCACGGTTTGATAGGTCTTACTTTCTTTCTCTAACATGAGAAAAATAGTTTTTACTTCCCTTCTACATCTTACAGGAGAAGATAAGGAAAAGGCTGAATCCCAAGCGAGGAATTCAGCCTTTATTTTGATATTGGACATCAACTTCTAACGGTCACCAATATTCATTCCGATTCTCCCTACTCCTGGATCCCGTCCTCTGCCCATTCACATTGCTTTCTTCGTCAATGAAGTGAGCCAGCGGCGTACGGGTATGTCGTAGAAATGCAGGGCCACCCATGCCAAGGCGATGCTGCCTGCCACGGTGAGCGAGGCATAGCCCAGGCTCTGGCCTAAGGTGTAAGTGCCGGTGCGGATAAGGTGGGCATAAAAGAGATAGAAAAGCGGATAGTGGACGATGTAGAGCGGATAAGAGAGGTCACCCAAGAGACGGAACATAGCGGTCTGGCGCTTGCCGGCTGTTCTATCGGAAGCGCCGAGCCAAAGCAAGACGGGAAAAACGATGATGATGCAAACAGCCTCATACACTCCATTCCAGCACACCGGCGACTTACCAGGAATGTAAGGCACCATGAACAAAGCGGTCATGACGACCGTGGCCAACCAAAAGGCGCCTCTCACCCTGACGGGACGGAAGCGGCGGGAAAGGTGCATGCCAAGGGAATAGGGGAATAGCATCCTTACCAATCCGCCCCAAAAGTTGACTCCGTCGAGCGTCCAGCCTACGCCAAACATGCCCGCCCCGACAAAGTCACCGACGGTCATCCATACCAAGACCACACCCAACAATACGGTGACGGCTGTCAGCATGCGGGTCGAGAGGCGATGGACAAGAAGGCCATAGAGGATGTTGCCTATATATTCGAAGAACAGCGACCACGCCGGGCCATTGAGCGGGAACATCTCGCCATTGCCCCGCACCTCGAAGGCGCTACCGGGCCAAGCAGGAACCATGAACATGGCTGCCAAAAGGGCGAGCATGGCCATGGACACGGAGACGTGGCTGCCGTCCCAACGCTCGCAGCCTTGGAGAAAGAAACACACAAGGCCCACCACTGCGCCAAACACCACCATGGGATGGAGGCGGATGAGGCGACGGCGGAAGAAGTCGCTCAACGTAAAGCCGCGCTGCCAACGGTCGTCGTAGGCATAGCCAATGACAAAACCTGAGAGCAGGAAGAAAAAATCAACCGCAAGATAGCCATGATTGAGGTGGGCGATGATGCCGTCGCCAACGCCATTGACGGAGCCGGCAAAGGCATAGCCCTCAAAGATGTGGTGGAACACAACAAGCAGGGCAGCGACACCGCGCAGCCCGTCGAGCAATTCGTAGTGGGGTTTAGTATCTGCAAAGCAAAAGGCGGGACGCTTGCCGCACTGTATGGTATGACACATGACTGTCTTTATATACTGAATGACAAATTATGTGCTAAATTAAGACTATTTTCTTGAACCACAAAAATTCCATTACTTATTTTTATAAAAGAAAATTTCCATTTAGATGGCGTTGGTCCTCGCGCATAGAGATGCCAAGGGTCTGCTTCTATTGCATGAAAAGCGTCCCTATAACCCATTTTGCGTCATTTTCCCGCAAAGGTCGGAAAAAGCAACTTTGAGGAAGGTGGCTAAAATTGGATGGCTACCCATGTTCGTGCAGGAAAATGCATCAATAAAACAAAAGGCATTCACTTGCCAAATTTGAGCCAATAACGTCTGGCCGCGATAACGAAAAAGCCCCTGCCTGCAAAGTATGACTCTGCAAGCAGGGGCTTAATATGATTATTTGAATAGTTTATTTCTCCGTCTCAGCGGGCTGAGCGTAGTCGAGCACGTTCTTCTTGTTGGCCTGCATACGCTCGTAGTCTTCCTTAGAGCCTACGATGAGCTTATCCCAAGCGCGCATACCGGTACCAGCAGGTATGAGGTGACCGCAGATAACGTTCTCCTTCATACCCTCGAGGTTATCGACCTTACCGCGGATGGCAGCCTCACAGAGCACCTTCGTGGTCTCCTGGAAGGAGGCGGCACTCATGAAGCTCTTCGTACCCAGGGCGGCACGGGTGATACCCTGCAGGATCTGAGTAGACGTTGCGGGCACAGCGTCACGCACCTGAACGGGTTTGAGGTCACGGCGCTTGAGGCTTGAATTCTCGTCGCGCAGCTTGCGGGCAGAGACGATCTGACCCTTCGAGAGGACATCGCTGTCACCGGCATCGGTAACAACCTTCTTGCCCCAGATGCGGTCGTTCTCGTCGGCGAAGTCGAGCTTGTCGACAAGCTCCTGCTCGAGGAAGCTTGTGTCGCCCGGGTCATCGATACGAACCTTACGCATCATCTGACGGACGATGATCTCGAAGT
>Ga0256406_1005959_pt1 | contig 12604 bp, 13 predicted proteins | sample RumenRJG_03DNA_FD_185986 | JGI IMG/M metagenome (GOLD analysis project Ga0256406, IMG submission 185986) | Bovine rumen microbial communities from Lethbridge, Alberta, Canada - RJG_03 | ecosystem: Host-associated > Mammals > Digestive system > Stomach > Rumen | place: Canada: Alberta | collected...
TGCTATCTAAGAAACCATAAAAATAGAAGTGGTCGGCAGGAAGTCCTGATCCGACCAAAGCGCAAAGGCAAGCGCTGGGGCCATTGATGACGGAGACTTTATACCCTGCTTCTAAGACGCGCCTGGCCAGCCTTGCGCCCGGATCAGAAATCACAGGATAGCCCGCATCCGAAGCATAGGCGATTTTCTTGCCATCTTTTAATAAAGAAAGAATCTTATCCGCGGCGGTTTCTTCATTATGTTCGTGACATGAAATTAACGGGACACGAATGGAAAAATGTTGTAAGAGAAGGCCAGTATTTCTGGTATCTTCGCAGGCAACATAGTCCATGGTTTTCAACGTTTCAATTGCACGAGGAGAAAACTCGGATAAGTTTCCGATCGGTGTTGCCACCAAATAAAGTAACGGGGTTTCCCCGATGAAATTTAGTTCTCGTTTAAGCATCGTGCTTATCTGAAGGTGTCGGATTCACCTTGTTATCGGAGCGGTTATCGCGATGACGCGGACGGAATCCGCGTTGGGGGTTCCGACGGTCGTTATTTTGCCCTTGGCGGCGGTTATCTTTGTTATTTTGCCGGTTATTGTTATTTTGCCCTTGCGGACGGTTGTTATTCCGTTGACCGCGATTCCGGTTGTCATTACGACGATTGTTATTGGAATTGTCTTTCGGCGCGTTATCCTGTTTTCGATTCTTTGTGCTTGGATTCATATCCGGGGCGGAATAAGAAGAAGCAGGAGTCGGTTCTGGTTTATGTAAATCCGAGAACGACATGGCCTTTCCGCCTTTTGCCATCGTGCGATAGTCTTCTAACGGGATAAACTTCACTTCATCGTTCCCTTCTAGTTTGATGGAACGGGAAAGGATATTGAAGGACGTGACTTTATAATCGCCTTCCAAGGTATGAAGCGTTTCCCCAATCCGTGGGAAATCCGCCCGGGCTTGCGTATAAAGCTCATCTTCATAAAGCAAGCAGCACATTAATCTTCCGCAGGCGCCAGAAAGCTTCGGGATGTTTAACGTCAACATTTGGTTTTTGGCACGGGAAATCGAAATGCCGTCAAAGTGATTTAAGAACGTAGAGCAACAAAGTGGCAACCCGCAGATGCCCATGCCGCCGACCATCTTTGCTTTATCGCGCGGGGTGACTTGATGTAAATCGATGCGGCATTTTAATTGAGGCGCAAGAACGTGTAATAGTTCACGGAAATCCACACGGCCATCCGCGGTGTAATTCACCGTGATTTTAGAACCATCTAACGTATAAGAAGCATTAATGAAATTCATGTCGAGTCCGAGTTTCTTTGCTTCCCGTTCAACAATGATTAAAGAAGATTTGGATTGCTCTTTTCCTAACGCATAATCTTCTTCATCTTCTTCGTTCGCCAAACGGACCACCGGCTTAAGCTCTAAATCCGAATGATAAAGCTCCGTGCTTTTTGGCGTTTCAGCCACAAAGCCCATTTCAAAGCCGGAAATCGTGTCAACCACCACGTGGTCACCCGGTTTTAAGGCTTCATTATTCGTTCCGAAATAATATGCTTTCCCGGTTTCGCCGAAACGAACGGGAACATAATACGCGAAGTCATTCATACATTTTCCTCCGTCAAGAATAAGATCAAGTGCATCAAAGCCAAAGCGGAAGATAAATTGGTATCGAGAAGGCTACGAACCTTAAGGATTTCCGCTAACGAGGCATCTAAATGAGGCAAGGCATAAACCAATTGCCCGATGGTTTCTTCTTGCGATGTTAACCGAATTTTGCCACCCACCTGATGCGTGATGGCATCTTGGAACACCAGGGAGAGCATATCCAAATAATAGCGCGGTTGCAAAAGAACGGCATTTTTCTTTCCGCCCGTTAAGGCAGGAATCACGCTGGATTCCATCACAAAGGCAGCATCATTAGGGCCTTTTAATAAAGCGTCCAACGTAGCATCGATGAGTTGCCTTAACGTGTGATATTCCTCCGATGAAGCCGCTTCGGCTAATTGGGTTGGATCATTGATAAGCGGGGCCAACCATTCGGCATCTTCTTCCAAGACGCCTTCTTTTAACGCTCCAGAGAATACAACGTCTTCGGGCAATAATAACAAACGAATCCGTTCGCAACGCGAAATGATGGTAGGCAAAACCTTGGCTTCATTTTCGCAAGTTAAGAATGCATATGTTCCTGCCGGCGGCTCTTCTAAGAACTTCAATAGAGAGTTAATCGCCTGAACGTTCATGTTTTCCACGAGGTTCACGACATAAATCAAGGTGCCTTTGGCCTCCAAAGGAGTTTTGGAAAAATCGGAGACGATGGTTTGGACATCACCTTTTTTAATTTGCCCATTCTTACCATCTAAGACAATAAAATCGGAATAGGTGTGATGGTCCACGCGTAAGCAAGAACGACATTCTTCGCACGCTAAGGGGTTCGGGTGATCACAAAGTAGTGATTTTGCGAAATAGGTGGCCGTTTTTAAAAGCGGCACGCCTGCTTCACCCGAAAGCAAATAAGCATGTGCAACCCGATGATTTTCTAACGCACGAGCAAACGCCCGATAGGCGACGGGTTGATATTGTTCTAGATACGCGCCAAATTTCATGCTTTCTTCAGTCTCTTTTCAATTTCGTGAAGCACGGTTTCATAAACTTCTTCCGCACTTTTGGAAGCATCAATGGTCACGATTCGTTTGGGATTCTGCTTCGCAATCGCTTGGAAAGCAGCCCGGACTTTTTGGTGAAACGCTAACGCTTCGACGTCTAAGCGGTTTACCTCACGACCAGCGTTTTTCGCAATCCGGGCTAGACCTTCTTCGGGATCGATGTCAAAAAAGAAGGTAACATCTGGTTCTAAGCCTTCGGTTGCGTACTGATTCACTTGGTAAATCGTATCGACGCCAAGTCCTCTTGCTCCGCCTTGATAGGCTAAAGAAGAGTCTAAGAATCGGTCGGAAATCACAATCTTGCCCGCTTTTAAGGCAGGAAGAATCTTCTCCACGATGTGTTGCCGACGCGAGGCGGCATAAAGTAACGCCTCCGTTCTCGGATCCATGTCGGTATTCTTTTTATCTAAGATGACATTCCGGATTTCTTCTGAGATGGGGGTCCCCCCTGGTTCTCTTGTTAAGACGACATCGTAATGTTCGTTTTGCAAATGGGTGACAACTTTTTGAATGCAGGTCGTTTTCCCCGATCCTTCACCGCCCTCGAATGTGATGAACATATTAAATCTTCTTTCTGCCTTCAAAGGCTTTCGCTAACGTCAAAGAATCGGTGTAGTCCAGTGCCGAACCCATTGGCAAACCATAACCTAAGCGGGTGACATTGACTTTGCCTTCTAATAACTTCGCCACGAATAAGGCAGTGGTTTCCCCATCAACGGTTGGGTTGGTGGCCAAAATCACTTCTTGGATATGGCCTTCTTCGACACGATGAAGTAACGGATCAATCGCTAAAGCATCCGCGCCAATGCCTTTCGTGACATTAATGACGCCACCTAAAACATGGTATAGGCCATGGAAACGATTCATTTTTTCAATGGCGACGGCGTCTTTTGGCTCACTCACCACACAAAGCACGCTTTGGTCGCGAGTAGGGTCTTGGCAAATTTCGCATTTTTCGTCTTCGGTATAAAGACCGCAGATTGGGCAGCGGTGGACTTTTTGACTCACGTCTTGAAGCGCTTTGGCAAATTCACTTCGGTCTTCCGCGGACCACGAAAGGACGGCATACGCCATCCGTTCAGCGCTTTTCACACCGACGCCAGGTAATTTGCCAAACGAATCGATTAAAGCTTGTAACGAAGGGAGTTCTTTCATTAGAATCCCATGCCACCTTTCCGGCCGGTGATTTCTTCGTCAATCTTGTCGTTGGCTTCTTGAATTTGCTCTAACGCTTCGTTGATGGCAGCCACAATGGTGTCTTGAATCATCTCGGCATCATCAGCCGTTAAAGCGTCAGGTGTGATTTCTAAGGATTTCACTTTGCGGTCCCCCGTTAACGTGACTTTCACCAAGCCCGCTTTCTCGACGACAAATTCTTTTTGCTCTAACGCTTCATGCGCCTTTTGTAATTCGCGTTGCATGCGTTGCGCTTGCATGAGCATTTGTTGCATTTGATTCATAAGATTTAGATATCTCCTTTTCTTTAGATTTTCGGTAAGACGAGTTTCACTTCATCGCGTTTTGGTAATTTTCCTAATTGCATCTTTGAGAAGTAGATGCCACGCACTCTCGTCTGCACATCGGGGTCAATCGCATAGATAAATACTTTTCTCCCAATTAAGGTGGCGGCTAATTGCTCGAGTGGTTCTTGATTCGCTACGAGGTTTGCCAATTCCGCCTTCGTCGTGAAACGATATGAGAGAATCATGGCTTCTGCTGAAAGAGCATAAGGTTTTCCTTCGTAAAGCAAGCTGGCTAAAGCGCCAAATTTCGGATCGAGCCGTAACGGGTCTAAACGGTCCCAGTTCTTCACCAGTTCCGTCCGTTCGTTCCGATTGGCAAGCACCATGATGGAGAAGAGTTGGTCATCTTCAAGATGGAATGCGGTGCCACTCGTGGCAATATTTGGACGTGTGATGCTCGACGTATCAATGGGGGTAACTGGCTGTGGCTTCGGCGTAGGGGCAGGCTTCGCTTCTGACGCTTTCGGCTTGCTTTCTTCGATTGGACGGTCTTCAGCCAATAACCAATCTGGGGCGTCCTCGACTGGTTTTTCTTCGACTTTCGGAGCGGGCGCTGGCTTAGGCTCTGGTTTTACTTCCGTCTTTGGCTCCGGCTTTGGCTCTGACTTCGGCTCAGGTTTTGGTTCAGGCTTAGGCTCGGGTTTTGCGATGACGGGTGCCACTTTAACAGGCTCGTCGTCGTTTGAATCAGTTGCCATTTGAAGCAAGGCGAGTTCGAACAAAGCGCGGATGTCCGAGACATTCTTAAAATCGTTTTGTGTTGCGACCAATTTTTGTAACATGCGGTTGCAATCTTTTGGACCTAACGAACGAGATAATTCACGAGCTTCTTGTTCGTTCAAACTATCCATTAAAGCCGGTGTCTTCGTTTTTTCATAAATTAAGAGGTCTTTCAAGAAGCCAATGAGTTCGGAGACTAAGCGGCGGATATCGATGCCTGAAGCAAGATAGGCTTCGGATTTTCCAACAACTCTAGAGACATCGCCTTTCTTTAAGGAGACCAATAAGTCGATTTTCTCTTCATCGGAGGCCAAACCGAACATCGCTAGGACATCTTCTTGGTGTAACGAAGAACCCGAATAGGCGATGACTTGGTCAAGGATCGATAACGCATCCCGCATGCCGCCATCGGCAAGACGAACAATCAAAGGCAAGCTCTTTTCGTCGAAGCTGACGCCTTCTTTTTGTAAGATGTCAGCAAGTTTTGCCTTCATCTCTTCTTCAGGGATCTTTCCAAAGTCAAAACGTTGGCAACGTGAAAGGATGGTCGGCAAGACTTTATAGGGCTCTGTGGTGCAAAGAATGAAGATGACTCGCTCTGGCGGTTCCTCAATGGTCTTTAATAAGGCATTGAATGCCGCATCGGTCATCATGTGGACTTCATCGATGATATAAACCTTATACCGGCCTTTAATCGGGGCATAGTTCACTTTTTCAATGAGCTCCCGCACCTGATCAACCCCGTTATTCGAGGCTGCGTCGATTTCAATGACATCCGGATGTGTGCCTTCGGTGATGGCCACGCAGTTTTCGCAGTGGTTGCATTGATGCCCGATTCCTTCGGAACAATCTAATGCCTTTGCCAAAAGACGTGCCATTGTAGTTTTGCCCGTTCCTCTTGGACCAGCAAATAAATAAGCATGGGCCAATTTGTCGTTGGTCAAAGCATTTTTTAATGTGCGAACAATCGCTTCTTGTCCGGCGACTTCTTCAAAAGTCTGCGGACGATACTTCAAATAGAGCGCTTTATAAGACATATTCGTTACCCGCTTGTCATTATACCCGATAGACCCCTTTCTAACTAGTTAGAACATGGTTTTTGAAAGCCCTTTTGATGGAAATTATTTGAAGGAACCTTGTTCTCTTCATTAGACTATAGGAGAAGTAAAAAGAGAAAGGCATGGCATTACGATGGAAGAAAGCATGCGAAAACGGTTGGATACGTTACTAAAACGGCACGAAGAAATTGATGCTGAATTAGCCGATCCTGCCATTGAAAACGATATTGCTCATTTAACGGCGTTAACCAAGGAACGCGCTTCTTTGGATGAACCTTATGAGCTTTATCGGACGTATTTAAAAACCGAGCAAGACGCGAAAGACGCCTTAGCGTTAATCGAAAGCGGCGATCCTGACCTTGCAGAAGCAATGAAAGAAGAACGCAAGACGATGTTAAAGAGCATGGAGGAGATGGAAGAACGGTTTAAAGTTCTTTTGATTCCGGTCGATCCGAATGATTCGAAGAACATCATCGTGGAAATCCGCGGTGCAGTCGGTGGCGATGAAGCCAACCTCTTTGCCGGGGATTTATTCCGCATGTATACGCGCTACTGCGAAGGGCAAAGCTGGAAACTCAAATACATCGATGGAGAAGAAGGGGCCGCAGGTGGCTATTCCTATGTTTCTTTCATGGTGCAAGGGGAGAACGTTTATTCGAAGCTAAAATTCGAAAGCGGTGCCCATCGGGTGCAACGAGTGCCAAAGACGGAAGCCTCTGGCCGAATTCATACTTCTACCGCAACGGTTTTGGTCATGCCGGAAGCCGAAGAAGTCGACGTCAAAATCAATCCTGCCGATTTAAAGATTGACACATATCGTTCCCAAGGCGCCGGCGGTCAGAACGTGAATAAAACCGAATCGGCCGTAAGAATTACCCATATTCCAACGGGAATTGTCGTCTCGTGCCAAACGGAAAAAGCCCAGTTGCAAAACAAAGAAATCTGTATGCGAATGATTCGGGCCAAAGTCAAAGATTATTACCAATCGAAAGAAGATGCCGCGCGGGATAACGAACGGAAACTCAAAGTCGGGACGGGCGAACGAAGTGAAAAGATCCGGACCTATAACTATCCGCAAAACCGGGTGACTGACCATCGTATCGGATTTACGACCAATACCTTAGACCGCGTGATGGAAGGGGAACTCGAACCGATCATCGATGCGTTAATTCACTACGATCAGGAGCAAAAACTCCTCGAAAGCGAGCAACAAGATGCCAACCATCGCTGAAGCCATGCATGCCGCTTATGCTTATGGCAAAGACAAAGGAGTAACCACCAACGATCTTCGTCTTTTAGTCATGCATAATGAAGGTTTCGCGGAGCACATTGATGTGTTAATGCATCAAGATGAACCGATGAAACATTATGCGTTATTTCAGCAACAATGCCGCCGCTTAATTGACGATGACATGCCCGTGGAATACATCTTGCATCAAGCCGATTTCTTAGGCATTCCACTATACGTGGATGAAAATGTGTTAATTCCCCGGGGTGAAACCGAAGAATTAGTCGCCAAATTAACCGAAGAGATTGGGAACTATTATGACCCCAGGAATTATCTCGTTTGCGGGGATGTTGGAACCGGAAGTGGGTGTATCCCCATCGCACTTCATCAATCGTTCCCGAACTGGTTATTTGCCGCGAGTGATATTTCTTCGGCAGCGTTAGCGGTTGCCAAGAAAAACTTTCATGACCAGCATATGAATGTTCAGACGTTCCAAGGCGATGCCTTAAAGCCTTATATTGAAAACAAGACGAACCTAGATATCATCGTTTCGAATCCGCCTTACATCCTGGATCCGAAAGATGCGCAAGAATCCGTACGTCGTTATGAACCTGCCTCGGCGTTATGGTTAGATCCAGCGCGCTCGGTCTATGAATCGATATTCCGCGATTACCCAAAAGTAAAGTCAGGAGACATCTTGATGGTCTTTGAAATCTCACCGGATTTAAAAGACTGGCTAGAAGGGCTAATTCATCAATATATGAAGCATCCTGAATATCGATTTGAGAAGGATTTGAATGGATTTGATCGTTTCTTATTTGTCTACGAAGAATAACCAAAAGAGAGGGGTTTTACATGGAATATTTCGATACTTCGAATTTTAAAGGGCCGGTAAAAGTCCTACAAAATGGGGAGGTGCTTGCCTTGCCGACGGAGACAGTTTATGGCCTGGCTGTAAGAGCGGATAGCAAAGCGGCATTTGACCGCCTGGTTGCCACCAAGAATCGCAATCCCGATAAGCCATTTGCTTTGGCGTTTGACTGTCTTGCTTCCGCTTTGCCATATCTGGAAATTGATAAGCGTGCCAAAGCGGTCATGGAAAAGTTCTTGCCTGGTCAACTCACCGTCTTAGTGAAAGCAAAAAACACTTTGCCTTGGCACGTTACGCTAGGTACTGGTGTTGTCGGTGTCCGTATTCCCGACGATCCTTATGTTTCGCGTTTGCTTCACGAAGTCGGTGTTCCGTGCTTATTGACTTCGGCCAATCTTTCTGGACAGCCAACCTCAAGAACGTATGAAGAGGCATTGCGTTATTTCGACGGCAAGATTGGCGGCATTGTCAAAGGGCAATGCGTTTCTAAAATTCCGACGACCATCGTCGACTTATCAAAAGACAATCAATTGACATTGGTGCGGCAAGGGGCATTATCCTTTGACGACGTAAAAGCGGTATGGGAGGTAACAAAATGAAAATCGCTATCGGTTCAGATCATGCGGGCTTTGCTTTAAAAGAAGCCATCAAAGCTCATTTGTTAGAAAAAGGCTATGAAGTGCTCGATGAAGGCACGCATTCTGAAGAACGGGTGGATTATCCCGATTATGGTGCCGCCGTGGGGAGAGACGTGGTCTCTGGAAAAGCCCGCTTTGGCATTGTGTGCTGTGGTTCGGCCGAAGGTATCTCCATGGCCGCGAACAAAATCAAAGGCGTGCGTTGCGGCATCGGCTATAACGATGCAGTTTCTGGATTGCTACGCCAACATAACGATGCGAATATGATCGCCTTTGCCGGCCGCTTCATGACCCCTGAAGAAGTCATGCCACGCGTGGATTTATTTTTGACCACCCCCTTTGAAGGGGGACGCCATACGGCGCGTGTTGCCAAAATCATGGCGTTAGAAAAAGAAAACGCCTAGGCTTCTGTCTTCTTATTACCACTAAGAAGTGGTAACCTTTTTAAGGTAACGCTTATGAAAACGATCACAAAAGAGGTCCTACAAGATGCCGCCAATCGTCTGCTCTTCACGATGTCAGACGAACAATACGACACTTTGATGGACGAATTTAAAATCCTCACCAAGCAGATGGCCATCATCGGGGAAATTCCGGATTTAGGAAACTATGAACCGATGACGTTCCCTTTTGACTGCACGACTTCCTACTTACGGGAAGATGTTCCTGTGGCTCCATTGACACGCGAAGAAGCGCTCAAGAACGCCGGGAACAAACAAGACGGGCAGATTAAACTCCCGAAGGTGGTAGGCTAATGGACATGCTCGATCTTTCTTTGGCAGAACTTCACCAAGCCTTGGTGGAGAAAAAGACCACGCCACTCGAATTAACGAAAGAAGCCATTGCGCGAGCAAAAGCCAATTCCGATAACGCCTTTGAGTACATTAACGAAGAAGGCGCGTTAGCGTTTGCAGCCACCTTAACTGAACCAGAAGCGGACAATCCGCTTTGGGGTATCCCGTATGTCGCGAAGGATAACTTCTCAACCAAAGGCATTCCTACGACTGCCTCAAGCAATATCTTGAATGGCTATGTGCCAGTTTTTGATGCAACCGTCATTCAAAAATTAAAAGACGCCAAGGCCGTTATGATTGCGAAGGCTACCATGGACGAACTTGCCATGGGTGGCACGGGTACAACGGGCCATTTAGGCATTACCTATAACCCCTATGATCCTTCGCACCAACATGAAATCGGTGGCTCTTCTTGTGGAAGCGCCGTTTCCGTTGCTGACGGTATTGTGCCGTTTGCCTTAGGCTCTGATACGGGCGACTCTGTTCGGAAACCCGCTTCGTTTGCGGGATTAGTCGGCATGAAACCGACTTGGGGACGGATTTCCCGTTATGGGTTATTCCCATTCGCCCCTTCTTTGGACCATGTCGGTTATTTCACGCGCGATGTTTATAGTGCAGCCGTATTGCTCGACGTATTAGCCGGAAGAGACGAGAATGACTCGACTTCTTCGACACGTCCGGTAGAGAAGTACGAATCGAAGATGAATGAACCAATTGCTGGCAAAAAGATTGCCGTCATTCAGGAAATCTATGACTCGTTAGCGGATGAAACGTTACTGAAAGCGTTCAACCATTCATTAGATGTTTTAAAAGAGCAAGGTGCCATCATCGATTTTGTTTCGATGGACTCCACGTTGCTTGAATCGTTATATCCGACCTACATGGTCATCTCTTGCGCCGAAGCAACTTCGAATGATGCCAATCTTGACGGCATTAAGTTTGGCCCCTATCGCGGTGGCAAGACTTATCAAGAGGTCATGTTCAACGCGAGAAACGAAGGCTTCTCGGAATTAATCAAACGCCGTTTTGTGATTGGTTCTTATTGCTTGATGCGGGAGAACCAGGAAGAGCTGTTCTTACGGGCTCAACGGAACCGCGCGAAGATTGTGGAAAGCGTCAATGCGATCTTAAAGGATCATGATGCGATTTATTTACCGGCTGCGCCGAGCGTTGCACCGCGTTTCGATCAATCGAGCGACCGCTTATCCGATGAATACTTGATGGCGGATAACCATCTTTGCTTAGGAAACTTCGCCGGTCTTCCTTCGATCACGTTGCCGCTTGGCTTTGAAAACGGACTTCCATTAGGCGTCAACTTCATGACAGGCGCGTTCCAGGAAACGTTACTCTTCCAGTTGGCGGCTGCCTTTGAAAGAGCAAGTGGTTTAGCCGAACTTAGCGTCCGGAATCCAAAGGAGGGCAATTTATGAACTTCGAAGCCGTCATTGGGTTAGAGATCCACGTCCAACAAAAAACGAAGTCGAAGATGTTCTCTTCGGCTCCGAATGGCTTTTCACGTGATCCGAATACGCAGGTTGCGCCGTTAGATATGGCCTTCCCGGGCACAATGCCAGTCGTGAACAAACAAGCCGTGATTAACGCCATTCGTGTGGCAAACGCCTTACATATGACGATTGACCATACGTTATATTTCGACCGCAAAAACTATTTCTATTCTGACCTTCCTAAGGGATTCCAGATCACGCAACAAGCTCGCCCAATTGGGAAAAATGGCTATGTGTATGTCGAAGTGCCAGGGGGCAAAAAACGCATTGGCATTGAGCGCATTCACATGGAAGAAGATACGTGCAAACAAGAGCACTTCATGGATTACACGTTAATGGACTATAACCGTGCTGGTGTCCCGCTTTGTGAAATCGTTTCGCTGCCGGAGATTTCCAACGGCACTGAAGCACGGGAATACGCCGAAGCGATTCGGAATATTGTCGTTTATACCGGCACATCCGACGGCAAGATGGAAGAGGGATCGCTTCGTTGCGATACAAACGTATCCATCCGTCCTTATGGGCAAAAAGAATTCGGCACGAAAGTCGAAATCAAGAACATTAACTCCTTCAAGAACATTGAGTTAGCGATCGACTACGAAATCGCAAGACAATCGTGCTTGCTCCTTTCGGGCGAAAAAGTTCGTCAGGAAACAAGACGTTGGGATGAAGGTTCAGGCAAAACGGTGTTAATGCGGGTCAAGACCGACGCCGTCGACTATAAATATTTCTGTGAACCAAACATCCCGCCGATTCATCTCTCGGATGACTTCGTGCAAAACGCGATCGATACTTGCCCCGAGCTTTATGACGCGAAGAAAGAACGTTATTTGGCAATGGGATTATCGCGTTCGGATGCTGAAATTATCTTGTCTGATCCGAAGATGGCTGCTTACTTTGAAGCCGGCGTGCCTTTCGTGCAAAACGCAAAAGATTTAGCCAATTACCTGATTGTTGAGGTGAATACGTATCTCAACAAGGAAGGCGTTGCTATCCAAGACTTCGCCTTAAGCCCAAAGACGTTAGGCGAAATCATCACCGGGCAAGAAAAAGATGGCTTGTCACATAAACAATGCGTTGACATTTTAAACTATGTCTTAGCCAATTCCGTCAGCCCGAAAGAAGCCAAAGAAGCGTTACATATTGTGGCGCAGGTCTCTGACAGCAATGTCATTTTGAAGTTTGTAACCGATGTTTTGGACCAAAATCCAAAATCTATCGCGGACTACAAAGCAGGGAACCAACGTGTTTTGGGCTTCTTGGTCGGCCAAGTCATGAAAGCAAGCCATGGCAAAGTCAATCCCGCAGAGGTCTCTAAGACACTGCAAGAGGAAATCAAGAAGCGATGAAAGAGAAAGAGCTAGACGAATTGCGGCAATATCTTGCTTCCACGAAGAACGTGACGCTTCCGTCTTATGCGGAACTCCCTTCGATTCCTTTATATATGGAGCAGGTGGTCGCCTATGTGAATCAAACATTAGAACCTCTTTCCACAAATGACCGCCAGTTATTAACTTCATTCATGGTCAATAACTACGTGAAAGCAAAGATCATCGCCGAGCCCGATAAAAAGAAATACAACGTGAACCATTTGGGATACCTTTTAGCGATTACTTC
>Ga0256406_1005960_pt1 | contig 12604 bp, 15 predicted proteins | sample RumenRJG_03DNA_FD_185986 | JGI IMG/M metagenome (GOLD analysis project Ga0256406, IMG submission 185986) | Bovine rumen microbial communities from Lethbridge, Alberta, Canada - RJG_03 | ecosystem: Host-associated > Mammals > Digestive system > Stomach > Rumen | place: Canada: Alberta | collected...
AGGAAAAAATTAAAAGTCCCACAGTATCTGAAATGTATTGAACCACAGTACAAAAGGAAAGGAAAATGTTGATTTCGCTTCTGTAATCATCATACAAGGAAAGTATGAGTAAAATAGCAATTGTTTATTGGAGTGGTACAGGAAATACTCAGTCAATGGCTGAGGCAGTAAAAGCAGGTGCTGAAAGCAGTGGTGCTTCAGTCGATATGTTCTCACCTTCTGAGTTCAATTCTTCCCTCGTTTCAGGTTACGATGCAATAGCATTCGGTTGTCCTGCAATGGGAGCAGAGGTCCTTGAAGAAACTGAGTTTGATCCAATGTTCACATCAGTAGAAAACTCTTTATCCGGTAAAAAGGTAGTACTTTTCGGTTCTTATGGTTGGGGTGATGGCCAGTGGATGCGTGACTGGGAGGAAAGATGCAAATCCGATAACGCAAATCTTGTAACAGACAGCGTTATTGCCAACAATGCACCTTCTGATGATGATCTGGAGAACTGCTCTGCGCTTGGAAGAGCCATTGCATAAATCATTCTCAGAAAACAAATTGAGGCAATTATCATATGATTGCCTCAATTTGTTTTCGTATCTATTTTAATTGGCGACAACTATAAGCCTCACTCAATGTTCTTAAGCGCCACATCCAGTGGTATCCGTTTAATTCTCCTAAAGTCAATCAGTGATACGAATGCATATCCTATCAGCATATAGACTACTGACATCACCATCGATTCCCTGCTCATGAAGAATGCGAAATAACCATCCATCTGCATCAGGAATCCGGGGTATCGATTCCACCTATGATATTAAGCAGCGTAGACTTTCCGGAACCGGAAGGACCAAGGAGGACACAAAACTCTCCTTTTTTTACAGTAAAATTCATGCCCCTGAGGACATCCTGCCTGGCTTCACCACTGCCAAAGCTTTTTTCAGATCTTTAATCTCAAGAAATTCTTTCATAACTACTCCTCTTTATGCAGTTTTCATTCTCTGCCAATACAACTATACACTTTCTTTAATCTCATTTCTTTTCAGAATTTTCTCTGCTATTCCGCCAAACGACTCTACTCTGCCATTTTTTATGTACAATTCGTAATCACAGCATTTCTCTATAAGCTCCGGATCATGTGTTGATACCAATACAGTTTTCCCCGACTCCGCCAGCCTCTTCAAAAGCAGTCCAACTTTCATCATATGATCAAAATCAAGCCCTGAGGTCGGTTCATCAAAAAGAAGGATCTCTGCACCTGCAGCTATTGCAGACGCTATTGCAACCCTCTGCTTCTGTCCGCCTGATAGCGCCATTGGATGTGTGTCTTTATACTCAATGAGGCCAAGATTTTTAAGTATTTCATGGCATCGTATCTCATCCTTATCACTCATAGAGAGCAGCACTTCACTCTCTACACTGTCTGTAAAAAGCTGATAATTCACGTCCTGCATGACCATATAGCTTAGCCCGATCCTGGCATTTCCACGATATACTTTTCCATCTGTTTCTATGATTCCTCTACAGTCCTTCTCTAAGCCACATAAACATCTAAGAAACGTCGATTTTCCTGTTCCGTTTTTTCCAACTATTCCTATTACTTTCCCCTTAGGCAGTTTAAGATCAGGAATGCAGAGTTCAAGTCTATCTCCATCACTTTCCGCGAAATGTCTTTTTCTAAACAGATATGGCGAACTTCGATACGAGAAAAAGAAATCCTTGAGTAATATACTATTTGACATGCCTGACTCCGATGTCTCTTTTTCACTGCTCCTTTCATTAAAAAGCACCGAGAAATATGAGGGCACTTCCAATGGTCTTAGCTTCAATTTCTCTATAGTGGCAGTGTCGAGCTTCAAAAACTCTTCCTTACTCCACTGCTTCTTAATCCTGCCTTTGTCCATATATATCACGCGATCAAACAAATCTTTTAAATACCAGAGTCTGTGCTCAGAGATAATGATTGTTTTGCCTTGCTTTTTCCACTCAAGAATAATGTCATGGAGCTTTCCTATGGCATCACGGTCAAGGTTTGATGATGGTTCATCAAGAAGTATAATCCCAGGTAAAAGAGCTGCCACCGAAGCACAGGCTATCTGCTGCTTTTCGCCTCCGGATAATTCAAAGAGACTTCTCTCCATAAGCTTATCAATTCCCATCTCATTGATGATCAATTCTTTTCGCCTCTTTATCTCTTCCGGTTCAAGGCCAACATTCTCAGGTCCAAATACAATCTCTCCATCTGTATCAACTGAGAAAAACTGGCTTCTCGGATTCTGAAAAACTGTGCCCACAACACCGGCAAGCTCATATAACGGAGTTTTTGAGATATCCCTTCCCGCAACCATAACTTCTCCCGTAAGCTCACCTTGATAATAATTTGGAATCAGACCATTTATAAGTCTTAATACTGAAGTCTTACCTGAGCCCGATGCTCCGCACAGCAAAAGAGTTTCGCCCTCCTTTATGGAAAGCGAAACATTCTGCAGTGATTCTTTTGCCCCTTTATAGTGAAACCTGACATTTTTAATCTCTATAATATTCTTCATCATTTCATGTATTTTGAGACCACAAATATCACAGCCGCAGCAGTAAAAACGAAAATAAAAATGTAATCCAGTGCCTGCATTTTAAGCTGCTCTATACTGGTTCTCTTAACCTTTCCTCCAAGACCTCTGGTGATTGCCGCAGCGGACAGTTCATCACCAATATTCACGCAGGAAAACAAAAGAGGTATCATCCTGTACTCCACCATTTTCACTGCACTGCCTCCGCCCAGCATAACGCCACGCATTTTCATGGCATCCCGTATTGATGCATACTCTTCCCTGATGGTTGGAAAAAATCTCATCACCACCGCCAGGGAAATTGTTATACCATCGGGCACATGCATCTTTTGCATTGCTGATATAAACTCATCTATCTTAGTAGTCCTGACCACATACCATGCGGTTATCATTGCAGGCATAAACTGAGCAACAATACTGCAATAGCCCACAAGAAAGGCCGTCAGAAATCCGGTGGATTGTGCCGTAAGATAGTAGAAAGTAAGCGCTAACGCAGCCAAATACAATACAAGAAAACGCAGCGCTGATGCGTATTGTTTTTCCACTATCAAAAGAACTATTGGAACCATAGTTATTGCTATCCTAACCCCCCATAAAAAGGGCGTCGTTGCACTCATCATTACAACTGCCGACACAACAAATATCATGTACAGTTTTGTCCTTGGATCTAGTTTTAATTCCATTTATGCAATACCGGCTTTCTCAAAATGCTTTCTGACCACTGCTTTTCCAAGAAATGCTCCAAGAAATCCAAATATCAAACAGAGGATAAGCAAAACTGCAATGGTTTTTGAATTGATAGCTCTAAAGAGACTGTCGCAATACTCAGCAGTGTATCCTCCGTCAAGAAGATCCTGTCTGTAAGATTTTGCGCTTACGATCACAGGAAAATAGTTAGCACAGATCCAAAGACAGAATATCCCATAGCTGATGGCAATCTTCTTAAAATCCTTATAATCTCCGCTTTTGGCAACGAAATCAGCTATCACTCCTGCCGCGATGATAAGTGGAGCTCCAAGATACCCCATCCCGGTGACAAACATAATAATAGCCAGAAGAACTGACATTATACTGATCATTCCAAACTTATCGATCTTTGTATAGAAAAGCATCATCGGAATGGCACCTACCAATGGGATCATCACCACGTATGATGCTACGATATAAGGATGTATAAATCCGAGGATTCCACATGCAAACTCAACCACAAATAACAGTGCTGTAAAAAGTCCTACGGTAATAAAATCTTTAGCTTCCAATTTCTTGTTCACTTTTTTCTCCTCCACAACTCCTCTATTTTTCATGCAATCTTCCAGCTTACTGCCTGTTTTCTGCCGGTAATGAAGTTCTTATAAATACCATCCTGTTCCATTAGTTCTTCGTGTCTACCCTTCTGGACGATTTTGCCCTTATCGACAACGATTATCTGATCTGCATTTCTGACAGTTTTAAGTCTGTGTGCGATCATGATGATCGTCTTTTGCTTTGTAAGATTCTCGATTGCCTGAGTAAGCTCTTTTTCATTCTCCGGATCCACGTTGGCTGTAGCTTCATCAAGAATAATGATCGGAGCATCTTTCATGATGGCACGGGCGATAGCTATTCTCTGCTTTTCTCCTCCTGAAAGAGTAGCTCCACCTTCACCTACTACAGTTTCATATTTATCCGGTAGCCCCATGATAAACTCATGGCATGAAGCTTTCTTGGCAGCTTCAATGACTTCATCCATTGTCGCCTCAGGCTTTCCAAAGCGAATATTATTGGCAATTGTATCTTCAAAAAGATATACTCTCTGGAATACAAAGCTGAAATTTTCCATAAGGCTGTCAAAGCTGTAGTCCTTAACATCCCTGCCACCAAGTGTAACCTTACCCTCCTGAACATCCCAGAAGCGGGCGATCAAGGAAGTGATGGTCGTCTTTCCACCTCCCGAAGGTCCTACAATAGCGGTAGTCGTATTCTCTTTTATATCCAGAGTTACATCGTCGATGATCTTTCGATTCTCGTAAGCAAATCCTACATGTTCCAAATGGATATCCCTGTTTTCAGGCTTAAAATCTGCGCCATCAATATCCATCTGCTCGATATTTAGGATCTCATTGGCAAGATCTACTCCCTTACCGATTACCTTGAGAAGCGCAGTGTAAATACCGCAGGTATCCAGTGATTCAAAGATCATGAAGGAGCTAAGGAGCATGACGATTGTATAAACAAGCTCCATAGTACCTGTCAGGTAGAAATACACAGATACGCCGGCAATCACTACTCCGATAAGTTTGCAGATAAGATTCTGTACTCCAACTGCCGGGATTGCTGCGATTTCAGCTGCTATATCAGCTTTCTTTTTTCTCTCAATAGACTTTTGAACTTTGGACTGATTCTGTCCTATGATGTTATAATTCCTGATCTCGGCAATGCCCTGAATATACTCAAGGATCACTCCAACCATCTCCCGGTCAGCAGAAAGCTTCTCATCAGCAACTCTTGCAACGCTAAGATTTGTCCACTTGTTCACCAGGAAAAAGACTCCTATGCCGGCCACTGATATAAGTCCAATCCTCCAGTCAAAGGCGAACATGAAAAGCGCAATAACTATAGTTGTCAGTCCGCCCTGTAGTACCAGCATTATTGCTCTTGTAGCAATATCACCGGTCTGCTCCATGGTATTTGTTGTCACAGAAGTGATATGTCCAAGGCTGGTATCGTTGAAATATCCCATAGGAAGATACCGAAGATGCTCACCTATCTCGATTCGTTTCATGGCGCAGGTATCATAGCCTGCTTCCGTCTGAAGCATATATGCAAAGCGGTTTATGACCATTTTGCCAAGAGTACTGACAAGCATGAGTCCGATAACTGTGAGTATTGTAGTGTTTGTAAGATTGTTCTCAAGAATTGCCTTGATTGCTACAAAAGCTGCAGGTATCTTCATTGCAGCAAACATTGCATCTATTACTCCAAGTACAACTGATTTATAAAACTTATTCCTGTTCTTTTCATTGCAGAAGTCAAAGAACTTTTTTACCATACTAAGCATTTAGGCCTCCTTCCTGGTCAGTTCCTGACCTGATGCATTCTCTACATCTTCATCTTTCGACATGATGTGAGCATCCCACATCTTTCTGTAAAGTACGCATGACTTAAGGAGTTCCTCCTGTGTTCCGCAGGCTTCCACGTTACCGTTATTGATCACGAAGATCTTATCAGCATCCACGATAGTTGAAAGACGGTGTGCAATCACAATAAGGGTTCTGCCCTGAACGAGCCTCGCTACACTGGCCTGAACCAGCGCTTCATTCTCGGGATCTGTATAGGCAGTAGCTTCGTCAAGAATTACTACAGGAGCATTCTTGAGCATTGCTCTGGCAATACAGATTCTCTGTCTCTCGCCGCCGGACAGATGACCTCCTGCTCCGCCAACCACTGTGTCATAGCCGTTTTCAAGCCCCATAATGAAGTCGTGGCATCCTGTTGCCTTCGCGGCATTTATCACATCTTCGTCTGTGGCTCCAGCTCTGCCAAGTCTTATATTTTCTTTTACAGACAGATCAAAGAGGTAGTTATCCTGCGCAACGTAGGATATCTGTCCCATGTAATAATCAAGAGGCAGTTCTTTTATATCGACTCCACCATAAGTGATGGTTCCCGAATCAGGATCCCACAAAGAATCAATGAGCCTGGCGATTGTGCTCTTTCCTGAACCTGAAGGGCCAACCATAGCAACAACTTCGCCCTGATTAATATCCATGTCGATTCCGTGAAGAACTTCTTTATCTTTGTAAGTAAATCTCACATTCTTAAGACAGATATCAGACCCCTGAGGCTTTTGGGTTATTGCAGCCGGTCTCTCCATGTCTTTTCTCTCAAGGATTTCAGTAACTTCTCCAAAGATTGTTCCCATCTTCAGGATGTCATCCATGTAAGAGAAAGCGATCACAAGCGGTGTGATAAGTCCCGCAGACAAAATGATTCCTGTTATAAACTTTTCCGGAGTAATAGCGCCATTCTTTACCAGTAAAAGACCTATCGGAAGAACTCCAAGGAAAGTTGCAGGCAAAAAGGCCATCATTCCAGCCTGAGGCCAAATGCATTTTCTCATCCAATCAATGAAGCAGTCCGCACCTTCTCTTGCAGCAACTACAAACTTTTCGTAGGAACTGCCTGTTTTACCAAAGGCCTTTATTACTTCTATTCCGTTGATGTACTCTACTGCAGTATCGTTGAGCTTCTTTGTCTTTTGAACAGAGACCTCATATCCGCCACGGCTCTTTATCATCATCACCGTGCAGAACACAAGACCAATTGCGGCTCCTACAAGGTTGCTAAGGCCAAGCCTCCAATCCAGAGTTAGCAGATAGATAAACATAACTGCAGGCAACAGAATATTTGCCGTGAACTCCGGAACAATATGTGCCAGAGTGGTCTCCATGGCATCTATTCTTTCAACTATGATGTTCTTGTAGCTTCCACTGTTATCATCGAGAACCGAGCCAAGTGGAATTGTCGCAAGCTTTTCGCAGACCTGCTTTCTAATTGTTCCAAGAACAGTAAATGTAGCTATGTGTGATAGGGATGTTGACACAGAATGCAGTGTCACTCTGAGAATCCAGCAGACGCCCATGATAATGGTCTGCGTCAGATAAAAACTCCAGTCTTTGTTTCCTGATAAAAGTTCTGAAACAATCCTGGCAATAATAAGATAAGGTGCAAAAGATGCAGCTACTCCAAGCATAGCAAGAAGTACACTTCCGACGAAGAACACCCTCTTTCTTCCGGCAAACTCAAGCACCCAGGATATAACACTTCTTTTTTTCATGATACCCTCCTCATATAAAGTTACCTAATGCTAACACGATTATAGTACGTTGTAGTCTGGTTAGCAATAGCTAACTTTTAGAGGGTTCAGTCTTCGACTTATATTCCTCTCTTGGCATGAATAACAGCCTTTTTATTTCCCAGGTCGACTCTGGCATAAATACCATCATTTCTGTTAAGAGCGTTCTCTACTCTCGTAGCACAGTTACTGCACACCATGCCTTCAATGCTCGCCTCAGAATCCCGTGAATGTCTTCTGATGAAGGTAGTATTTGAAAACTGTCACTGTTACTCGAAAGCTTTTAGTTCGTATTATGGTGAATAATGCGAACCATCGAGGAAGGAAATTATATTCCAATATAATACTTGCTACATACTCCAATTATCTGCTTTGATATTCGTACCATTCTTCGTCTATCTTTTTGAATCCAACAGCTTCAAACATTCGCCTACTCTGCTCATTAAAGGAATAGATATTTGCCTTTACCGTGTTCATTCCTTTTTCTTTCGCAAGCTTAAGCATATCTTCAACACATCGTCTTCCAATATGCTGATTTTGATACTCTTTGCACACCACAATAGCAACTTCTTCATTGTCTCTTAACGAAACATCCCCTACCAATGTCCCCTTATATTCTATGTAGTAGCAATCCCCATGAGAGCTTAAGTAATCATACATAGCATGCAAAAGCCCTAAATCATAAGGCTCATCTCTGTTATCTACCTGCTTACATACATCCAAATCTTGGTACCATGGAAGCGACGCTTCATCTTTCCTGTAGTACGGAATCAGTTTTATTTCTTCATCAATTATTCTCTCTGTCATATTACTGCGCTATTCCTCTAGTCAATTTCGATAATTTTATATGTTATCACGTTTGGCAAGAATATAGTATTATCTCTACTATTTATGATGCTAAAAACTCCCCAATCTTATCTCCAATCCCTTCAAGGGCCATTCCCACAGCCACAGCTGAGAAGCTTACAAGGAATGCCGCAAAAGACATTCCCAGAGCAATCATCACGCACTCCCACATATGCTGGCAGGCATACATGATGATAATTGCCAGCATGATGAGGTAGAACAGTCCCAAAATCACACAGCCGATCTTTGAAAGAACACCTACCCAGGTCCTGATGAAGCAAACCATCAGGAACACCGGGAACATTATTATCTTCGCAAGTAACTTGATCATAAACATATTCAACCCTCCATATACTCGTCATCATCTGTGTTATTGGTTTCTTCCACGCTCCGGAAGTTATTCCTGGCATCTTTGTTTATCACTGCCTTAAATTGCGCATCAGCTGTTGTTGATACGTTGTAAAGCATTGCCAGGAGATACTGCCTTGGATTTATTGGCGGCTCTGCAAGTTTGTTCCAGTTATCAAGAACGTCCTCGATGTGGAATCTTGTGAGCTTCATGAATCTGCCCTTAACCACATTGGTGCTCCTCTCTTCACCTCCAATGACCATTTTCTCCTTGGATGAAGTCAGGACATCAACCATGAGATCAGCTATTCCTCTGATAATCCCTGCGTTCCCAGGATAATTCCGGCAAAGAGCTTCCGTCTCGATATTTTCATCAACACACTCTCTATATGCCCATGCATCTTCATCCAATCCTATCCCATCAACCCTTTGTTTATTACTGTTACTGGGATAGATAGGGATGAGATTATTATTAATATTTTTTATATTTTTATTATTATATGGGTCCAAATTTTGAACGGGTTTAGATTCAAAATTCACACTACCCCCATCCAAATTCTGTACTCCATAGTTTAAATTTTGGACTGGTGTGAAGTTATCCACATCTGTAGATCCAGCAGATTCAAGGATTCTCTTTTTATCAATCGCTCCAAAAGTTTGTTTTTTGTACTTCTGCATATCGTTGATAAGGAAGTTTTTCACATAGAATCTTGAGACACTTCCTGGGCATCTTGTATCTTTTTCAATCATCCCTCTGGCCTCAAGGCTCTTAAGAGCTGTTATAGCTGAGCTTCTTTTACAGTGGCCAAATTGCTGTGCCATTTCCAATGAACAGTAGACATATGCTCTCCCCAGTTCATCATGTCCGCTAATATTTCCGCCCATCTTCATTCTCTCAAGAAGACTTGAATATATAAGTATCTCTGATAGTTTAAGTCCTTCATATTCCTTGTCATACAAAATCGCCTTAGGAACCATGAGGAAAGCATATGTCTCCGACTCCTTCCCATTGAAATATTTCAAATTAAGTTTTTTGATTTCTTCTTCCTTGTAACCCACTTGGATCTTCCTCCCATTTCCATATTATTGTTCATTTTCCTGTTGCCACTTCTCCAAAAGCCCCAGGATAACCATTTCTCTCTCCTTAGCACTAAAGTGTGGAGGGAAATACTTATCAAGTTTTTTCTCTGACAGTGAAACCTTTCTTGATGGCTTATTCTCTGGAAGTGCATCTCTCATAATCTGTGTCATGACTGTATGAGAAATGTTTTCTACATTCTCAGTATTCTTAAGTGCTTCTATCTGAACAGGCCTTAAGAAACCTGTCTCACTGTAGTATTCATAAATCCAGTTCTGCAGTTCTCTGTCAAAATGAGAAATATCGACAGCGGTATTTAAACCTATTTTCTTGGCATCCACTAAATCAAGAAGATCAGGAATAAGTTCTGTAAGGCTAATGTATTTTTGTACCTGACGGCCGCTTATGCCTGCTTCCTTTCCAACTGTGTCCCTTGCTTTCTTATTCTCATGTTCTAACTTGTGGAACTCGGTTCCACATGTTACTTCGTCCTCATATATAGCATCAAGGTCTTCATCATCTTCTGGCTTGTGGAACTCAGTTCCACAAGTTAAGTCATTTCTCTTTCCCTGCTTTTTCAAAACGTCATATTTCATCTTGAAAGAAAAGGCTCTTTCACTAGGTAAAATCTCTTCTCGCTGTACATTAGAATCAACCATTGCCACAACAGCGGTATCATCATCCATTTCCTTGACAACAGCAGGAATCGTTTTTAGCCCTGCAAGCTTAGCGGCATGCATTCTTCTGTGCCCAGAAACCATCTCGTAACCGCCATCAGCACAGGGTCTAAGCATTACCGGAGTAAGAACACCATTTACTGCAATACTTTTTACAAGATCTTCCATACGACTATCATCAATAACCTTGAAAGGATGGTCCTTGAACGGTCTGATCTGACTAATCTGTATTTCTTCTGTAACATCTTTTGTAATAGGAGCACCAAGAAGCTCCTCAACTGACTCAAAATGTATTTTCTGTCTCTTTGCTGCCATAATGCTCCTCCTTATGAATTCTTCATGACAACCTCTGTAAGTGTCGAATAGGCTGCTGCTACTTTTCCTTTGGGATCATATTCAAAAATGCTCTTACTCATAGCGCTGGTCTCTGTAGCCCTTACTGAAACCGGAATTTGAATTGGAAATACCGGAATACTTTTTCCATAAACCTCATTAACCTCTGCTATAATGTCTTTAGCGTAGTTTGTTCGGTTATCTACCATAGTTAGGAGAATTCCCTCAATCTCCAGTTTTGGATTGAGCCTGCGTTTTACTGTGTAGATAGTTTTAATAAGAGCCTGTAATCCTTTCACAGGAAGGAATGCTGCCTGAACAGGAACGAGACAGGTGTCAGCACATGCCAACGCATTAACAGTCATGACACCAAGTGAAGGCATACAGTCGATAACAACGTAATCATAGTTTTCTTTTACACTTTCGATATATCCCTTAAGGACAAGTTCACGGCTCATTACGTTTACAAGAGAAACTTCAGCGGCAGAAAGACCTATATTAGAAGGAAGAAGGTCTATATTCTCGCTATGACGGATTATTGCATAGCCATCAGGTATTTCTTCCTCATTTACAAGCTTTTCGATAATATCCACGATAGTAGGCTCCAGCTTATCCGGTTCCTGCTGTCCCATACATATGGACAGACTTGCCTGAGGATCAGCATCTATGACCAGGACCTTATTCCCCATATTTGCGAGGCCTGCTGCTAAATTTACTGTAGTTGTGGTTTTTCCCACACCACCTTTCTGATTTGCGATTGCAATAACTTTACTCATACGATTCTCCTTCCACCTCTTTAGCGAGGGCTTTTAATAATTTGTCTTCATCACCATCAATAAGATCTTCAACAATCTTCTGATGCTGTCTTAGATACTCTTCAAAGATGTCACGCCTTATCAGAACCTTTTTGCCGATCTTATAAACCGAGCCTGAGGCCCAGGCCATTCTGATAATAGGTTTCATTCCAAGTCCGTAATAATCCTGGGCCATTCGATACGACACCATGCATTTACGACTGAACATGACATCTTCATCATCCAAGTACTGGGAGAACTTCCAAATAATTCCGCTCATTTTTTACGTCCTCCGGTCTTTGTCATTTTAGGTGGCTGATGAAAGGTCTCAAGAAATCTCTCAAATATTTCCCTTTCAATGAGAACAAATCCATCAACCCTGTAAATTGCTCCAGCTTTATCAGCAAGCTCCAGAAGCTTCTTGTGCTCGATACTGTAAACATATTCTGCTTCCTTGTACCTGAAGAACTTCCTGCGAAGCTTCCTCACACCCCTCGTTACTTCATCTTTTCTCTCAATATCCATGTACTCATCAACAATGTTACTCATCCGATTGCTCCTTTCAGTTTGCAGGGCTAAGATCAAAGAATCTTTTGAGCTTTTCATAGTCGTAGTAAACAGCTCCATTGACCTTCCTCTGGGCATCACACTGTTTGGCAATAACACGAACAGTGTCTTCACAACAGTTAAACTTGAATACCGCCTGATCAATCCTTATATAATCAGGATCACCGAACTCTCTTGGCCTTTTAATTCTTCCCATGTCTTGCCTCCTTATTTTGTTGTTGATGAACGCCCTACTACATGTCATGGCTTCTGAGTAAACAAAAAGAGCCATCTTTGAATTTCTTCAAAAATGACTCTTAATTCCATTATATTTTATTTGCCAAATCACAAAACGTACTGTATTTTACTACATTGCACGCTCTATATGCTGTCAAATTTGCTGTCAAATATCATTTCAACTCTTGAAACCCGCATGAACACTGAGCTTTTTACTTCATGCTCTTAAGTGTCGGGAAGAGCAGGACGTCGCGGATCGTCTCCGCGCCTGTCAGAAGCATGCACATGCGGTCGATGCCGTAGCCGATACCGCCCGTCGGCGGCATGCCGATCTCGAGCGCGTTGAGGAAGTCCTC
>Ga0256406_1005962_pt1 | contig 12597 bp, 11 predicted proteins | sample RumenRJG_03DNA_FD_185986 | JGI IMG/M metagenome (GOLD analysis project Ga0256406, IMG submission 185986) | Bovine rumen microbial communities from Lethbridge, Alberta, Canada - RJG_03 | ecosystem: Host-associated > Mammals > Digestive system > Stomach > Rumen | place: Canada: Alberta | collected...
CTACTTGTTGTGGTTGCGAACCCACATCATTGTAGCACGGGAGGTTTTTCTTTTCTGCTACTTTAGGTAACGCTACAGCTTCGCCTGTTCCCCCATCTCAGATGGGGGATTAAAAGATTTTCTCATTCAATGAAGATATGGAAGTGATGTTTTATGACAGAGTTTCCGTCCCCTGCGGGGTCTTCGTATTTCTCAATCCGTGAGAAGGTGGCATATAGGCTCGATCTTCCGTTTCCGTCCCCTGCGGGGTCTTCGTATTTCTCAATTCAAAGGAATGATTGGTAGTGAAAGTCTTATAGGGTTTCCGTCCCCTGCGGGGTCTTCGTATTTCTCAATGGCTCATTTGTCAATGAGCGCGATTACGTTGTCGTTTCCGTCCCCTGCGGGGTCTTCGTATTTCTCAATATGAGTCTTAGATCGGTACAGCGCCGCATCCACGAGAGTTTCCGTCCCCTGCGGGGTCTTCGTATTTCTCAATCGCGAAGGCCATCCGGGGCGCACGCTGGAGCCACGGAAGCGTTTCCGTCCCCTGCGGGGTCTTCGTATTTCTCAATAACAAAAGCACAAGGAGGAAGAGATCATGAGAAGTTTCCGTCCCCTGCGGGGTCTTCGTATTTCTCAATGGCAAAAGAGCATCTCGAAAAGATGCAGGACGGGGTTTCCGTCCCCTGCGGGGTCTTCGTATTTCTCAATGATGCCGTCGCTCTTCATGAACGACTCGCCCGCCTTGTTTCCGTCCCCTGCGGGGTCTTCGTATTTCTCAATCTGTATTGCTGATCCCAGTAGAAGTAATCATCAAAGCTAGTTTCCGTCCCCTGCGGGGTCTTCGTATTTCTCAATCAAAAACTAACAAGGTATGATATCCTTGTTAACGGTTTCCGTCCCCTGCGGGGTCTTCGTATTTCTCAATACGACGTACCAACTTTACGACGGAGTTGGTGTGGTCAAGGTTTCCGTCCCCTGCGGGGTCTTCGTATTTCTCAATCTACCACCTCACTTGATGATCATGCTCGTGTTGGTCGTTTCCGTCCCCTGCGGGGTCTTCGTATTTCTCAATACGCTCGTGTAAAGAATGCGTTCTCTCTTTACCGTTTCCGTCCCCTGCGGGGTCTTCGTATTTCTCAATTTTTGGCGGGGCGACAGTGACCGCGAATGGCACAGTTTCCGTCCCCTGCGGGGTCTTCGTATTTCTCAATGAATATTTGTCAAGTAACCGTTTTTAACGGTTATCGTTTCCGTCCCCTGCGGGGTCTTCGTATTTCTCAATCCTGCCCCCGGGAGCCCTTATAAATCAAGGGCTCCCGAGCCACTTTGCGTGGCAAAACTAAATCAGCCGGCAGATGCGTCCTTCAAGCTTCCTCATAATGTAAAAAATGCCCATTTTATGCGGTGCGGCTTAAAATCGTTCTCCAGCCTGTCCTTCAGACAGCGTTGACGAAGAATGTCAGAATGGTCTGCCCGTGACAAACAAAACAATTATAGCAGGGATATCTGTTTGAGGCCACCCTTTTCGGGTGGCCTCGTTTTAAACTCATTTTGCCTCGGCAATTTTCGGGAATTTATTCCGCAGAATGCCGGCGGCCTCTCATTTCCTCTTCACTGAGCATCTTAACAGCACCCATTCCAAGCGCCGTCTTGATGCCGATTCCGGAATACTCACCGAAGCGGAACAGCATTTGCGCAAGGTTTGTCATCGTCTGTGCCCCATGCATACGGAAGGTGATCTTCCCAACAAATGAGGGAATCTTCACGCCCTCCATACTAAACAGCGTGCTGCGCAGATCATAACGAAACAGACTTGTATTCCGGCACAAAAGCTCGAGAGCATCCTCATCTTTCATGCTTCCCGCTTTACTGGCCGCGTCGTACTTGTTCATCAGACTCAAATAGATAGAACGGATATCCGGATAGAACACGTACCGCCCATCAATCTTAAATGCAGTTGGCGTCAGAAACTGCAGACTGATGGTCCTCGGCGCATCCTCCTGATAAAACTGACTGGACAATTCTTTATCGGTCAGTTCACTCATTTTCTTCTCTGCAATTCCGACAACCAGCTCATGTTTCTTGATGTCAACCTGGTTCTTCTGCGCAAGGGTCTGATCAATGATGAGATCCTTCGCCTGGTCATTCAAAGTAGTGACAACCCAGTGCCACTGATGGTCTCTCATTTCCAGATGCTGTGTATAAGGATGCAGCATTGATTCATGAAGCTCTGCTACATACGCCTCCGGCAGCATTTCCATCAGAGCGCCGTGGAATAAAGAGGCCATCTGATAATTCAGCTGCTCTGCGCCTGATAAAGTCATATCCAGTCTGGATGGCATTTACATGTTCCTCCGTTCCTTATTCAATCGTCACTTTACACAAGCCAAACGGATAGCGTCTGCCACCCCACTCTGTATACTTCATCGTTCTCGGAGAGATTCCAAGTCCCTCATCGTTTTCATGATGATGTTTTCTGAAGCTTCTGCTCATCTGCTCAATGACAATATCCAGCGCCTCATCCCCATAGTAAGGATAGGTCAGCGTCTTTGCAAAGAACCCGCTTCCACCTCCCAGAATCAGGAGATGTGAGCCGTAGACACCGCCGTCCGGAAGCTGAAAATGCGATTCGTACTGATCGTGATAATATTCCTTAAAATCATCCAGATATGAATAGAGATCCTCTGCCCGGATATCTGTATGCTTTAGAATACTCTGGTCCATCGTCAATGCAAAATGAATCTCAGTTCCCGGCTTTACACACTCCCTGCAGACATTCGGCTTGCTTTCCTCAGCCTGCCGTCCCGCGTGGATATCAATCTTATTGCAAAGCGTCAGCTGCCGATTCGGAATTGCCTCACTATCAGAAACAGAGAAACCACGCATCACACTGTTTACCGCATCCTTTGTCACCGTATTTCCGAAATGATCTGTCTTCAGATGAAGCGTATTGACCAGGTCATTCTCCGGAATCTTTTTTTCTGATCGGCCTCCCGTTCCAAGTAAATATTTTTCCTTCATCAGATGGAACAGAATGACCGTCCGGAGAGCTCCCTTCAGGCTGCTTCCCGGAATATACGCCTTGCCATCCTCTCTGCGAATAAACTGCGTGATATCCTTCAGATGGTGCTTTTCATCAAGTGCTGCGCCTGCGTCGCAGTTATACAGAACAAGCTCCTGGATTTCTCTTCCCTTCAGGCCGCAGGTATGAACCAGAAATTTATACAGGTTATTCGGGTTTCCGAACTGGTTCTGTACAATTCCCTGCTCATATTCATCCACTTTGTCATGCGCAATAACTGCCTCGATCAGTTTATCCGGATTCAGCATAGAGATAACCTGATGAGTCTGATCATATAAATAATTGCTCTTGGCAGCTTTCTCGCCAGTTCCGATATGAACCGGTCCGACCGTCTCCAATGTCAGATTATAAGTCTTCAGATGACCACACTGTATCATAGGCTCACCCCCAGAAACAGCGGTTTACTGTACCGATAAACCGGGTGTGAACCGGCTCCGCCGCTGACATCATACAGATCACCCTCATAACGATGCCGGAAGACAGATCCGGCCTGGAAGAAGTACTGTACCTGCTTCTTTCTCATCTCCTCTGAAAAATGATCAGACTGCACAAAGCCGCCTCTCCTTGTCAGAAGATAGGAAGCTCCCTCCATAGCGGCAGTAAGTTCTTCTTCCTTTGGAAGGCTGGTTGTGAGCAGCATGGAAGCATCTTCCTTACTCTCAAGAGAGGAATACAGCCACTTCGTCGTATCATCAAACGGCTCATTCAGGTAGATCGTATCATCGACCGTGAACTTGCCAAGACCTGTGCTTCTCTTTCCGCCGATTCCACCAAGTCCCATCGCATCAAGAAGATCCCGCAGTTTATCACCTTCCTCTTCCGTTTCAGTTCCTGCAATAAAGTACAGGCCTGCATCCGGCTCAAAATAGAAGGCACCAACCGCATACGGCCTCGCTTCGCCGCCCGTTCTCATGGCAGCCTTTTCATTCAGCATCACCCTGCCGAAGTTCTGATCGACCTTTTTCGCGTTGAAGATGTCTCCGGTCTTCATGTCACTGAACAGCTCTTTCATCATATCAGCCGGCACCCATGCCAGTTTCTTCATGGCCTTTCTCTGCCCCTGCGGAAGGTCTACGTCCTTTGACGGACCCTCTCTCCTGTACAGAGGCTTCGGCAGATACAGGGTATCTCCCTTCCAGGGAAATGTATCAGACAGAAGAAGCTTTCCCTCTTTCACAAGATCAGCCAGATGCCTAAGCTGCTCTTCTCCTCCCATTTCAAGAGCCGTATGGCAGAGAGAGGAGAACAGTGTGTCCGCCGCAAAATTCATTCCGGAGCCGAACAGCGACTGCGCAGAGTCCGATCGTCCGAAATGCACCGGCGTCGTAAATTTCAGCTTATACAGAAAATAGTTCATGCCTTAGCGCTCCGTTCGGGAATCAGTTCAAATGCGGAAACCTCATTCAGAATGTCTTCCAGTGACTTGATATTAACATCACAGCCATACGGTGTCAGCTGGAAATCCTTCAGGCTGACGCGTCCGCTTCCGCGTGTGCCATGACCACCGAGATAGTCGAGCTGCAGGAGTTTCATACCCTTCGCCAGTGTACGGAAATCCTCTTCAACTTCATTCTGCTTCTCCACATTGTAAACCAAAATAAAATCAAACACTGTTCCCGCGGTGACACGCTCAATAATACGAGGATTCGCCACACAGGTCTTCCTGTCGATGACATTTTCAGCTTTTGCTTCTGTAAGGCCTACCAGTTCCGTCTTGTTGTCCTTCGACAAAAACAGATCGACGAACTGAAATCTGGCAGCGTGAGGCGGTTCCGAGCTTCCGAACATCCGTAAAATAACCGGATCATCGTCCTTGCACGCAGGCATCTGTTCGATATCCCCTGACATGCTTCTCGCAAGCAGTGTGCGAATCTTTCCCTTGATACTACTGCCTGGAATAATCGGCTCTCCTGTAAATGGATCCTTGACGACAGGAGAATCAATCGCGCCGATCGCCGAGAAGGCTTCATTTCCGCCGATATGCATTCCTGTCCTGACAACCAGCCTGCCTGTGATTTTAATCTTGCCGTACATTAATTCTTACCTCCTATCCCAAGGAATCTGTGATACGCCACCAGCGCTTCCATATAGTGCGCAAAATTCAGATACTCTTTCCGACTGGACTGAATGCCCTTCAGATACGATAAAACCTTTGTCTTATCCGCGAATACCTTGACGCCTTTGTCACGGCCATATTCATACAGAAGCCGCATATGAAGCTGCGTCAGCTTTGCGTCATCCTCCGGCAACAGCTTCGGATCTGTCCTCCGAAGCTCCTTGTCATAAATGCACATAGCCAGCGAATAGAGGTTGCGAAGCTTGCTTGTCGTAATTTTATCCCTCTCAGGAAGAATTGACTTCATGGCGTCTTCTGCCGCTGTTACATAATCCGCTGGAAGCTTCATCGGCTTCGGGATCTCAGGTGCATCATCCCGTCTCTGGCCGCCATAAGAACCTCGGTCATTCCCATAGGACCCTCTGCTGTTTCCATAGGATCCCCTGCTGTTAAAGTTGCCTCTTCCATTTCCATAACCATTGTTCCCGTACATAGAACGTCCTCCTTAACGTGCACGTCTCTCATATACATAAAGATAGATCGCTGTCAGCAGCTGCTTTCGATCATCCGGACTCATCGCCCAGCGATAGACGGCGTCTTTCATCTTCCGATAAGGCTCATACTGACTGCTCTGCTTTGATGGCTCAAGCCTCGAAAGAACATATGCCAGACGAGCCAGATTTAAAGAATCATCTGCACTCTCCCGGAGCAGGCTTGTCATCCGATAAAGGAACGCCATGCCGCGCTTTTCATTATCTTTTATATCAGATGCGGCGCTTTCCTTCTGATCGTGCTTAAAGAATGGATTGAAGAATTCTCGAAGCGTAGCCAGCTTCTCTCCCTCTACCTTTCGAAGGTACGTCGTCCAGTCGTAGGTCTGGCCTCCCTTTTCGAAAAGAGTCGCTGGACGATTACTTGCACGATAATAATTTTCTTCTTGTTTTTTCTGCTTTTCTTTCTCTGTGTCCTCTGGTGTTTCCTCTTCCTGTCTTCCCGCCTCAAACAATGTCACAGCCCGCTTTCCTTTATGCTGCTTGGCGCGATCCTCCAGCTCACCGGTCTTCTCCGCAAAGAGCCGCACCGGATAAGTCTCATCAAAAATCCCGATACCTGCCGAGATCGTCAAACTGCCGCATGTATATGTCTCAAACGCCTTCTCTATTCTCTTTGCACCCTCGATGACATCATTCCATGCTCCAACGAAGAAAATATCATCACCGCCAGAATAAATAATCAGCACATTCAGTGCATCATCAGGTTTACTGCCGCTGAAGATCTGATTGATATAATTCTTGAAGAACAGGGACATATTTCTGGAAAATGCAGATGTCCTCGAGATCGTGACATATCTCTGTCGGTTGCCTTCCTTCTCCTCAAATCCCCCGACAAATGCTTCTCCAAGATTATCAACATCCATGCGGCAGACACCTAGCCGTTCGATTCCAGTTGATCTCTTCGCAAGCTCGTTTACCCATATATCCGCTGCATAATCACCGATGTGCAGTCTCGTCGCATAACGGACACCTGTGTACATTTTATTTTTCGTATAGATTCGGCACAGGCCCGTATCGTTCTGAACCATCTTTTTGGCTGTTTCAACATCGGTAATGGTTACATACACATCACCATCCGATCCTGGAAGCGAGAAGTCAGATTGACCCTTTGTCTTGGTTATATAATAGACCGGAAGTTTTCTGATCTTCTCAGACATAAGCTCAAACGTGCTGCACCACTGGCAGACGCCATCCTTCGTCAGATGATCCGTTCTCCCGCATACCTTGCACTCCCGGCTCCCAGACGCCTGCTTCTGATTATTCATGGCCAGAAGAGTCTCCGCGTCATAACGATGCAGTTTATGATACGCGATCTTATCTGAAACTGTCCGGAAGATTCTCCGATATGGGTTGCCTTCCTGCGGTTTATTCATCAGATCATTGGCAGAGCATGACGCATACCCATGCGCAATATAAAGCAGAATACCAAACCTCTCAAAGAGCCAGTGATTAAAGAGCTTATTAATACGCTGCAGCTGCGCCACCGTCTCCTCTGTATTGGGCAGAAGCAGATAACAATGACCACCGCCGCTATAGAGAAGATTTGTCCGCGCAAGTCCTGTCGCCTCCAGGATTTCATCCGCGTAATGCTCCATCAGAAGCTCAAGGAAAAAGGACCTGGAACGAAGCGTCTTCAGCGCATGCGTCGTCTGCACTGTATAGATAAAGTTCTGAATGCCGGACAGATCTGCTGAATACATGAGAAAACACTTCTCGTCCCGGAAAGCCTTCTCATGCGTCATAAATGTCTGCTTATAATCTGTGATATGCTCTGCAATCGCATACTCACTCAGGCAGGCACCTGCCGCAGCAGTCGTCTTCAGATGGTCATAAAGAGAAATATCAACGGACTCCGCCACATTCGTGCTGGACGGGATCTGGCTGGTCAGTGATTCCAGCATAGCCAGATGCGAATTGATCCACGGCTCTCCTGTCGACATCTGATGAATGTTAGCGCGCAGACGGTCTTCCAGATACTGATACGAGCGTGTATCAAGAACCGGCTGCTCTTTCTGCGGCATAACACAGCCACCTTTGCCAGTTATCTCTGGTCTCAGATAATATCCCGGATGTTCTCCGTTCATATGAATGAACACCGGAGACAGCGCCACATCTCTTTTAAATGTCATCTGCCCGTTGTCATTTTCACGGCGGTCCAGACCTGCGGAAATATTGTCCGCAAGATACGTGATATAAGCCAGTGAATGAGGTGATATGCGTGCATCCTTCAGTTCTCTTCCATGATGATAGCGGACAGCATCATACACGTCGGGATCCATATCCGGAAATTCCTTCCGGACAAATTCATATCCCAGCTCGCTGTGTTTTACCTGCTTTCCTGTCCGATAGATAATCTTGCCGATATCATGGTACAGGCATGCATACACTGCATTTTCCGTTTGTTTCTTCATGCTGATATCCTCGGATTTCTAATATTTAGGTAACTGTTCAAAATGTGTCCGGTGCATCCTGCCAGATGCATTCGGAAAAAGATCTGGAGAGTTCCCTTAGTTCTCTCGGTAAATATAGGCATATTGTACAACATTCACGCTGTAATTTCTAGTTTATGTTGCATTTTTAATAGCAACATACTAGAAAATTCGCTGCTATAACACTGGCCGTTTTTTCGCACCAGTCGTCTTGTCCGGCCTGGGCTGGACTCGATTTTATTGATCAATCTTATCTACGTACACGCCTGGAATCGTGATCGTTCCACCAAGCGTAGACTGATAGCTGATTGTTCCAACCGAGGTTCCATAGATTGTGATTTCATCATCTTCCAGCACCCGCGATGAAACCGTTGATTTCGCATATTCAGCATATACGATCGTGTCGTAATCATCATTAACTGCCAGTCGAATATCAACCGAGTCAGATCCTTCCACTACCTGAACAACTTTTCCACTGAATTTCACTTTCTTTCCGACATAGTCATCCGGCGTACGGGCAAGCTGATCATACGTAATGCCAGTTTCATACCCCTTTGCTTCCTCAGCAGCCTTTGCCTGCGCGGCTGCATCCAGTTTTGCCTGCGCCTGATTTGCAAGATTCTGTGCCTCTTTGTCTTCCGAACTTCCGTTATATTTCTGGTGAAGTGCCTTGGCTTTATCGATAACATCCTGCCATTTTCCGGCTTCAAATGAATTTTTGATCTGAACAAGCTGCGCTGCTGCACCATTTTTAAGATCATCATTCTGACTTGCGAGACTGTCATTTGTTGCCTTGAGCGAAATATTGTCGCGTGTCAGAGAATCATTCTTTGTCTTCAGCGAATGATTCTGATCCTGAAGTGAACTTACCTTGCTCGAAAGCGACTGGTTTTCGCTTTTAATGGACGCATTCTTCTCTTTCATGCTGGAAACGGATGCTGAAAGTGATATAGCTGCAGCCAGCATAACAATATTGAGAAATACGAGAATACCAATGACTACCTTGGTGATGCTAACATGTTTTTTATTCGGTTTCCGATTGTCGGTTCCATTTTCTCCGGATAAGTTGTCGTTCGCCTCGACAGACTCCTGTGTATATCCGTTCTTTTCTTCCATATCCATGCACTCCCTTCCGCTGTATAACAAGGCTTAGATCGCCATTCTTCGCTCTTATTATAAAAAAAGCAGCCCCCGCAGAGGTCGCCATAAAAGCGACATCTGCAGAAGCTGCACGAGTTTTCTCAGGAGTATCTGTCTCTCCGGGGGCAATCTCCAAGGGAAATTATTATCGGAACCTGACACCCACTTGATCCCACTTCTGGCGTTCGACGGCAAATTCATTTCCCAAATATGTCTGCACTAATGTGGCAAAAGAACGGCGGCGTGATGTTAGATTCATCTAATTGCAATATAGCTATCATCCTCTGCCTTGCCGCTCGTCACCGGAATCAGTCCCGCAGGACCCGGCCATGGACTCTTTGCATTGTTTTCACTCATTTTGAACTCTCCTTCTTTACTCGTGTGATGCACTAAAATATTTTTGATTTTTACTTTTAGGCTTATCCGGAATCGTCATTTTCAATTTTCCCTCTTCAACAAGCGGATTAATATATTTTGACGTCACATAAAATACGGTCTTTACGCCCAGATAATCCGCAATTTCCCGTCTGGTACGCGGTGTTCTGCAGAATGAAAGCAGATCAGGATCTTCTTTATCTGCTACATTGCTCTCATTTTCTGCTTGCTGAACTAAATTATTGTAAAATGTAACAACAAACTCATTTCTACGATTTTCAAAAACCGGTGCAGGAAGGCCGTATTTTTTCATTTCCCGACGCATCGTTGGAATTCCGGAATAGCGGTTCTCGGCTTCCGTCTGAGACTCCGCCATCACTGCAAGAGCAGGATTCCTCAGGTCAGGTTTTGCAATGCCAAGCTGGTCCACCGTAAGCCTTCCATAAAGAGATCCGGGACTGTGAATTTCCAAGCGATCCTGAAACATATCGATCTGTATAGGCGTCCCTTCTGTATAATAGCTGTAATCTCTATGGATGACAGCATTTAAGACTGCTTCCCTTATTGCCGCTACAGGGTACTCCGGAATATCCTCTCGCCTGCCCGTATGCTCATCAATGACTGTCTGGACTTTCATGTTTCTCTTACAGAAAGCAATTGCCCCTTCAACCATTTCAGACAATGTTCCTTCGATACGTTTATTATCAATGAACCTCGCCCCACTATCTGCCACATCACCCATTTCTTTTCCCTGAATGGCAACCGCCGTAATCGCAAGTTGAGGAAGATACCCCTGTGGGTAAATGCCAAAATTAAGAACCGCTGCCAGCGTCGGAACATCATTTCTGGATATATTCAGCATCTCATGCACCAGCTTCCGGTCCATCTGGGCAAGCCCCGGCCTTTCCAACTTCATGCCATAAATATAACCATTCAGTTTTTCCTGATTCAGACTTTCAAGGCTTGCTCTCTCAATTGGTCTTTCATCATCGTGCAAATGTTTGCGGTAAGCTTCAAAACTATACAATTCATAATCAGTCATGGGAAGATCTGCATCCCCCACCCTGATAAATGAACCCTTTATTTTTCCGGCACCCTTGTAATAGCAAGGCCTGTCTGACAAGTCGATACCTGGTATCTCAGCAGCACAGATCCACTTTTCTTCATAAACAGTCGTTGTAAAATACGCTCTGACTGGAGGCTGCATCTGCTGGCACTGCTCGGTGACCTTTTTCTGAAGATCCTGCAAGTCATATACTCCAACAGGGCAAAAGTTTGCCTTTTCGTCAATTCCAAACAGGATAACACCTCCATTATCCTGATTTGAAAAACTGGACAAGGTATCATACAGCCGTTTAGGGCATCCATCGTGTGCGCTTTTTAACTCAATTGTTTGTGTCTCCGTCTTATTCTTACAAACATAGTTTGCTAAATCTTCCAAATCACTTTGTGTCATTTTGCTTATTTCTCCTTTATACAAATATTGTATCAAACCATTTCGTTTATTTCAATCTATACTTACCTGTGCAAAGGGGCTGTAAAAAACACAGCCCCTCATATCAAAGTGATGTGCACCATTTGGTCTGAGGAGAAAACCGCCTCGTGAATATATCGATCAGTATACTCATGTTCTCTTATGCTGCGTTCCCCGCAGAATCCGCCAATTCAATTCCTTATCTTCACGAAAGGATTCACAAAATATATGTTCTGTTTGGAAACTGCTGAAAACATGCCATAGTAATAAGTGGTAGCTGGCAAAACAGCTGGTCGGAAATGGCAATTCCGGCTGGCACACTCGCCACAGGCAAATGGCGATGGATGGGAGGTTGTCCTATGAAGAAAAGGTTGCTTGAAAAGATTCTGGTTCCGATTCTTTGCACCGGACTCGCAGTTGCAATGCTGACACCGACAGGGATCACTGCATTTGCAGATGATGAAACTGCAGCCAGCGAAAGCATGGTCACATCACCTGAAGAAAATGACACGGATGCTGCGGCAGATTCATTGACCGCAGACGTGGCATCTACGGATTCCTCAGTTGGCGCGGCAACCGATACGGAATCTACGGATTCCACAGTTGAAGCAGCAACTGATGCGGAATCATCAGACGAATCGATGGTTGCCCCTGAGTCACAGAGCAGTCAGGAAGAGACTACAAGTAAAAGCGAAGCTGCTGCAGGAGAAACCGTTGGCGCATCTGATGATGACACTGATATAGATAGTTACTACGGTTTTCTCGGGTATAAGGTAAAAGATGATGGCACCATAAAAATCGTAGAGCACATCGGATGGGAAACAACCGTTACGATACCCGATTCAATTGATGGAAAGCCTGTGACCGAAATTGGTTCGACCTATCCGGATTCAAAAGGCGTTTTTGCTAATAATTCAGATCTTCAGCAGGTTAAAATCCCGAACAGCGTAACCAGTATTGGCAGCAATACCTTTAAAGGCTGCACATCAATACAGCAGATCACGATTCCGAACAGCGTGACCGAAATCGGGTATCATGCCTTCGAGGATTGCCATGCGCTTAAGCAGATCACGATCCCGAGTAGTGTAACCACTATCTATGGATACGCCTTCATGAATTGCAAATCACTTACGCAGGTTACGATCCCGGATAGTGTGACCAGCATTGAGATGTACGCATTTTCCGGCTGCACGTCTCTTCAAACGGTCTCCATACCAGATAGTGTGTCGATTATCAAGTATTCTGGTTTTTCTATAGCAACGCAGTAAATTAATGCACTCGTTCTTTCTTTGACAATCGCAGTATAATAGAGCCAAAGAAGGTGCATGATATGTTACATAATGAAGCAAGAAATCTGCTCATTAAAGATTATCTCAAGTCAAGTCCAAATTTGTGTGTAAATTGCTCTTAGGTACCTGCGGTGCCAAGGGATGCCTTGCATCCCTTAGCTAACCACCAGCTCTCTTGAAGGGACTGTCAAGGGTGCGTAAGCACCTCGAAGA
>Ga0256406_1005963_pt1 | contig 12594 bp, 7 predicted proteins | sample RumenRJG_03DNA_FD_185986 | JGI IMG/M metagenome (GOLD analysis project Ga0256406, IMG submission 185986) | Bovine rumen microbial communities from Lethbridge, Alberta, Canada - RJG_03 | ecosystem: Host-associated > Mammals > Digestive system > Stomach > Rumen | place: Canada: Alberta | collected...
CAAAGACGCGCGCAGCGGTTGCGGCGTGGAAGTCTGCACCCTCGTTGAACGCCGCAATCAGGTGCTCGTCACCGGAGAGGTGCGCAAGCAGCCTCAGCTCGATCTGCGAGTAGTCGCAGGCGAGAAAGACGGAGCCCTCGGGCACCGTGAAGGCGGTGCGTACGCGATGCCCCAGCTCAGAGCGGGTGGGGATGTTCTGCAAGTTGGGATCAGAGCTCGACAGGCGCCCCGTTGCCGCCACCGTCTGGTTGAACGTGGTGTGAATGCGGTGGTCCCCCCTGATGAGGGCCGGCAGCGCGTCGAGGTAGGTCGACTTGATCTTGGCGCGCTCGCGGTACTCCAGCACCTTGGCAACCAGCTCGTCGGTTTGGGCGAGGTCGGCAAGGACCTTGGCGTTTGTCGAGTAGAAGCCCCGCTTGGTGCGCTTCATACCAAACGTGGGCAGCTTGCGCACGTCAAAGAGGATGTGCGAGAGCTGCTGCGGGGAATCTATGTTGAAGTCCTCCCCTGCCATGGCGTGGATGTCCGAGGCCATCTGGTCTATCTCGGCGCCAAGCTCAGCAGACTGACGCGCGAGAATTGCGGAGTCAACGGAGAGCCCCACGCGCTCCATCTGCGCGAGCACCGGCAAGAGCGGCATCTCAATCTTGTTCATGACGTCCGCGGAACCGTCATTGGCAAGGCGCTGCGCAAGCACCGGCACCAACAGGCGCGAGGCAACAGCCTCGACGGCGGCAGCGGGGGCCGCGTCCTCCTCCGGAAGTGCAGACGAGAGGAACTGCTCGGCAAGGCCGCGCACCTCAAAGGAGGAGCGGTCGGATTCCAGCAGGTAGGCGGCAACACCCACATCGAAGATGCGGTCTGGGACAACGCTTCCAGCTGCCATGGTCTCGGGGAGCGACGAGTCTACCGGCGAGAGGCGATGGAAGAGCGCCTTGACGTCGCCCGCCGCCACGTGGCCCTCCGCAAACGCCAGCCTCAGCGCGGCGTTCGCCGCATCGCCGGCAAAGCGCAGAAGCACATCGTCGGCAACGGAGACCCACAGCGTGTAGCCCTGCGAGAACAGCGTGCCTGCGGACGGGTCCTCCTCGACGGCACAGCCAAGCCAAGTTCCAGCCCTGGCGGCGTCCTCGAGCGCGGCGGTCGCGGCGTCATCCTCGAGCGGCTTGGGCACGAGGACAGTAGCCGGTGCAGCGGGGGCCGCAGCGGCCGCAGCATCCGCCGCGGGGTTCCGCTCGCCTGCGACTGTCACGCGCGGGGCGTCTCCGCCAAGGCGGGCAAGCCTGCCCGTGAGACCCGTGAAGCCCAGTGCCGAGAAGGCCTTGGTGACCTCGGTGGGGTCGAAGGTGGGGAACTTGGCGTCGGAGAGCTCGATATCGATAGGGGCATCGGTGCGGATGGTCGCGATCTCGCGAGAGAGCAGGGCGTCGTCCACGTGCGCGCGGAGGTTCTCGCCCATCTTGCCCTTGACCTCGTCCGCATGGGCAATGACCTCGTCGAGGTTGCCGTACTTCACGATGAGCGCGGCCGCCTTCTTGGGGCCAATGCCAGGCACGCCCGGGATGTTGTCCGAGGTGTCGCCTTTGAGGCCGTAGAAGTCTGGCACCAGGTTGGGCGTGATGCCGTGGTAGAGGTCGTCGACGCTCTCGGGAGTCATAATCTGGACCTCGGAGACGCCCTTCTTGGTAGAGACGATCTTTACGTGTTCGGTTGCTAGCTGGTACATGTCGCGGTCGCCGGTGAAGAGCAGCATTTCGTAACCTGCTGCCTCCCCGCGGCGGGCAAGGGTGCCCAGGATGTCGTCGCCCTCCCAGCCTTCGAGCTCGCAGACTGGCACGTCAAGCACGCGGAGCAGGTCCTTCACCATGGGGAACTGCTCATGGAGGGCCTCGTCCATGGGCGGGCGCTGCGCCTTGTACTGGGGGAGCTTCTCCATGCGCACCTTGGGCTTGCCCTTGTCGAAGGCGCAGATGACGCCGTCGGGGCGGAAGGTCTCGACCATCTTGATGAACATGTTGAAGAACCCAAAGAGGGCGTTGGTCGAGCGTCCGTCCGGCGCGGTCATGGGCTGCATGATGGCGTGGTACGCGCGATGCATGAGCGAGTTGCCATCGATGACGGCTATGGTTCGGCGCGCGGCGGACGTGGTAATCGTGACCGCGGTGGTGGATTCTGGCATGAGTCTGTCCCCTCTCGTGTTGACCAACCTATTCTACCGAGGAGCCAGACGGAATTGGCTACCGCTGCACGATGAGCGAGAGGTGCCCACAGCTTCGCAGGCGCTGGGAGGTCAAACGGCAGGCCAGGGGGCGCTCGGTGAACGATGGACGGGTCATCATGCATCGAACTGCCCTACTTTGCACAAAATTTCGATTCCGTGCGCCGAACTGGCCTTCGTTACACGTATTTTCGGCAGACCTCCGAGTATCGCAATTCAATTAACACTACATATTGTATGAATTTGCATGCATCAATCTACATGTAGTAATCGCTACTTGGCCTACCCGTGAAACCACGTGTCACGAAGACCAGTTCGGCGCAAAAACGCGCGATTTTGTGTAACGAAGGTCAGTTCGGCGCACCACTAGAGTTCAACAGCCGTCCGTTGGGGCATCACCGCACGCAAATCCCCGCCATTTGGACCTTCCCCGTCCCTCAACCTTCCTTTCTTCGAAATTGCGTAGAAACAAGCTCTTCCAGCTTTGGGAAACAAAGCCACGGTACAGTGGTGTGCGTACAAGGGCGCCAGGCAAGCAGCAATCCTCGCCGCGGTGCCTCCGGGAAAGTTCAGGGACAGGAGAAGAGGCAGTATGGCAACAGACAAGGTCTCAGAGGAATACGGGAGCCTGCTGTTCACCGACAAGGACATGCAGGAGCGCCTCCCCAAGCCGACCTACAAGAAGCTCATGCAGGTCATCAAGGAGGGCGCGCCTCTCGACATCGACATCGCCAACGAGGTCGCCCACGCCATGAAGGAATGGGCACTCGAGAAGGGCGCCACGCACTACACCCACTGGTTCCAGCCGCTGACGGGCATCACGTCCGAGAAGCACGACAGCTTCATCTCCCCCAAGGGCGACGGCTCCGTGCTCATGACCTTCTCCGGCAAGGAGCTAGTCCAGGGCGAGCCCGACGCCTCGAGCTTCCCCTCCGGCGGCCTGCGCGCCACCTTCGAGGCCCGTGGCTACACCGTGTGGGATCCCACCAGCCCCGCCTTCATCAAGGACGAGGTCCTCTGCATCCCCACTGCTTTCATCAGCTACACCGGCGAGGCGCTCGACAAGAAGACCCCGCTGCTTCGCTCCGAGGTCGCCCTCGAGAAGCAGGCCAAGCGCCTGCTGGCGCTCTTCGGCCAGAAGCCGCACCGCGTCTACACCACCATCGGCCCGGAGCAGGAGTACTTCCTCATCAAGGAGGAGGACTACCAGGCACGCCCCGACCTCATCCTTACCGGCCGTACCCTCTTTGGCTGCGAGCCCGCTAAGGGCCAGGAGCTCGAGGAGCACTACTTCGGCGCCATTCGCCCCACTGTCAACGAGTTCATGAAGGAGCTCGATGACGAGCTCTGGAAGCTCGGCATTCCCGCAAAGACCAAGCACAACGAGGTCGCCCCGAGCCAGCACGAGCTTGCCCCCATCTTCGAGAAGGGCTCGCTCGCCATCGATGACAACCTCCTCACCATGGAGAAGATGAAGCTCATCGCTTCTCACCACGGCCTGGTGTGCCTGCAGCACGAGAAGCCCTTCGACTACGTGAACGGCTCCGGCAAGCACAACAACTGGTCGCTGTGCGCTGATGACAAGAACCTCCTCGAGCCGGGCGACGATCCGCAGGACAACCTGCAGTTCCTGGTCTTCCTCGCCTGCCTGGTTGCCGCTGTCGACGACCACGCCGACCTGCTGCGCATGTCCGTTGCCTCTGCCGGTAACGACCACCGCCTCGGCGCCAACGAGGCGCCCCCGGCGATTATCTCCATCTTCCTGGGCGACGCCCTCACCCCGATCGTCGAGGCGCTCGTGAAGAAGGAGCAGCCCGAGGCCCACGACCGCGAGGCCATCGACCTTGGCGTCCCGCAGCTGCCCGAGGTCCTGCGCGACAACACCGACCGTAACCGCACCTCTCCGTTCGCCTTCACCGGCAACAAGTTCGAGTTCCGCATGTGCGGCAGCCAGCAGAACCTCTCCGACCCCAACGTCATCCTCAACACCGCCGTCGCCGAGCAGTGCGAGCGCTTCGTGGACTACGTCGCCGACCGCGCCGACGAGGACTTCACCACCGTCGCAATGCGCTTCGTGCGCCACACCTTCCGTGACCACCAGCGCATCCTCTTCGACGGCAACGGCTACTCCGAGGAGTGGGAGGCCGAGGCAGCTCGTCGTGGCCTGCCCAACCTCAAGACCACGCCGGATGCCCTTCCCGCGCTTGTCAAGCCCGAGAACATCAAGTTCTTCGAGAAGTACGGCGTCCTGAGCGAGACCGAGGTCCATGCCCGCTACGTGGCCAAGGCCGAGCAGTACGCGAAGCTGCTCAACATCGAGGCCAACACCATGGTCTACATGACACGCCACATGTACCTGCCGGCCCTCTTCGACTACTCCGGCGACATCGCCACGAGCGTCGCGACCAAGGCCGAGCTGGGCATTGACGCCAAGGCCGAGAAGAAGATGGTGAGCGTCCTCACCGACGGCATCCACGCCATCTCCGACGCCGTGGATGACCTTGAGGCCAAGAACGCCCAGGCCAAGGGCCTTGAGGATCCGCAGGCAGCCGATGACTGCTACCGCGACGTCGTCATCCCCGCAATGACCGCGCTGCGCGCTGCCGTCGACGACATGGAGAAGGTCTGCGGCCACGACTACTGGCCCGTCCCGAGCTACAACAAGATGCTGTTCTACGTGTAAGCAACAGGCACCCAGACCAGTATGAAAGCGCCCCGTCTCAGCCGAGACGGGGCGCTTCTTCTCTCGTAGCTTTCAAACTTCCTTATGCGCGATGCTCGCTTGGCATGCGCACGCCGTCAACAATGCGCACGATGCCGCAGTAGACCAGCGCAATGCCGCAGATGACCATGGCCGTGTCGGCAAAGAGACCCGGTGCGAACAGCACCAGCACGCCCAGCACAATGGCGAGAATGGCGCCCGCCTTTGCGGAACCCGCGCTCGGCATACCCAGCGCCTGAAGGGCGTTTGCGCCATACAGCGAGTTGAGTCCAGAGACCAGAATGAAGATGCCCAGCAGAATGAAGATCCACGTCACAAAGAAGCCGGGGATGTTCACCAGAAGGACGCCAAAGAGCAGCTCAACAATGCCGGCATAGAGGTCGACCGTCGAGAGGATCACGCTCCAGCGCGTAAGGGCGCTCGCCAAAGAGATGATGCCCATGATGACCAGCACCCACCCAAGCATGACGGTGATCGTAAGCATGGCCGACTGCGGGTTGGTGAAAAGAATGATGCCCATTGCCGCCAGCGCAACGCCGGAGACGATTGTTCCCAACTTGGTGCTCGTAAACTTCTGCTCCATGACATGCCTCCAGACCCGCGGACAAGCTAACACACTTTGCTCATACCCATCGACGATGCCCACCAATACCAAGAACGGGCGCCTCCCCCGCCCATGGCGCAGGAAGACGCCCGCCGAATGAGACAAAGGGAGTTTCCCTTTGTCTCACAGCGCGTGAACGTCGCCCCTCGTGAAGCTCACGAACGCCTCGTCGCCCACCTCGTAGACCTTGTGGGTCTTGGGGTTGAAGTCCTGGATCTTGACGAGGGTGTCACCAACCATGACCTGGTAGTTCTGGTAGCTGCCCATGAAGCGGGAAAGCGTGACCCTGCAGCGCAGCACGCCCTCGTCTGCAAGCGTTGCCGCCTCGGGGCGGAGCACCAGCGTGACATCGTCCCCCACGTTGTGGGATGCCACGCCGTCGACCTCGACGTTATGCCCCTCAACGGCGACGATGCCGGCGTCGCCGTCCTTCTCGGCAAGCTTGCCGCGAAGGAAGTTGGACTCGCCGATGAAGTCGGCAACAAACTCGTCGACGGGGCGGTAGTAGACGGCGTGCGGATCGCCCACCTGGTCGATGACGCCGCGCTTCATAACAATGATCCTGTCGGCGATGGCCATGGCCTCGGACTGGTCGTGCGTGACGTAGACGGCCGTGATGCCCGCCTCCTGCTGGATGCGGCGCACCTCGGTACGCATCTCCACACGCAGTTTGGCGTCAAGGTTCGAGAGCGGCTCGTCAAAGAGCAGGACGGAGGGCTCGATGACCAGGGCGCGCGCCAGGGCGACGCGCTGCTGCTGACCACCTGAGAGCTGGTTGGTCATGCGGTCCTCCATGCCCTCCAGACCTACCATGCCCAGAATGCGCGTGACCTTCTCGCGAATCTCCTCAGGCGGAAGCTTGCGAATCTTGAGGCCGTACGCCACGTTGTCGAAGATGTTGTAGTGCGGGAGCAGGGCATAGCTCTGGAAGACCATGGCGGTGTCGCGCTTGTTGGGCGTGAGGTCGTTGATGGGCTCTCCGCCCAGGTAAATCTGTCCCTCGTCCGGGCTCTCGAAGCCGGCAATCATGCGCAGGATGGTTGTCTTCCCGCAGCCGGACGGCCCCAGCAGCGTCACAAACTCGCCAGGCGCAATCTCCAGGTTGGCGTCGTGAACGGCGTAGAAATCCTTCTTTGTCTTGGGATCCTGGTAGATCTTGGAGATGTGCTCAAGACGCACACCCTTCTTCTCCTTGGCCATGGGTTACTCCCCCTCGCTCTGGGCGTTAATCTTTGCGCTGGTACCAAAGTGCTTGATGAAGACGTTCATAAGCACGACGGCCGCGTACGTGATGATGATGAGGATCGTGGCAAAGGCGCAGGCAATGCCGTAGGCGCCCTTCTCGGCGTACTCGTTGATCTGCACGGTAATCATGAGGGTCTGCGGCGTAACAAGCAGGATGACCGCCGAGATAGCCGTGATGGAGCGCACAAACGCAGTGACGAGGCCCGAGAGGAACGAGTCCTTGATAAGCGGCAACGTCACGGTCATGAAGACCTGGAAGCTGTTGGCGCCCATGTCATAGGCAGACTCCTCGATGGACTTGTCGATCTGGCGCAGTGCCGAGATTCCCGAGCGGGTGCCGGTGGGCAGCGACCTCACGATAAACACGATAACGAGAATGGCGGCCGTTCCGTAGAGCCCCTGCATAAAGCCGCTGTGGAAGACGCCGCTCGAGAAGCCGCGAATGAAGCCGACACCCAGGACGGTGCCGGGGACAGCCATGGCAAGCATCGAGACAAACTCGATGAACCCGCGGCCGGCGAAACGCCGCTTCACCACAAGGTACGCAATGACCATCGAGAGCAGGGCTGTGAGCGGTGCCGCTATGAGCGACAGGCCAAACGAGTCGGCGAAGGCCTCGAAGCCGTGGTGGAGGGTGAAGACCTGGATGAACCACTTGGGCGTGAGCGAGTAGTCATAGCCCCACGTCTTGAACAGCGCGCCAAACGGCACGCACACGTAGAGTGCCACGACAAAGATGGCAACGGCGCCGCACAGGACGGAGAGCGGGATGCGCACCGAGTTGTCGGCGATGAGCATGCGCCCACGCGCGGCCTTGCCCGTGAGGGTGGCCGTGCTCTTGCGCTCGAGCACGTACTTCTGGACGATGAACATGATGAGCGTGATGCCGAGAAGCACGCACGACATGGCAGATGCGCCCTGCTTGTCGTAGGCGCCGGTGATCTGCAGGTAGATGGACGTGGCAAGCGTGTCGTAGGAGCCACCGATGATCATGGGGTTCGCAAAATCGGCGATGGACTCCATGAAGGAGACGAGAAACGCGTTGCCCATGCCCGGCAGGATGAGCGGCAGTGTGACGCTGGTGAAGACCTTCCAGCGAGAGGCGCCCATGTCGCGCGCAGCCTCCTCAAGGGAAGGGTCGATGTTTCTCAGCAGTCCCCTGAACATCATGTAGCACACGGGGAAGAACGTGAGCGTCTGCACGAGGGCAATGCCCCAGAAGCCGTAGACGTTGTTGTCATAGATTCCCAGAAGCGTGCGGGTGATGAGGCCCGCCTTGCCAAAAAGCAGGATTACCGAAAGCGACAGCACAAACGGCGGAGAGACCACGGGGAGCATGGAGACGAGCTTGAAGAGCCCGCTCATGAAGCGCGACTTGAGGTTGACGTAAACCTCGACGTAGGCAAAGAGCAGGCCGATGAGCGTGGCCACTATGCCTACGAAGAGCCCCAGGACCAGCGTGTTACTGATGGCCGTCTCGAAGGACGGCATCGCCAGCACGCGCTGTAACACGGAAAGCGTGGGGCCGCTCTCCCCTACCACGGCATCGACGAGCAGGATTGCCAGCGGATATAGGATGAATAGGGTCAAGAACACGATCAGGACGATGATCGTGGTGACCAGTATTGGATCTGCCAGCAACTTCTTCTGGTCCAGCCGAGCACTCTGACCTCGTGCCATGGCATCTCTCCTCTCGCTTGACGCACTCCGCCCCGAGGCATGCGACGCCCCGGGGCGGAAGGCAGGGTGCTACTCGGTCTGGAAGCGGTCGTCGCCGCCACCGAGGGCGTTCATGATGTCAGAGACGTACTGCTCGGTGTTCTCCTTGGCGTCCTCGAAGTCGTAGTCCATGACGTTGTTGGGATCGAGGCCGTACTCCTCGACAACCGCCGGCTGCTTTGCGTCATCGATGACCAGGAACTGGTAGGCGCCAACCTCCTGGGCACGCTCGACGCACTGCGGCGAGAGAGCGTACTCGATCCAGAGCTTGGCGGCGTTCTCGTGCTTGCAGCCCTTGAAGATGGCCGTGGCGCCAACCTCGTAGGAGGCACCGGAGGACGGGATCACAAGGCCGATGTTCTGGTAGCCGTTGTCGACGATCTGGTAGATGGCGTCGTGCAGGAAGCCAATGCCGATGGTGCACTCGCCGGTGCCCACGTTCTTGGACGGGCCAGAGCCACTCTTGGTGTAGACCTGCACGTTCTTGTCCAGGTCTACCAGGTACTTGATGCCGTCGTCGTGGCCGTACTTCTGGATGACGGTGTTGAGGATGAGCTTAGCCGTGCCGGCCGTGTTGTAGTTGGACATCCAGATGAGGTCCTTGTACTTCTCGTCGAGAAGATCGGGCCAGTCCTGCGGGGCGTCGAGGCCCTTGCGCTCGAGCTCGTCCTTGTTGTAGAAGAAGCCGAGGATGCCCTTGTAGATGCCGTACCAGTTGCCATCGGCGTCACGGAACTTGTCCGAGATGAGGTGCGAGGCGTTCTTTGCCTCGTAGGGCTCGAGGATGCCCTTGGTCACGGCAACGTTGTAGGGATCGGTAGTTCCGCCAAACCAGACGTCTGCGGAGGGGTTGCCGTTCTCCTCTTCCACCTTTGACTCGACCTCGCCCGTGGAGAGACGCTGATAGGAGGTCTCAATGCCAAAGAGCTCCTGGAAGTGCTGGGCGCAGGCGGCCACGTGCTGCTCCTCGCAGGAACCGTAGACCACGAGCTTACCGTCCTTCTTAGCGGCCTCGATCACGTCGTCGCTCGCGATGCGGGACAGGTCGTCCGAGCCGGAGCTCGAGCTGGTATCGGTACCGCTCGAGCTCTGGCTGGAAGCCCCGCCCCCACATGCAGCGAGGCCGAGGCCAGCTGCGGCGACTGCGCTTGTGCCGAGAAACGCCCTACGAGAAACGCTCTTCATGGGACACCCCAATCCAACGAGCCCTCCCAAGGCCCGTTACTTCGCGCCGCAGACAGGCCGCGGCTCTCCCTTTGCGCCGGGCAATATAGCCCGGTTCCTTTATGAATCTTTACACCATATAGACGCTTTGTTTTCAAGCAATCGACTAGCGGGAGGGGGCAATACCTCTGAGCGGTACTTTTATGGAATGGAACGGCAAGTGTCCCCCGAACGGTTCATAAGTATTTGCGAGAGCCTGGTGTGGGGGCTGGCCGGCACGCGGCTTCCGGATGTCGGGCGGATTCAAGCTGGCAGACGCCTCAGGCTGGAATGTCGCGACTTCTCGCAGTTTAGGGAAATACCGGACATTTAAGGGTGGCTAACCGTCCGATAAGCGCGGAACAACTATCTAGTTGCGGTATTTCGACGGTTAGGCAGCCTTAACCGTCCGAGAAATGCAGGACGATACCGAGCCTCCACGGCAATCCCAAGCCGCAACCCGAGGTCCTGGTCAGGCTAACCCAGCAGCGCCTTGATGCCTATGCCGATAAGCACGCAGCCGCCGATGATCTCGGCGCGGTCACCAAGGAGCGTGCCGAGCCGGCGTCCCAGCGCCAGCGCAACCACGCAGCAGATGGCGGTGGTAAAGCCGATCGCGCACACGGAGAAGACGAGGTCCACAGCCTGGGCACGCAGGGACACGCCAACGGCAAAGGCATCGATGGCGGTAGCGATGGCCTGCACGAAGAGCGTCCAGAGGGTGAGCCTGCCCTTGGCTGGAGCCGGCTCGCAGTTGCGGCACGCGCGGATGGACGCCACGCCCTCCCGCACCATGTTGCCGCCAATGATCCCCAGAATGACCAGGGTTACGATGCCTGCGTAGCTCTCGATGAGGTCGGCGGCGACGCTGCCCAGGCAGTAGCCGGCAACAGGCATGAGAGCCTGGAATGCGCCGAAGAAGACCGGCATGAGGGCAAGTCTCGACACGCGCTCGTCTCTGTAGGCAAAGGTGTTGGAGATGGTGACCGAGAATGCGTCCGCAGAAAGGGCAAGGCCGAGAAGAACAATCTCAAGCAGGCTCAAAGCAACTCCTTGGAGCAGGCGACAGGCAAGCAATCAATGTTACCCAAGCAATTGCGATGCAGGGTATCCGCCAAGCCACTCCCCAAAACGCACAAGTTAGACTATCCTAAAAGCTTAGTACCCATCCGTCCCTGGGCCGGCCGAAGCGGCCCCAGCACACCATTTCCGAGGAGCGCGAGCATGCCCTCTCTGATAACGCATCACATCTTTGGCGAGGACGCTGCGCAGCGACTTCCCAAGGGGCTCATCGACGGCGAGGAGGAGCTTCTCGCCTTCCTGCTGGGCAACGAGGGCCCCGATCCCTTCTTCGTGCGCTTCTCGACCATCCCCGCGCGCGTCTCTGCATGCCGCCACCTTGCGCGAGACATGCACAACAGCCACGTCACCAGGGCGTTTGGCGACATTCGCTCGTCCGTCGGGCACCTGCCCGTCGAGGACGAGCGAATTGGCAGGGCGTTTGCACTGGGTCTTCTCGGCCACTACGCGCTGGACCGCACGGCCCACCCGTTTATCTACGCTCAGCAGTATGCCCTGCTTGAGCAGCCCGGCCTCGCGGACGCCCCGCACGAGCTGCACGCGATCATCGAGAGCGACATCGACTCCTGGATCTTGTGGGAGAAGCGCCACGCGACCGTTCTCGAGCACCACCCCGCCTCGGACCTCATGCATACCGCGCGAATCGACCGCGTGGGAGGAACGATCTTCTCGCAGGTGGCTTTTGCCGTCTTTGGCCTCAACGTTGGCCCGGAGGAGTACGGCGCTGCCGTAAGCGACTACCAGTGGGTGTATCGGCGAATCGAGCCGGCGGGTTCGGGAAAGACGCGGCTCATTGGTGCCGTCGAGCGCCTTGCGCGCCCGCATTCCATGGCCGAGTCCTTCGCACACCGCGTGACCACGTCCGACGAGTGCGCCTCCGCCAACCTGGAGCGTCGCGAGTGGGCCAACCCCTTCACGGGCGAGAGGAGCCACGCAAGCTTTGCCGACCTCTTCGAGGAGGCGTTGGAAGCATACCCGCAGATGGCAGAGGCGTTTGTCCGCGGGGACAGGAGGCGCTTCGACGCAATGGCCGGCGGCGTGAACTACGACGGCCGCCCGATGTAGGCCCCGGCCCCCGCATCCCCCATCCCTCGTTCTTTATCGGTATCTGTGAATCTTCTCGGCGTTTGCCCAGGTATTTAATGGCGAGATTCACAAATACCGCTAAAGAAGGCAGACCACGGAGTGGCTACAAGCTCTCGCGGAAGATCTGCTCGACCTCGTCGGTCGTGAGCTTGTGGTAGCCGCCATCCAGGATGATGGTCGCCTTGACTGCCGCCGGGATGTTCTCCTCGGTGAGTCCCAGCTCGCTCGCGTGGCGTACGACGCCAATCTCGTCCATCCAGGCGCTCAGGGCCTCGAGACCCGCCTCGGCGAGCTGTTCGTCCGTCTTGCCGTCCGCGGGGACGTCGAACACGCTCGTCGCGAAGCGGGCGAACTTCTCGACCCCATACGGCATGACCAGGCGGTAGTACGGCAGTGCCACGGCCGAGAGGGTCATGCCGTGCGTGGCGTCCGTGACGGCACCGATGGCCTGACCCAGCATGTGGACCTCCCAGTCGGTGGACTTGCCGCAGGCGATGAGCGTGTTGAGCGCCCACGTGCACACCCAGCTGATGTTGGAGCGCGCCTCGTAGTTGGTGGGATCCTTCACGGCGATGCGGCTGGCGTGCACGAGGCTGCGCATGAGGCCCTCGGCGATGTAGTCGCTCGTGTTGTCGTCGGTGCCCGAGAAGTACTGCTCCTGGATGTGGTTGAACGCGTCGAAGATGCCGGCGCGCATCTGGTAGTCGGGCACGGTGA
>Ga0256406_1005965_pt1 | contig 12591 bp, 11 predicted proteins | sample RumenRJG_03DNA_FD_185986 | JGI IMG/M metagenome (GOLD analysis project Ga0256406, IMG submission 185986) | Bovine rumen microbial communities from Lethbridge, Alberta, Canada - RJG_03 | ecosystem: Host-associated > Mammals > Digestive system > Stomach > Rumen | place: Canada: Alberta | collected...
CTTCAGTTTCGAAGGAGCAACCGTGATGACAGCCCCGGCAGCAGGCTTCTACACCACGCCCGGAGCCGGACACAACCAGGTGCGCATAGCTTACGTTCTGAAGACCGACGATCTCAAACAGGCTCTCATCGTGCTGCGGAAAGCCCTCGAGGCTTATCCCGGAAGAGTGGACTGACAAAGAAAAAAACAAACGAGATGAATTTTCCCCTTTTCATTGCAAGACATATCAATGGCAACCCGGGCGACAATCGCAAGGTGAGCCGCCCTGCCATACGCATAGCCACAGCCGGTGTAGCCATAGGACTCGCCGTCATGATAGTCTCAGTCTGCGTGGCTTTAGGCTTCAAACACACTATTAGAGACAAGGTTGTGGGATTCGGCAGCCATATTGAAGTGGCCGACTTCATGACCCTTCAGTCGTCGGAACCGTGGCCCATCGTGATGAACGACTCTATGATGCAGGTACTCCGCAAAGTGCCAGGTGTGAAGCATGTACAGCGTTTCGCCATGACCCAGGGAATCCTGAAGACCGATTCCGACTTCCTCGGAGTAGAGTTCAAAGGCATAGCTCCGGAATACGACACCACCTTCATCCATCAGAACATGGTGGAAGGAAGCATTCCGCGATTTTCCGACCAGGCATCTACAAACAAGATTCTTATTTCAAAATCGATGGCCGACAAGCTGCGACTCCACACCGGCCAACGGCTCTTCGGCTACTTCATCAACAACGACGGCGTGCGCATGAGGCGTTTCACCATTGCCGGCATCTACCAGACCAACCTCTCGCAGTACGACAACATCACATGCTTCACCGACCTCTACACGGCCGTGAAACTCAACGGTTGGGAGCCAGACCAGGCCTCGGGTGCGGAACTCACTGTCAACGACTTCAATAAACTCGACGAGGTGGAGGACCACATTGTCGGGAAGGTGAACCGGACAGTCGACAAATATGGGGAAACCTATTCTTCGAAGACCATTACGGAACTCAATCCGCAGATATTTGCATGGCTCGATCTCCTCGACATGAATGTGTGGATTATCCTTGCGCTCATGGTGGCTGTGGCCAGCGTTACGATGATTTCAGGCCTGCTCATCATCATCCTCGAACGTACAAGCATGATAGGAATCCTGAAGGCCATGGGAGCCCGCAACAGCACTATCCGCCACACATTCATGTGGCTTGCCGCCTTCACTATCGGAAAAGGACTGCTCTGGGGCGATGTCATCGGCATAGGTCTGGTGCTACTGCAAAAGTACACCGGCATCATCAAGCTCGATCCTTCTACCTATTATATTAGTACGGTAGCAGTAGAAGTCAATGTGCCTCTCATCCTTCTTCTCAATATTGCCACTCTGCTCATCTGTCTCTTTGTGCTTGTCGGGCCAAGCTACCTCATCTCGCACATCCATCCAGCTAAGAGCATGCACTACGAATGAAAGATTGCTGCATACAATTTCTCTCAGCTGACTATCTGAGGGTGACGAAAAAGGTGTTACTGTACACCTTTTGTGCCTCTGCCCTGACAAGAACATCAGTCACAAAGTTCGCGTAACGCAAGTACATCGGGCCTTTCTGAGATGTAGTGGCCTCCGTGACACAGCCTGGCTGTTCTCGGGGCAAAATAAGCAAGAAGTCGGGAGAGTGTGCAATGGAAAACTTTGATTTTTGATACGAAAAAATGGGCGTTAAATAATGCTAACGCTAACCGAATCCTTTACAAATAAAAATCTCGAAATAGAGAAAATCAGAGTGCTTTGAGACTGTTTTTTGAGCACTTTTTGCTCGAGATCGGACCTCGAGGGCCTCGTGATAGGACTTCGAGCGGCTCGAGATAGGACTTCGAGCGGCTAAAAGCATATGTTTTACAAGGCCAAAATAGGGCTTTTTCGGGCCTTTTTAAGCGGTTTTAGGGGCTTCTAATAGGCCTATAAAAACGTAAATTCCTAACATACAATCAATTACAAAGTCTCTCTATTTTGACGTATTTGGGAGCGAAGTAAGTCTTGCTTCAAAATATGCCCGTATTTTGGCACTTTCGCGTTCTTTTTTCTTTACAGTTTTTCACGCGACCTTTGATTTTTGATACGCTTCTTGGGGCCGAAGTCAATCAAGTGTGCAATGTAATTTCATCATCCAGCAGTGTGCACTTTGCAGCCGTACACAAAGAAGAAAGAAATTGTGCACAGTGGCCGCCATCCTTCGGTTTCATGATACGGCTGCTTCTACACCCCGGTTATGTCAAACATAGAAAATAACTATGCAATAGAAAAATCTGCACAAAAAGTTTTGAAATGTGCAAGGAAGATGTTACCTTTGCACAATAATTTGAACTTTGTGCAATGGAGATGAAACCGAGCTTCAATTCTTATATAGAACAAAGCATCATCAAACACTGGGATAAGGACGCCCTTTCGGACTATAAGGGAACTACACTTCAGTACCACGATGTGGCACGGAAGATAGAGAAACTACATATTCTCTTTGAAAGCGGAGGTATTCGCAAGGGCGACAAGATAGCCATATGCGGGCGCAATAGTGCAAACTGGGCCGTAACATTTCTCGCCACACTCAGCTATGGCGCAGTGGCAGTGCCCATACAGCACGAATTCAAGCCCGAGCAAATCTACAACATCGTAAGCCACAGCGGCGCAAAGCTGCTCTTTGTGGGCGACATCGTTGCCACAACCCTCGACTACTCCCAGCTCCCCGAAATAGAGGGAGTGTTCTATCTGCCCGACAACTCGCTCATCATCTCCCATAACGATGCTCTCTCCTTCGCCCGCGAGCACCTCAACGAGCTCTTCGGCAGGAAGTTTCCTAAATACTTCCGCAAGGAGCACGTGCATTACGTTGTTGACGCCCCCGAGGACCTTGCCATCATCAACTACACCAGCGGCACCACAGGCTTCTCCAAGGGCGTAATGATACCCTATCGCGCTCTGACGGGCAACCTGTCATGGACCTTAGGCGAATTGGGAAAGCACGTAAAGCCGGGGAACGTTTTGGCCATCCTGCCCATGGCCCATATGTACGGACTGATGGTAGAGTTCTTGTTCAACTTCGCTTTCGGCAGCCACATCTACTTCCTCACCCGGCTCCCCAGCCCCACCATCATCCAGCAGGCCTTCGCCGACGTGAAGCCCGTCATCATCGCCTCGGTACCGCTTATCGTGGAAAAGATTGTAAGAAAACACATCTTCCCTCTCGTGCAGAACAGCCGCATCAAGCTTCTCATGAGCATGCCCGTAATAAGCAAGAAGGTGAAAGAGCGCATCCGTGAATATGTGTATAATGTATTCGGAGGCAATCTTTATGAAATTATTATTGGTGGCGCAGGACTTAACAAGGAAGTGGAGCAATTCCTCTACGACATAGAATTTCCCTTTACCGTAGGATATGGCACCACCGAGACAGCTCCGATGATATCCTACTCCGACTACAATAACTTTGTTCCCGGTTCATGCGGTACGCCCGTCACAGGGATGTCGGTGAGAGTTGCAAGCGACGATCCTGAGCATGTGGCAGGCGAAATCATCACGCGCGGCATCAACGTCATGCAGGGTTACTACCATAACCCCGAGGCCACCAAGGCCGTTATCGACGATGACGGATGGTTCCACACCGGCGACCTGGGCACGATGGCTCCCGACGGACACATCTTTATCCGTGGACGAATAAAGAACATGCTGCTTGGCTCCAACGGACAGAACATCTATCCTGAAGAGATCGAGGACAAGCTCAACTCCATGGCCCTCGTCAATGAAAGCCTCGTCATTCAAGACCACGAACAGCTTGTGGCCTTGGTGCATCCCGATGCTAAGGAAGCCGAAGAGCTTGGTTTCAGCAGCTCCGACATTGAGGACATTATGGAACAAAACCGTCGGCAGCTCAATGCAACCCTTCCCTCATTCTGTAAAATTGAGAAAATCAGAATACAAGAAAAGGAGTTCGAAAAGACTCCTAAGAACAGCATCAAGCGATATCTCTATACAAAACAGGCTTAGATTCTCAAGCCACTAAAACAAACACACGGAAAAACAAAATGCTAAAGATATGACTGACGACATGACACGCAAGACATCGGCAGAAGAACGGTACGGCTACCACATACCCAGCTTCAATGAGCTCATTCAGAAGAGCATTATCGATAACTGGGACTATGACGCTCTCACCGACTTCAAGGGAGCAACGCTGCAATATCACGACGTTGCCCGCAAGATAGAAAAGCTGCACATCATGTTCGAAAGCAGCGGAGTGGAGCATGGTGACAAAATAGCCTTATGTGGGCGGAATAGTGCCTGCTGGGCTGTGGCCTTCCTTGCCACACTCACCTATGGAGCCGTGGCTGTGCCCATACTCCATGAGTTCACCGCCGAGCAGATACACAACATCGTCAACCATAGCGGCGCTAAGCTGCTCTTCGTAGGCGATGTGGTGGCCACACAGATTGACGCTACGAAAATGCCGTTGCTCGAAGGCATTATCTACATTCCCGACTATTCACTGGTACTCTCACGCACCGACAAGCTCACTTATGCCCGCGAGCACCTCAATGAAATGTTTGGGAAGAAATACCCCAAATACTTCCGCAAGGAGCATGTCAATTACTACATTGACAGCGATCCCGACGAGCTCGCCCTCATCAACTACACCAGCGGCACCACGGGGCATTCCAAAGGCGTGATGATTCCCTACCGGGCCATGTGGAGCAACAACGACTTTGCCAACAACGTTATAGGAAAATATCTCCACCGCGGCGATAACGTCATCAGCATCCTTCCCATGGCTCACGAATATGGACTCGCCTTCGAATTCCTTTTCGAATTCCTGCGAGGCTGCCACGTTTACTATCTCACACGCCTGCCGTCACCGGCTATTATCGCCACGGCCTTCAGCGAAGTGAAGCCCAAGATTATCATCGCCGTACCTCTGGTTATCGAGAAAATCATACGCAAGAAGGTTTTTCCCAAAATACAAAACACAAAGCTACGGCTGTTGCTCAATATGCCTGTCATCAGCAAAAAGGTGAACGAGCGCATCTGCGAGCAGGTGGTGAATGCTTTCGGAGGTAATTTCTATGAGGTTATCATTGGCGGAGCCGCCTTCAACCGTGAAGTGGAAGACTTCCTCCACAAGATAGGATTCCCTTACACCGTAGGTTATGGTACCACGGAATGTGCCCCTATCATTGGCTACAGCGACTGGCACACTTATGTACCCTATTCATGCGGACGAGCTGCCCTGCACCAGCAGGTGCGCATTGACAGCGATGACCCAGAACACGTGGCAGGCGAAATACTCACGAAAGGGCCCAACGTGATGCTGGGCTACTACAAGGACGAGGAGGCCACAAAGAAAGCCATAGACGAATACGGTTGGTACCACACGGGCGACCTTGGCACTATGGACGCAGGCGGCAATATCTTTATCCGCGGGCGACTGAAGACCATGCTTCTCGGTGCCAGCGGACAAAACATCTACCCTGAGGAAATAGAAGATAAGCTGAACAGTATGCCCCTTGTGGGTGAGTGCATAGTCATCCAGGAAGGTGACAAGCTCATAGGACTCGTTCACCCGGACTTTGAGGGCACCGAGATAGCGGTCCTGTCACATGACGACCTCACCGGTATCATGGAGCAGAACCGCAAACAGCTCAACACGATGATTCCTGCCTATAGTCGGCTGGCCGAGATAAGAGTCATGGACGAGGAGTTCCAGAAAACTCCGAAGAAGAGCATCAAGCGCTATCTCTATCAAAAGAAATAAAGCCGGGCTGAGCAAGGATTCCTCTTGCCGGTGCCAATAAATTAGCCCTTATAGCAGCTTCTGACGCTATAAGGGCTTTTGTTGTGAGTGTCCTCTTTCGAAATGTCGTAAGTCACGACATGAGGCATGCAGTTGAGTCTCAACTAAGCTTCTTCAGAATCTCGGCCATCTTTTCCTTTGTCTGAATAGTAGTAGGTACGAGAGGCAGACGCAGCACATTCTCAATGAATCCCATGTCATTGAGCAGAGCCTTCACTCCGGCAGGATTGCCGTCTATGAAAAGAAGCTTGTAGAGTTCCGTAAACGTGTGATGTATTTTGCGTGCTGCCTCGTACTCACCATTGAACTCCAGCCGTATCATGCGGGAGAACTGGCGGGGCAGTGCATTACCTATAACAGAGATTACTCCGGCGGCACCACTTGCTACCATAGAGAAGGTAAGGGCGTCATCCCCACTGATGACATCAAAGCGTGAAGGCTTTCCCTTGATGATTTCATCCACTTGCTCCAAGCTGCCACTGGCCTCCTTCACACCGACAATATTGTCACAATCGTCGACCAATCGCAACAGAGTCCTAGGCTGCATATTGACACCTGTGCGCCCCGGGACGTTATACAAAACGAGTGGAAGCGGACTGGCTGCAGATATAGCCTTGAAATGCTGGTAAAGCCCTTCCTGCGAAGGCTTATTGTAGTAGGGACAAATGCTCAGAATACCATCGATTCCATTCCAGTCGGTGTGTCGTATTTCATCAATAACAGCAGACGTATTGTTACCACCACAATACTTCAGAATAGGCAAACGACCCTTGTTGACCTCCTTGACAACCTGAGTAATTCGTTCCTTTTCATCTGCCGTAAGACAGGGAACCTCGCCCGTCGTTGCGAGAATACAGAAGAAATCAGCCCCTCCTTCTATTTGATATTCAAGGAGACGGCGAAGTGAGTTGTAATCCACGCTACCGTCGGGAGTGAACGGCGTAATAAGGGCAACGCCAAGTCCTTTGAAGATATTCTCTACCATAGTTATTCGTTTATTTTATTATTTATATCTATAAGGAAGTACAGCCACATTAGAATTCACCGGCATAGCCACAGAGAGACGAGCGTTCCTTTTACGCCTTGGCTTCCTTTCTATATTCCTTTCAATGCCACACTGCACAAAGACAAGAGTTAAAGCAACTGAAGTATATGATAACGGCTATGATACAATGCTTGATTTTGAATGTACGGCATGTTCACACTGCAAAGATAGTGCAAACGAGAGGAATGGCAAAGAAAAACATTGTTTTTTCTTTGACATGACAGAGTGAAGCCTATCTTCACGCGAAGCGTAAAGTAAGTGCAAACGAGAGGAATGGCAAAGAAAAACATTGTTTTTTCTTTGACATGACAGAGTGAAGCCTTTTTCCTCTCTTCTTTTACTCTCATATCAAACAAGGTCATGCCCCAAGTAACAAGCTCATCTACCTACCGACTGCCGATGTAGAGGAAAATCATACTGATTATTACAAGGACCAGATCGACGGCCTTGCCCTTGAGATTCTTCTCATGAAAGAAGGCAGCTCCGAAGAGGAAACTCACTATTACACTGCTTCGCCTCACCATAGAGACAACGGCTATCAATGCGTCGGGTTGACTCAATGCATAGAAATAAAGGAAATCAGCAGCACTCAGGAAGAGAGATATGCAAGGAATACTCCACGACCAACGAAAGCGCTCACCATGATGACGCTGTGGATACCAAAGCAACAAGAGGACAACAAGCATCATCAGACACTGGTAGATGTTGTACCAACCCTGCACCATCATCTTGTCAAGCCCCACGCCCCCACTGGACACAGGTGCCATAAGATATTTGTCATAGAGTCCGCTGACAGCCCCTAAAACTGCTGCCAAAACGAGAAAATAAATCCAACGGTCATGCTTGAAATCGATACCCTCTTTGCGTCCGGAACGGCTTAACATGAAAAAAGAAATAATGGCAAGTGCTACTCCTCCCCACTGCCAACCATTAAGACGCTCTCCAAAGAAAAGCAAGGCTCCTATGAGAACCATTACCGGCCGTGTGGCGTTTACCGGTCCAACTATCGTGAGTGGCAGATGCTTCATGGCGAAATAGCCGAAAATCCACGACGAGAGCACTATGCAGCTCTTCAGAAGGATATATTTATGCATAGCGAGTGTTCCCCACGCCACGTGAAAGATGCTGCCGTCAAGACAATGAGTCTGACGAGAGAGAATGATGAAAGGCAGAAAGATGAGCGAACAGAACAACGTGTTTAAGAAAAGTACAGGAATGACAGCGTTGCCCGTGAGAGCCTGCTTCTTGAATGCATCATAGAAGCCTAAAAGCACCGCAGAGGCAAAAGCTAGAAATAACCACATAGCGTATTGCGTTTTTATTGAAGACTAAGTAGATCAGAAAAAATATGTTTCAGCAAAAAGGAATTGGCTCATAGGGAAGCACGTAGCGTTTAGTTGGATGTTGGCTGGACATCAACGTCCCCAAGCTCTGCTGGCTACGTTGCCTCGTCTTAATCGACTCAATACTCCACACACTCCAAAAAAAGAGCCTTTGCCGGCATACTCTCTCCAGCGTCAGAACGACACCGACCGGCCACAATTCTATCGAATTCATCAATACTTATTCGGTGACGTCCTACTTCAATAAGGGTTCCGACTACGGCTCTGACCATATTACGCAGGAAGCGGTTAGCCCGGATAACGAAGTGCCAATGACACTCATCATCCCTCACCCAGCGGGCATCGACCACATTACAAATTGTTGTCTTCACATCGGTATGCACCTTGCAGAATGAACCGAAATCATCAACCTCAAGCAGATGCGAGGCTGCCTCATTCATAAGCTCAAAGTCAAGCGGATAGTGGAGTTCACAGGAATAACCTGCCACAAAAGGATCCTTCACCGTATGGATATAATAATGATAGGTGCGCCATTTCGCACTGAAGCGGGCATGCATCGCTGCATCTACCGGCTTCACTTCATGAATAGATATATCCTTAGGAAGCATCTTGTTAAGCCTGTACGCAAGCTGTTGCGTATCGATTGAATCCTCGCTGTCGAAATGTGCCACCATCATACGGGCGTGCACCCCGGCATCAGTCCGGCCGGCACCCACAACACCAATATCCCTTCTGAGAAGAAGTGAAAGGGCATGCTGCAATTCTTCCTGCACAGAATCCCCATTGGGCTGAATCTGCCATCCATGATAACGTGCACCATCGAAGGCGAGCCAAATAAAATATCTTTGCATCCTACGCTCTATCTGTGGCGTCCCTTGCGGCGGAGCGCACGATCGAAAGCCTGGCGATGGAACTTGTCTTCGGCCTTAATGGTCGCCAACACCTTACTTGCCGGAAGAATCTTCAAGAATTTCTTGTGATATTCCATCTGAATTTGCTTAATCTTGACATCGGCCTTATCTCTCTCCGTAATAGCCTCAAGACACTGCTTATCATCGTTGAAGTCAATATGCTGATAGACGCGGTCTACGCCCATCAACCCTCTCTGCTTGCGCCTCATCTCTCTGTAGAGCGGAAAGAATCGCGAAGCTTCAACTGGCGTAAGCCCGGCTTCAATGGTCACAAACTGTTCAAGCTCAGCTTCAAAACGCTTGGGGTCGAAGGGCTTGGGGCCTGGTCCAGGCTGAGCCGTTGCAGGCATGACCACAGCAATGAGCAATAATATAAGTACAATTGGTCTTCTCAGCATGTGTAGTCTATTCATTACCGGATACGTAAGCATACATGTCCTCATTATCAATCATCGAGTAGTCGGCCAGCTGGTCGATAGTCTTGCTCAACGAGACTTCCTGCGTCGTACTTGCACTTGTCATAGACTGGGTTGCAGGTACATGTTGCTTGTGAAGGATTACGCTCAGTCCAAAGACTGCTACGCAAACACATGCCGCCGCAAGCGCGCCTGCCCTCCACCTCACAAGCCGACTGCGGGCATGACTCATCGGAATCACCTTGGAGTCGCTCTCCGGCAGACGATTCATCACTTCGGGTACGAGATGCTCGAAATAACCTTCAGGCACCTTGAATCCGGGATTCCTGCCGAACTGTTGTCTTAGATTTCGTTCATCTGTTCTCATATCGTTTTCCTTTCTAATATATAGACGCACTGGGCGACAAAAAGTTTAATCGTGCTTCTGAAAATATTCTGTAATTTTCTTTACTGCGAAATGATAGCTCGCTTTCAGCGCTCCCTCAGAGGTGTTGAGCAGCTTGCTTATCTCAGAGTACTTCATTTCGTCGAAGTAGCGTAGGGTGAATACCATCCGCTGCACTTCGGGCAGAGAGGCAATAGCAGCCTGAAGCTGAGCCTGAGTCTCATCGCCATCGAAGTACTCGTCGGCCATAAGCCGGTTGGTCACTCCCGGATCGTCGTCCGCACTCACAGTAGCCCTCTGTTTCTGCTTACGCAGGAAGTCGAGACTCTCGTTCATCGCGATGCGATAGAGCCACGTGGAAATCTTCGAAGTACCTCTGAAACTGTCGAGATTGTTCCATGCCTTGACGAAGGTGTTCTGAAGAATATCGTCGGTATCCTCGTGGGTCGTCACGACATGACGTATCTTCCAATACAGTGGTTCACCATACTCCTTGACAATGAGAGTGAACGCTTCCCTGCGCGTCTCAGGACTGGAGAGCATCTTCAACAGACTATCCTCATCGACTTTCATTACATGTAGTTTTTAAGGTGTCTGAGAATCACTCCATCGTAGCCGTAGACATCAGCACATTCCTCAAAGCGATGATCGGGCCCAGGGAAGAGCGTATAATAGGTGATGAAGAGGGGCACTCGGGGCTCTATCTTCACGCTGTTGATAATCCACTTGCGGTTGAGCGTGTCGGGCTGTTCCTCCGAGGCTACAAAGTCGGGCTCAAGTGGGGCGAGATCAGCTGTGATGGAATAGCGTATCTTCTGTGCTACTTCCTCATCGGGTTTAGGAAGAAGGAAGAGAGCCAGCTCATAGGGCTTTTCCACTCTGACGCAACCATGGGAGACTCCACGGTCTTCACGGCTGAAGACCTCAGGTGCGGACGTATAATGAAGATAGACAGCAAAGTTGTTGTCGAAGCGGAAGATGATTCTTCCAAGGGCATTGCCCTCACCGCCCTCTTGATACACGTAGTAGTCAGTGCTGTTGAGCATCCAGGGACGTATGTCGTGCGGAGATACGCGCTTACCGGTAGACCTCTGAGCAACACCATAGCGATGACGGTGGAAGTAGGCAGGGTCACCGGCATGGCGCAGGATGCTCTTCTCAAGGATGCTCCGCGGAATAATCCATCGAGGGTTGAGGTCAATACGCTTTATTTGGCTCGAGAGCAAAGGGGTCTTGGTCTCTAAAGAGCCGCATCCAATACGCATGGTCAGCCACTCGTCGCCGTTGATTGCATAAAGGTGGTAGGACGGAATGTTTACGACGACACATTTCGCGTGGCGGTCGGGTGAATCGGCAAGTCGCCAGCGCGCACGTTCCATGTTGCAAAGAATCCGGTTGCGAGCGTCCTGCGTCCTCGCTTGACGCAGCATGGCCTGCAAGCGGTAGTAGTAGGGATTTGTGGGCTGCGAGGTTCTGAGCAGAACTCCTACACTGTCGTGAGCCAACATACTGAGAGCCTCAGAGAAAAAGCGTGGACCGGGAAGTTGCATTTTCATATCGAAAAGCCTACGATACTTCACGCCGTCGGAATCTTCTTTGAGGACATCGAGCCGGTTAAGTGTGAACCGTGGATTGAAATATCCGAAACGCTGACCTGTGACATAACGAAAAAAAGCCTTCGACAGATGGTATTCCAGCCGGGCGAAGAGCTCATTGATGTTCTGCTCCCTTCCTACCCTCAGCCTCCTAAGATCCTCAAGGTCATTACGCAGTTGGGGCATATAGAACTGTCTGGGGCTGAAGCCCGTAAGGCCGACACTGTCGAGACTGGCTACAAGACTATCCGCACGACAGTCAATGCCATGCCTCGTTATCCACAGGAAAGGCTTACGGTTGCGATAGTAGGCCTTCACTCTTAGGTCGGTCATCGTGGAGTCATCGTCATGCATGACAAGGGTATCAATGTACGCCCTAATGCGATGAGAGTTCACGCGGAAGTCATCATCGACCATTGCAGCATAACAGTCGAGCGAAAGACTGGTATCGGGATTCCTCACCTTCTTGTGGCAAGCGCTGAGAGCCAATAAGGCGAGGAAACAAAGGATTACTTTGAATGATCGGCTCAAAGCGGGTTACCGGATGGAAATCTTCCTTGCGGTCTTGCCCACCTTTACGATGTAGCAGCCTTTGGGAAGGTTGAGCTGATAGGTTTTGTCGCTGCTTTCAACGCGAACACTCCACACACGCACACCTGCTACATTATATATATATAGCATCTCACCACCGGCATTGCTGACACGGAGCTGCGAACCGGAAACACTGATGTCAATCTGCCCGAATTCGCTTTCCATAGCCTCTAATGAATTTTCTGCCAATGCCGTTACGGGCACTACAAACGTGAGTGAAGCTACAAATAGCAGGGTAAATATCTTTTTCATCATAGTAATCCTTCTTTATTTTATTCGCAAAGTTAAATAAAAACCACGTAAAAACAACCCTTCCACCGTTGAATTATTTTATTGTTAGCTTTATTTAACATCTACAATCATACCTTGTAACTACTCAGTCTTTTAGCAAGGGCTGCAAAATGAGTCCGTTAAATATATATAAAGGTGATTTTGCCTTGAATCAGTAACTGTGAGAATTGCGTGAGTTTATCGTTTGTGCTTACCCCGCTTC
>Ga0256406_1005966_pt1 | contig 12590 bp, 11 predicted proteins | sample RumenRJG_03DNA_FD_185986 | JGI IMG/M metagenome (GOLD analysis project Ga0256406, IMG submission 185986) | Bovine rumen microbial communities from Lethbridge, Alberta, Canada - RJG_03 | ecosystem: Host-associated > Mammals > Digestive system > Stomach > Rumen | place: Canada: Alberta | collected...
GCCGTGACTATGCACTAATACAGAGTGTTAACTTTTATTTTCAAAATGTTAATCGTTTGTCAGTCAACATATTGCAATGTGCGATTATTCGCGGAAGCCTGTAAAATGGCAAGTGGGAAACTTTAGTAATCAGCCCTATGGGAAGGAAAAATTATGTTGGCTTGAAAGGAAACCTTCAACAGAAGGAGCGAGAGAATCCGTACAGGGACAATCACCGAAGACCTTTAGGGTTTACATCGGACGTTATAGCCAGAAATCGTGCAGCTCGCTTCCTCCTGCTGATTCAGGTAGCAGGGTGGTTAGCGTTTCGCAAGGACACTCCACATCGTGCACCATTGGAGTGACGAACATTCGTGCAGAACCGTAGCCCCGCCACGGGTAGGTTTCCGTTTGCAAATTTAGGCATAAAATTCTACTCTCGCCACGGCCATTATTAACATGCATGCGTTAATAATGGTTAAGTCTGTTACTTCCCCGAGAAGGCCCTACGTTCAATCTCCAGCACACGGCTGATCTCGAAATAGACTTTATCGTGCGGGAAGGACGCGGTGGGGTCCTTAAGCATAAAGACATCATAGTTCATACCGTTCTTGTCGCAAACGAGCATCTGTTTTGTGAAGTCCACCTCCAGCAGGTAGCCCATCAGATCGTATTCGTCGGCCACGTCGATGACGAAGAACGGATGTTCCTTCGTACCATCACCAGTCTTCCCTATGGCATACATCACCGCCCACATCCGGTGGATATACGTCCGTGCCTGATTCACCAATTGCAAGGAGTCGGCAGCGGGAGTCCCCTTCGCCTGTGCCAGCAATACGAAGGCCTTTGCCTTCAGTGCCTTCAGGCTCAGCGGGTTGATGGCAAGCGCACTATCCGCCAGTGTTCCGGCGTCGTTCATTCGGTTCTCATCTTGGGCCTTCATCGCCTCACTGGCCGGCAGCCATTCCCGACCGTCACTGAGGAAGGACTGTCCGCAGTATGCAGTGACAGCTTCTTCAAGAGTCAAAGTAGTGTCCGGCTCTGCCATGGCCATTCGTACTACTAGCCCGCGGATACTGTCGGGGCGTGTCTCTGCCAAAACCTTCACGTCCTTCCATACGGGAGCGATGAAGTCCTTCACATCCTGAGCCATGACGGGGAGGATGCTGGTAAAAAGGAAAAATACTACTAATGCTCTTTTCATCATAGAGAGGTTTTTCTCTTATAACGGACATTCTTGATTAATCTTACATCCTTCTACTATGAAATTTTCATGGAGATGCGATGCTTCCCCAACATAATATTCTGGCCAACATAAAACGGTCAATAGTGCACATTTGTAAATTGCGCCACTATTTTTCAGGCATTGGCTCAGCAGCCTCTTCAAGTTCACTTTCTTCCTCTATATGAGGATATGCAACAGAATGGTCTTGAAGGAAGATATGATTGAGCGTGAATGCAAGGGATGCAAGGGTCTTCTCACGTTTGTCGGGCTTTAGTTCACACTCCCAAACAACGATGACGTGCCAGCCCATTTCAGCAAGTTTCTTTTGCTCTTCCTTGTCACGCTCTTTGTTACGCTTGATTTTCTTTTCCCAAAAGTCTGTATTTGTCTTGGGCAGTCGGAAGTACTTACAGCCATCATGTCCGTGCCAAAAGCAGCCGTTGACAAAGACGCACGTGCGGTACTTCCGCAGCACAATGTCTGGATGACCCGGTAGCCTCGGATTGTTTAGTCGGTATCGGAATCCTTGACTCCACAGATATTTGCGCACAAGTATCTCTGGCTTCGTGTTCGCAGAGCGAATAGAAGCCATAACGCTATGCCTTTTTTGAGTTGATAGCGTATCCATTCCTTTAATGATTAAGTCTTATAACATTATTCGCCACTTATATTATTAGCTTATTAACATTAACATGTACAAAAGTACACAAATATTTTCAAAATAGAACAACAACATTCGGTTTTCTTCTTTATGCTATCCCATATATGTTGACCTAATACGCAAAGAAAAAGTAAAAACAAGCCATTTTGTTTGCAAGTTACAATTCTTATAGCTAAATTTGCAAATGAAATTATGGCATATGGATTGCAGAAACAACATCAATCAACTAAAGGTCGTTTTGGTAGAACATGGAAAATCTGCCAAATGGTTAGCTGAGCAATTGGGAAAAGACCCTGCTACAGTATCCAAGTGGTGTACCAATACCTCTCAACCAAGTTTAGAAACACTAACGGAAATAGCGCGTGTTTTAGAAGTGGATATAAGAGAATTACTATGCTCTACCAAAAGCGATACGATAATAATTAAAGTGCCAGAGAAGTTTTAAAAGAGTTTTATAATGCCAAAAAGAATTGTTTCATTGTTTTCAGGTTGCGGAGGCCTTGATTTGGGATTCAAAGGAGGTTTCCGTTTTGGCGACAATGAATATCCAAGACTAGATACGCATATAGTATTTGCGAACGACTTTGATCAGGACGCTCAGAGATGTTATAATGCAAACCCACTCTTACATCAGCAAGATGAAGCAGATTGTACGCTCGCAGATATTAGAACGATAGATGCTAATGACATCCCAGAATTCGATATCCTGTTGGCAGGCTTCCCTTGCCAACCTTTTTCTAATGCGGGAAAGCGAAAAGGAGTACATGATAATAACGGCAGAGGAACCCTGTTTGAGGAATGTGAGCGCATTATCAGAGCACAAATTGAAAATGGACATAGACCAGAAGGTTTTGTTTTTGAAAATGTACGTGGTATTCTTTCTTCAAAAATGCCAGATGGTGTGACAAGTGTACCTGATGAGATACGAAATAGAATGAATGCATTGGGGTATAATGTTTCTATGCGTTTAGTTTGTGCTGCAGATTATGGCGTTCCTCAAAAAAGATACCGCGTGCTTATTGTTGGAGTCGATAATCAGTTAGGAATAGGTGATTTTGATTTTGATAGGATGCAAGATGTTGTAAGACAGTTTGGCATCCCGTCTGAACATTTTGGACGCAAAGAAAAACTTCTACTTGGATACATTTTGCAGGGAGTTGACGTATTGCCGGACAATGATGTTTGGGATTATAGTCCAGGAACTCAACATATGGTTGATTTAATAGGTGGGTGTACTCATGGTATAGATGCATTGAGATTCTTCCATCAGGGGTACCGGGTAGAAGATTTGCCAGAAGCTTGTTTTGAGGGAAGATCTTGGAAAGATATTCCTTACGATCAATTATCCCCACGTTTTCGTAACATAGCAGACAACCCTAAAAGATACCATGCTCCAAAATTCTTTAGAAGATTTGCCTTCGGAGAAATCAATGGCACTATCACGGCTTCAGCCCAACCGGACAAGTGCGGTATTACACATCCAATTTATAACAGAAGATTTTCAGTAAGGGAATGCGCTAGAATCCAGTCTTTCCCAGACGACTATACGTTTAATGCAATTCCCTTGCAATCTAGATATAAGGTAATAGGCAATGCCGTTCCTCCAGTGATGGCATGGGTATTAGCAACAGCACTTTTAAATTTCTTACCAAATGATTGATAAAGGCTTCCTTAAAAAAGAAACAGTTTTGATGGCTTATAAAGAGCTGTCAAAACTTTCAAGTGACCACAAACAAGGTGCAACACAGCAGGTAAGTGCCATAAGGTATTTCGTTGCTTTTTACGCGTTCTATAAAAAATATGGACACGAATGTAATACGAGAGATGCTGAAGACAGAAAGTATTTCATTGAGGAAGTAGGGGATTTTTGCCGAGTTAATGAGAAGGATTACACCCCTGATTTCTACTATCCACTAAAGAAGGATAATGATTACAAAGTTGGGTCCAATTTCTATTCCCAAGGGCAAGTAAAAAGTTCTTTGGAAAATCCAAACAAGGTTTATGATTATCCTTTGCGTGGTGGTTATCCTTTGCTTAAAATACAAAATGGAATAGTAAAAAAGGATGAATCCTTAATGGCGAACATCTCTCATTATCTCCCCAATGAGAAGTTTAAGGTAGCTTTGGTGATTTGGCTTTTAAGAGGACAGGAAATATCTATTAGCAAGGATGATAAATTGGTAGGTATTAGAACGGCATTAAGGAACTCCTATCCGGAAGATTTGGTTTCTTTGCTTGTATCTGATACCAATGAATGTTATTCCGCTCTTGATAACTATGACTTAGAACTAACTGATAAATCTAGCAGCATAGAAGACGAAGACATTAAATCAATTTTGAATATCAATAAGGGTATAGAGAATCACATGGAACGGCAAGTTAATCTAGCAGATATTGATCTTGGAGATGTTTCATTTACAACAGCTCTTCATGCAAAGCCTTTTCTCATACTTGCCGGCATCTCTGGTACCGGCAAATCTCGTAAGGTACAGGAGCTGGCCTATGCCACTTGTCCCCGGGATGGCGAGTTGGATTCCGACCCGACATCACCTGGTAATTACTGTCTGATTGAGGTTAAGCCCAACTGGCACGACTCTACAGAGCTGCTTGGATATTACAGTAATCTCAGTGGCAAGTACATCCTCACCGACTTTATCCGCTTTGTGTATAAAGCCATACAGCACCCCGATGTACCTTTCTTCGTCTGCTTGGATGAGATGAACCTTGCGCCTGTGGAGCAATACTTCGCTGAGTATCTGAGCGTGCTTGAAACGAGAAAGAGAATTCAGAACGAGCAGACCGGGGAATACGAAATCGTCTCTGCCGAGCTTATCACAAAGAAATCATTCCAGAATGTAAAGTTGAAGAGTGAAGTAGATACTCCATTTGAAATTGGCGATGATGTCGCCCACGATCATAAATATCTCTATACGGGCGAAGACCTTGAGGTTGTAAAATATATCAAGGAAAACGGACTGCGTCTTCCTCAGAACCTGTTTGTCATTGGCACAGTCAACATGGACGACACCACGCATCAGTTCTCACGCAAGGTCATTGACCGTGCGTTTACGATAGAGATGAATGGCGGGGATTTGAGCAGTATGTTTGATGCCAAGGACACCCTCAGCTATGCAGAGACTCCTTTAGAGGCAAAATATGTTGTACCTTCGTTTGCCAAAGCTCAGGAAGTGTTGGATGCATTCCCTAATGATGCGGAAACCATCAAAGAGAAGGTTCCAAAGCTACTTGATGATGTTAACGGCGATGGAATTTTCAAAGACACGCCATTCCGTGTAAGTTACCGAGTGGAGAATGAGATGGTGCTGTATTTCGGATCTCTTCGTCAGTTTGACAAGGAAAGCAGTGCGGAAGCCCTCATCAACAAGGCTTTCCTTGCCATTCTGTTGGAGAAAATCCTTCCACGCGTGGAGGGCGATGAGAAGGCAATGCATTGCGGCACTGACGGAAGCTCTGCCATTCTTACATCCCTTCAAAACCTCGTTGACAGCTTCAAGCCAGAAGACTACAAGCAAGGCGATGGTAGTCTTTACGACATCATCAGCCGTAAACTTCACGAGATGAACGAGAAGGTGAAGACATCTTATTTCACAAGCTTCTTTTCTTAATCAGATATGGAAGTATTTGAATATAAGGCAAACGAACTGTTCGAGGTCAAGGCGAGCACTAATGAGGTACTCTTGCCTTGGAAGAAGTTTCGTGCCCGTATTCTACATCCATATGAATATTGCTCTTATGGCAGTAACGTGGACGGAGAGCTAAGCCTGTTCGACTATGAGCAGGGTAAATGCGTAGAGGTTGAGAAGGACAATATGGGGGCAACACGCCCTGTGTTCTTTGAGACAAACAGTTACAGCTTTACGGTTTTCTTTCCAAATATAGAGGATGGGACAGAGCCGCATATCATCCATCCCGACAAGCGTGTGAGCGAGATGTTCAACTGCCAGAGCTTCGGCAGTAAGGCTTTTCTATCCGGTTCCATCAACTTTCTCAATGAGCCCGGACGGTTCTGTCTGAAATTCTCTTTCACTCCTGTTGGCAGCACTACAGAGCGAATTGCCGAGATAGACTTTGATGTGGCTTCTCCCAAACTTGACACAAAAGAAGACCTGAAATCCATCATCAGAGACATCCGGGCGGAGTACGATGATCTCGTCTTTCGTTATTTGTCGCTTACTTACCAACAGTTTGCTGCGGGGCGAGAGGCGAATAATGATGTGATCTGGCTCGCCGTGTTCAAGCAGATTGTCCAAGGGTATTTGTCAGCAGTAAGATACATTGTGCATCGTCCGCATTTCCGCAACATCCATAAGACGGAATACTTGCACGCAGAACGCATCAAACGCTGGACACCGGCTTTGGCTGAGCGGTTCGTCAATGACTACTTGGAGGATAAGGATGAGAGTCTCCACAAGCTGTACCGTTATCAACAGACAGAAACCACAGAGGACACAAGGGAGAACAGATTCGTTAAATATACTATCGGTCGGATTTCGGAGCGTCTTCAAAGAATCATGAGGCGCATCATCATTGCCAATGATGAAAATGTGTCTGTTGAGGAAAGAGCCGAATTGGGAAACTATGTCAGAGCACTCGATAAGCTCAGTCGGAATGCCTTGTTCAAGAACGTTGGCCGTTTTGATGGCTTCAGGCAGGAAAGCATCGTCTTGCAGCAACGCACCGGTTACGCACAAGTGTACCGCTACTGGCTGATTTTGCAGAACGGACTTGACCTCATTGACGGGCGTACATCCGTAGGCGTGCTTCCTATTTGGCAACTCTATGAACTATGGTGCTTCTTGAAGTTGAAGAAGATAACTTGCGAAGCCCTGAACTTGGATGTACATAATCCAGAGGACATGAAATACATCTTTGAGAACGCATCAACAATGTTCAATCCCTTCCAGGACAGCGAGGTTTCGGACAGTGTCACTTACATCAACAGAGAAAACGGCGACTCAATAGAATTGGGCTACCAATACTGCTATACATCCAAGAATGAAATGGATGGCGTTCACTCTGCCACGGTAGAACAGAAGCCAGACATAGTGATGAATGTGCACAAGCACAATCCTGATATCACACTCACCTATCTGTTCGATGCCAAGTACCGTGTACAGGGTGATGATGATCCGAATGTTTCTGATAGCGTCAAAGACTACCCCGTGCAGGACACGCTCAACCAGATGCACCGTTATCGTGATGCTATTTACTATGGCGACAGGAAACGTAAGAATATGTCGAAAGAGGTAATCGGCGCATATATTCTGTTCCCGGGACGATTGGACGAACGTAAGCTGTTGGACATTATCCATGCTCAAGATTGGGAAAACAAGGATATACCTTATTATATTAGGTCAATACATCAGGTCAATATAGGAGCTTATCCATTATTGCCCAATGATGATAGCGGTATTCTGCTCAAGAACCAGATATTCCAAATCATTCGGAAGGAGACTGTCAGCGAGCAGTTAGTCGATTCTATTCCCCAAAGAGGTCTCTATTACACAGAAGCCAATCCTATGTCAAAGGACATTATCCTTTTCGGATGTGTCCGTGACGATGCTCAATGGGAGTGGATAAAGGAAAATCAATGGTATAATGTACGTGTACAGGTGAACAGGCATGAAAGAGAAGGCGGATTACAAATATCGCAAGACTTGTTAAACGCACACCACTTTGTACTATACAGGTTTACAAATTCAGAAGAAACGGAGGTGGAAGTCCTGGGTGTATATGACGTAGAGCACGATGATGAGATTCCATCCTTGTTTGATGGCATGGAGATGAATTCACCATCAGTTGGATACCCTCGTAAAGTTGATATTTTCTATCGTTATCTGATTTATCAGTTGGATTTCAGCAAGCCTACTGTTATCACTACAGATCATGTGCAGTTGAAAAGCATGATAGAACTTATGCAAGAAAAGTACACTGTTGGGAAAGACAAGGGAACTGTGGAGTTGATGGGCATGGACGAATTCATCAGGGAACCTTCATCGGATTCCTAGAATATTCATATTGCTTGACAACAATAGAGTACAATCTCACATGAAAATTAATTTCTTATAGACAATGACAAAGAATGAACTCATAGCTTTAAGATATCTTGCCGAAAAAGGGAATCATTATATTGCTCCAAAGGAACTAACAGACAATCAGTATAAAGCAGCACTGCTAAGCCTTAATAAAAAAGGCTTAGCTACTGTCTCATTCCTTATAGGAAATGACATCTCAACTGCAAACATATCAATTCAGGGACGAGCTGCTTTAGATGATATTAGTGCCGAAAATATAACTCGAAAAATGAAAGAACAATTATCTAATGAAGAAATCAAAGTACTCGAATATCTTTCTGATGGTGAAGAGCATTTTGAGGAGGCTGATATAGAGGATTATTATGAAATTTGTGAGTATCTTTCTGAAAAGGGCTATGTTGATTTAGGGGAGACAAAGGACGATGGAATCAAATTGACCTATAGAGGGAAAAAAGTATTGAGAGAAATCAAGATTAAAGAAGGAAATCTCACTAATCTTGAATTTACAATACTAAACGTGATCAGACTTCATGAAAAGGAAATTAATCCAGAAAACAAGAATTCGCCTCAAATTTATGACTACGTTGAATTAAGTCTTTTTACTAAGGAAGAGATTACTAAATGTAGCAAGGAGATGATGAATAAAGGATGGATTCGCTGTTTCATCGATGATGGTCCCGCATATTGGCATAGACTTACAAGCACTGGCAGAATTGCGCTTAGGACATATATAGAAAGTCATCCTAAACTTGGATTTGAAAACGCAAACAATCGAATAGAACATATAATGTCAAATAAAGTATTTATAGTACATGGCCATGATGACGATATGAAATCATCTGTAGCCAGAGTCTTAGAAAAATTAAATTTAGAACCAATAATTCTTAGTGAACAACCAAATCAAGGGCGAACAATTATTGAGAAATTTGAGGATGAATCCAATGTGGATTACGCCGTAGTTTTGTTGTCTGATAAAGATGATCATGGGTCTGAAATAACTAGTAATCAACTAAAGCCTAGGGCACGGCAAAATGTCATTCTTGAACTTGGCTATTTTATAGGGAAATTGGGAAGGAATAGAGTATTTGTGTTAAAGAAAAAAGATGTTGAGATTCCTAGTGACATATTAGGAGTAGTGTATACTGAATATGATAATAATGAGGGGTGGAAATATAGCCTTTGTAAAGAATTAAGGGAATTGGGGTATTCTGTAGATATGAACAAAATCTGATGGCTTGGCTCGGTTTCCTTTTTGATTAAATATCTTGTTGATGTGTGTTCCCATATGTGGGAAGGTTGGTGCTGTTGGCACCGTCAGCTTACAACTTCTATCCATGTCTTATTTTTTACTAAATAGTAAGATTGGCTATCCAAAGAAATAAAAGAACTCTTATCTTTCTATGATACAACAAATAGAATTTACACTTCAGGCGCGGTCCCGTGGCTTCCATCTGATAACCGATGAGGTTCTCCGGTATCTGCCACAGTTGCCGAAGGCGGGTCTGCTCAACCTTTTCGTGCAACATACCAGCTGCGCATTAAGTATATGTGAGAACTGGGATCCAGATGTGAGAGGAGATATGGAGACGATTTACAACCGACTTGTGCCGGAGAATATGCCGGACTACCGACACGTTCTTGAAGGCTCGGACGATATGCCAGCTCATGCGAAGTGCATCATAACAGGCGTGAGCATCAACATTCCCATTACCGATGGTCGACTGAACCTCGGCACGTGGCAAGGCATCTATCTCTGCGAGTTCCGAAACGACGGCGGAGCACGAAATGTGGTGGCGACTATCATAGATTAAAAGATAGGTCTTGACAATGAATAATGATTATAGAATACGATGGACTGACGGCAATGACATGGAGTTCGAGATGTTCCACGCAATAACGGAGAACTTCTACAACCAGCTTGTCGGTGGTCCACAGAACAGACAGTCATTTATTTCTGGCAATCTTTCGAAGGACGTAAAATATGCGATGATAGTCTATTCTAAAGAGAATGTCCCTGTTGCTTGCTCTGGCTTGAAAGAACATGGCAACAGCGATGTGGAGATAAAACGGGTGTGGGTGCAACCGCCATTCCGTGGACATCATATTTCAATGCTCATGATACGTGAACTTGAAAACTTCGCCCATGAGCATGGATACAGAAGGACCGTGCTAATGACGCGCAAGAGAATGGACTATGCTATCAAGCTGTATGAAGGCTTGGGGTATAAACGCATTGAGAACTATCCGCCATACCAGCACATGGATGACGCGGTTTGCTATGCGAAAGATTTGAAATAAGAATAAGCAGGAATAGAGAACTACCATCATATTCTCTTTCATTACCTACGCCACTTCGCCTGCTGGCTCTGTTCGTCGTCCACATCATTAACGTTCATGCTATGACCGACTTCATTTTCACGATTGGCATTCTTTGACCCAGCATTGCAATCCATAGAAGGATGCGGCGCAGAGGATGACTGCCGTGGCTGATCGGTCTTTGGCTGATGAGTATTGACTTGCTTAACAATACCTTTCGACTCCAAGTAGTTGTCATGGAGCTGACGAACAACAGTCTCACGAAGTGTGATGGTCTCTCCGTTCCATGAAACCGTTCCTCTATGTATGCGCGTTCCAAATTGCCGATAGAGGATGCGGTTGATGTCGGCAGTGGTGAGCTTCGGGTTATCGGTGAGAAGGTCGTCTATGGTCTGCTCAATTTTGGCAAAACGAGTAGCGGCATCCTCGAATTGAAGCAGTTCTTTAATGCTTAGGAACTCTCCGCCTTTGAAAACCGTCTTGTTTTTATGGTCTACAACGATGTAACCATACGGCGTGTCTGCCTTGCCGACATAGACAAGGCTAATGCCAAACTTACGCTTCATGTGAGCTGCAAGTTCTTCCTTGTTGGCAGACAGGTTGCGGTACTTTTGCAGAATGGCACGCAACTGCCGACGACGTTTGTCATCGGGCTTGTTTTCTTTCAGTGCGTGCCGCATGATGAGCTGCACCTGTATCGTCCCCAACTCTTCGCAGTTACGGGTAAGATGTACCATCGGCTTCTCATTGTCATCTTTGCACTCATAGCCCAGACTTTCCATGATTGCGCAGAATTGGGCTTTGGAAGTATAGCGATAAGTAAGTGCTTCTTTGGCAATGTCGTTGACTTCCGGCTCCTGATTTTGACCAGTATACTCCTCCATGATTTTCAGCGTCGCTGCTCGTGAACGACGTTTCTCATGGTTGTGGTCTATCTTATGACCGTCGGGAGCGACGCGGGAAGTGATGATATGGATATGGTTGTTGTCCGTATCGTGGTGAGCATAGACCAACAGTGGCTGTCCTTCATCAGCATAACCCATCTCCTTGAGATAACGGTGGGCAATATCGAGAAGCTGCTGGTGGGTGTACTCTGTTCCCTTGCAGCTGACAGCCACATGGAACTGGGCGTTTTGAATGTGAGTGTTCTGAGAAGAGTAGTCTATAAAGAACTGCCGGAGCTTTTCGGGAGTGAAGGCTTCGGGTCTAAGTCCAAGAATGTTCTGAGCCTCCAAGAGCGTAGCCACACCTTTTTCAACCTTCATTTCATTGTAGGCGACGGCATGGAAGTTAGCCGATGACGGAAGAATGGTGATAATCATATCAAAAGGGTCAAAAGGTTTATGCTTCTTCTTGCTTGTCATGGATGGCATCCAACTCAGCCTTGATACTCCTTATTGCCTGGATAGCATTCCGAGTCTCGGGGATTAGGATGCAGCGGAAGTAACTCTCATGGAGTTCACCGGCTATAGCCAGCTCATTAGCCCGGTGCATACACTGGTTGAAGTTCCCACCCAACCACGAGAGCTGTTGTTGATATTTTTTATAGAACTGTAGGAGTGCCTCCATCGTCTCTATCTTCCCTCTTGTCCGCTTGTCGTCGAAGCGTCGGACCGCATCACGTACCATAGCACTCACATTTCCTCCATAGCTTTGCGCCTTGTTTTGGAAGACGTGAGCTTCCTCTTCGGAAAGTCTGATTTCCAATCTTATTCTCTTTTTACTCATACAGCATATTGTTAGGATGAACATTCATGTGACGTTGTTCTGTTTAGACTGACATTCTTCATTCATATTATCGGGAGTTGCGACCATGATTATCCCCCCAGCTCTGCTGGCAAGTGACTTTTGGCGTGTACTGAGGTGGTAACCGATATGTACGTACAAAAGTACAACTTGCTACTCATGAATGGCTTAGTTACATGGTTGACGGGGTATTTCATCTCTAATATACTTCAAAATGGTTTTCAACGTCTATCAAATGATAAAAGTCCGTTTAGCCAGTGCTCCTCAACAGGGTTTCCACGGAATTTAGACATTCAAACGCCAGTATCAAACTCCGCAATGGTTGCGGATTCTCGAACGTAAAGCAATATACTTACATAAGTAATATACTTGCTCAAGTAAGATATTTGCTTGAGTAATATTCTTACACAAGTAATATGTTTGCTCAAGTAAGATGCTTACTTATGTGATATATTTGCACAAGTAAGATGCTTACTCAAGTAAGAACCTGAGTTCGGGATAAGTTAAGTTTCTTGTATAGAAACGAATCTTACTTTCATGGACGTGATGATTCGGTCCACAGCCAGATAGCTATGAACAAAATCCATTCATGTAAAGAATATTTTTG
>Ga0256406_1005967_pt1 | contig 12590 bp, 8 predicted proteins | sample RumenRJG_03DNA_FD_185986 | JGI IMG/M metagenome (GOLD analysis project Ga0256406, IMG submission 185986) | Bovine rumen microbial communities from Lethbridge, Alberta, Canada - RJG_03 | ecosystem: Host-associated > Mammals > Digestive system > Stomach > Rumen | place: Canada: Alberta | collected...
CATGCTCGGAATCAATCCTCATCCCCTTGGAAAAATAAAATCCGTGGTACACCCAAAGCCACCCTCAAAAAATGCCAATACTGAGAATCAATCAGTTACATGAGATATATCTGCAATGTGGGTTAAAGGTATAAAGATGACCTGCTTTGAGCCTAATGGCCGGAGATACCAGCCAGTCGTCTCCAGCATTTTCAGAATACGGGTAGACAGCTGCATGGAAGCCTTCATCATATTGCCATGAATAATTGTCGTGATTGGAGTCAATAACAGAGAACTGTTCAAATATGGACTTGGTTTGGAAATCAGCCGTATAGGGGATGTCATAAGAGCTCGTGCTGTCCTCATCCGAGGTGTTCGTTTCGTTTGCTGAGGAATACGCACATGTGTTCAGAGATCCCGACAGTTCAGCCGAATATGTATTCATACTAAGTCCTGTTGCTGGGACACTGATGAGTAATAATAGATTTAATGCACACTGAATAAAATGGTGTGTCTTGTTATTCTTTTTTCCTTTCACCATGATATTGCAATTTTTATTTTAATCTTTACGATAGGAACTCATCTGCTGAACTTAAGTTGCAGAAGACCCATGCCTTACAGGTGCAAATATACAGGATATTTTCGAAAATGGAAAGAATACAAATGACTTTTACGGCGATACCGGAGATTTCGAAATGGAGCCAATAAACAGAGGGTCAAGGGACTCTGGCCTTGCCACGAACCCCTATCCACGTAAGGAGGCTTATGATAAACATCATTGCTCTTGCCAGCGACATTGCTAAAGCCCCTACCCCACCACCGAACATAATACGAAAAGAACTATGAGATACGTTTCATCTGCAATAACTTGTGCAATCTGTCTTGTCACTATCTTCAGCGTTACTGCTTGCTCGGATGAGAACTATGACCATGTCATCTCTTCCGATGTTCTGCAATTTGCTGCTTCTGTGAATGATGCAAAAAATGTATCGGCAGAAGAGTTGGAGGCGGAGACTCGTGCAGCAGGGCAGCCGCAAAAGATAGAATGCGCAACAGATTCGTTGTTTATCAGCCCTTTGTATGAAACGACTTTCCGTGGTGGGTTGGCACAGAAATCGCTAGAGGATCAGGATGTGCCCAAAACGCGAGGAACACAGATTAGCTCAAAGTCAGAGATGACTGACATTGGAGTTAGTTGCTATAATGGAGCATCAGCACTATTCTCTAATATCAAGGCTTCTAAAGCAAAAGGCAGTACGGCTAACTTTACTTTAGCCACTGAGCAAACTAATTTCCCCAGTGATGGAAGCAGTGTTACGTATTATGCTTATCAGCCTTTTGCAAATAGCAGCGTTGTATACGATGGCAATAAGAGCATCAAATACACCGTGCCTAATGCTTCTGACACTACAAATGCTGATCAGCCTGATATCCTTTATGCATGCAATACGTCCTCTGCGACTGATAAGACCATCAAGTTGAATTTTAATCATGCATGCACTGCCGTGAGGTTCGTCATAGGAACGGATCTGTTGGGTGGTACGATTAAGCGGATCACGCTGAAGAACGTGTATGGATCAGGTAATCTTGATCTGTCAACAGGTGCATGGAGCAATCATGGGACTAAAACAAGTTTTTCGGTAACAGGTTCAAAGGCTGTTACTACTTCTGGTGCGGCACTGACTGCTAATGGGGAGTACTTTATGATGATTCCGCAAACTCTCCCTTCCGATGCAGCTATTGAAATTGAATACAGCAATGACTATACACCGAACAAGGTCCTCTCGAAGACAATCTCTGGTACATGGTTCGCTGGGACAACTGTGACCTATGCTATAGGGTCATCAACGGTGAAGGTCGTTTCTTCGGTAACAACGATATTCCCTTATAAGTTCTCGAAGACAATCCAGACCAACCTGGTTGCCGTCCCCGAATATCCAGAGAAAAAGGTCTACACCAAAGGTGATCAGTTAGGATTGTCTATTGTAGACGGTAACAACAAGGTTGTGCTGTCTAACTATCCAGTTACAATCAGCACGGACGGAACAAAGATTACCAAGGGTAGCGCCTCTACAGCAACAACTACGAACACTTTATTGCACCGTGCTGGCTACCGTTACTTCTTGTACTATCCATACAATTCTACCTACTCAGCAAATATTCCTGCCGTGGGTGCTACAAACACAAGCACTGATGCGGCAACATTCTATGCCAATTTGGCTTCGAATTTTAATCTTTCGAATACTCAAACATCTATAGCCCAATTGAATCAGAATGACTTGCAGACGGGGACTGGAACTTTTAATAGCTCCTCACGTGTTGTGTCATTTTCTTCTATGCGGCATGAGTTTGGTATGCATAGCCTTGTGCAATATAAGTTGGTGAACACTGATGACCCGTACAACTTCCAAGGAGATGCTTACGCCAATGTTGATTATTTCCCTTCGTCTCCGCATAAGCCTTATTATAGTCAGAAGGATGATCGATATTTCTTTATGGTGAAGCCCTCCAGCAATACTACGCGATTCATTTTCCAATTTGACAATAAGGATTATGATGTAGCTGCGCCCGCAATTACAGAGGCGGATAAGTGTAACTACGATGGACTTGTTCCATATACTATGGCAGCAAGCGATATTTATTATCCAGATGGATCTTTGTCACATTATGGTACTAGATATGCAACGAAAACACCGTTTGCGTTAGTATTCCGTACGACCCCAACAGCATATGAGAAAAGTGAACATCTTACGCACGGAGTTGCTTTGTGTTTAAAAGATTGTGCAACAAGTGTCCCATGGTTTCATGCTTCATCTACGGATCAACCCGGCTTAAAAAACTGGTTTGATATCTTCAATGCATCTGGGGCGACTGTTAATTCCGTGTTATCACAATTAAAAGCAGATAACATAGGATTACAACAGTATGAATTATTAGTTAATAGCAGTAGTAATGACGCTTGGGCTGCAGTTAAGTCTTATGCCGCTCAAAATAGTAAAGTTCAAGGAAAGATTTTCCTGCCATCGATAGGAGACTTCTGTAATGCAATAAACACATTGACAGGTGGATATCTTTATTCATTGACTCCTGAATTTCAGCCCTGGTGGGATGGTAATGCGCCATCTGACTCAGAGTGGCACGGTGAGAAAATATCTGAATTTAAATATCCTGATAATAGTGCAGCTACAGTTTCTGCTAAATATAATGCTTATGTAGCTGGCGCAAAAATCAATTCAGGCGAATATTCCCTGCTAATTGATGGTAGTACATCATTATGTTATTGGACCTCTTCGGAAAATTCGCAATATAAAGGTATGGCGTTGTTGTTTGGATGGGGTGGCAAAAGCGTATGGATTTCAGGGTATTGCACGAAAAGTGTACCATATTACGTCAGGGCTGCCATAGCATTCTAAATATAAACTGTTAGAAAGGTAAGTGAAAAAAGTCTGTCGAGTTGGAGGCAGGAACAAAGGTTGGTACTAACCTTTATCCCTGTTTCCAAACTTCTTAAAATGCTAAAACAGGTCGCACGCCCATTGCTTCTACTCTACAATCATATGCGTCACCATTAAAATCTATCCAAACTGCATTGTCACCCCAAAATGGTTGAATGTTGTAAACCATTGTTGTTCCATATGGTGTACTACTTCTATAAAAACATCTGTAATCGCCATATGGCACCTGATCAGCAAAGCCTCCAGCATCAGTAATTTTCTGGTATTTAGCATTTAGCAAATCACAAAAATGTGAAGCTGTCCTTCCTGTATTAGGATTCCAGCGCAAATGACCAGATTCATTATAGCTATCTGGCGGATCCGGATAACCTGCAAATTTTACGACAATATCATATAATTGACCACCAGAAGGTAGATACCATCCTGAACAATTAGCATTCAGGTTAACTCCCTTGCCACTTTTGTTTTTAGACTGATAATGCGCAGCATACCATGCCGCTGGATAAACTATATTACTTGAGGAATTCTTAGCATTTAATTTCTTGGTCTCTGTATAACCGTCTTTATCTAATTTCCCTTGAGTTGCATCGCTTATAGATTGGACAGGTATAGTAGGATAAGAGCCATTAGGTCCCCAGGAATAGAACCCTGCAACGCCAGCAGATATTGCATATCCATGTGTCCAGCCATGGCCTTGGTCAGTTGTACTTGTTGTCGTATTAAAAACTAATCCAACAGCTGTATCATCTGAAAAGGGATTAACACCTACATGACTTAAAGCACCAGAAGCGTAATAGAAGTCACCAATTCTAATCGTATATGGTAATTGGGGCTTAAGCTCTTTGTATGTATTCCGTGAAGTTTGTGATGTGATAGCCCCATCCGTATTGTTATATTCTGGTTCTTGAATCACGAACTTCACTGATGTAGAAGGTTGCATCAGATAATAGTAATAACCATTGTTACGATAGGGCTGAGGACCTTCGGTTGAGGAAAGCGTGCAAAGTGCTGAGAACTTATAGTTCTTATCCGTTGTCAGATAGTAATCCATCTTATTGACACCAATCATGCACATCTGATGCAAGGGACTAAATGTAACCGTGGCAGCATTCGTTCCTGTAGATGTCTCAGAGCCAGAACCTACTTGGAGATCATTGACTTGCATTCCTGCGAGTGTACTCTGCGTAGTAGTAATTGGCCATTTAGTTATTGCAGAAGCAAAGAATGAAGCTGCATCCGTTGTTGCAGATGTTGTGTTGATGGCTGGTAACCCTGTAGCCGTAGCCTTATATGGATAATAGGTAAAATAACGGTATCCGTTTCTCCGAATCAGAGTTTCGCTTGCCGTAGGTACGAATGTAGCCGTACTTCCACTATTCGAAGAAAATTTCATCGGATAGTTCGCCAAGATGACCTTGTTGTTACTGTCCAAGACATATAGACCAATCTGATCTCCGCTCTGGTAAGCCGTCACAGGATATACTGTTCCATCGCTGAGTTTCGTCGGGAAGTTTGCCTTTACCGTTAACACCTTAACAGACGATGACCCGATAGCGTATGTAAGAGTTGTACCTGCAGACCATGTTCCACTAAGCCCTATCGTGAAGACCTTCGCTGGTTGAAACGGGCTACTATACTCCACTTCTATCGCAGCATCAGCAGGCAAGGTCTGAGGCACCATCATAAAATACTCACCATTCTCAGTAAGTGTTACGTTTGACGTCAACTTTGAAAGGCCTGACAAAGTGAAAGTTTTCTTGTTGGCATCTGTTTCCTCAATGGTCCATGCCTTTGAAGGGATGTCGAATGTTCCGATATAACGGATATTCTTCAGCGTGATCCGCGTGATGGTACCAGACAACAACTCGTCACCTACAACGAAGCGGACAGCTGTCAGTGCATGATTGAACTTTAGGTTTACAACCTTGTCATTATTCGAAAAGGAATAGTCGTTAATGGCATACAACACATCCGGTTGGCTGGCTATTGCATCTGGTGCTGTATATTTGAAGGTATTGTTGCTTACATATTCAACACCATTAGTGTTGTATGGCTGGTAGGCATAGAAGGTAACCTTGCCATCTTGCGGCATATTCACCTCATTGTTTGCCAGCATAAAGTTTTTGGCTGTATTCCTTGAAGCATGATAGTTTTCGAACACAAGGTCGCTGCCTTTATAGCAACTTATGCCCATACTGGTGATAGAAGAAGGATCGGAGAGTTGCGTGCCTCGCGTTTTCACCTTCTTTCCCTTCCCGCTTTGTTGTGCTACTCCACCACGGAAGGTCGACTCATAAAGTGGACTGATGAACAAAGAGTCCGTTACACCCTCTACACGTTTTGCACTACCTACAGCCTTAGACTCTTTCGCCAGTTCATCGGCGCTGATAAGTTTAGTATCATTTACCGAAACAGAGAACTGCAAGACATCAGCAGACGTGGCATGTTCGTAGGTGTCCTCCGAGCAACCAGTAATGCTGAAGATAGCGACAAGACAAATTGTACAAGTTATTGCAGATGAAACGTATCTCATAGTTCTTTTCGTATTATTATCGGTGGTGGGGTAGGGGCTTTAGCACTGTCGTTGGCCAGACTAATGATGTTTATCATAAGCCTCCTTACGTGAGGGTGCTACTCCAAATCTATCGAACGATTCTCGTCGTTGGAAGGATTAAGGGTCACATCCCCGTTGTAGATGCCTAAGAGGGTGTAGTTGACCCGGGCATCGTAGAGATCTCCACCGTTTATGGTAATGTTAATTTTATAGTCACTGTTGGGGTAGATGTTGAAGTCCGTGAAGTCACCGGAAGAAGCCGAAGCTGTACTGATGACGTTCTTCCCTCCCAGATAGATGGTGAACGTGTTCCGCCACAGGGACGTATGCGCGTTAACCACCAGGTAACTGGCATTTGCCGGGTGGTGACTGTTGCGCAGCACCGATGTCGTTGCTGCCGCATCACTACCCACATAGCTTGCCAACATATAGTTCACATCAGTGAGCGTCGTCGAGGTGCTCGTTGCCCCATCTGCAGTCCATCCCGTTCCCGTGACCTGAGGGAAGGATTCAAAGTAGGTCACATCGGTAGGATTCGATGCCGTTCCTGGTACATACGAATACTTGTCTGGTGCCATAAAGAGCTGGATGTCATCGATATAGATCTGTTCGGCGTTGTGAATGTCCTTGGCACCCGTCACCGAAATTTCTAGTTTTGCTGCCAGTCGTGACATCTTCATGTCAAAGCTCTGACCATCACGGACGCTCAATCCCGTACTCTTTGCCGTCATGGGCAGCCCTTGCGCCGAAGTGTTGAGCTCTGTGACCGAAGCCACCGTATGAATCTTGCTTTCCAATGAAGCCAGGTTGGTGACATCCGCCCACAACCCACCTACATTTGCTACGGCATAGAAGATACGGTCGTCACCCTTCGGTACGATAATCGTGATGCTATAGGGCTTCGTATCGCCAGTCACCGTCTTCGTTGCCGTCCGCAGCAGGTTGCCATTCTCATCAAAGGCATAGATGCTCAGATCGTAAGCCTTCGTGTCTGCCACCGTCGCAGCCCTTGTGCCCAGTTGCTCCACGGTCGGCTCCTCCACCTGTATCGTCACCCGTGCATCAGTGTCCGACTGCTCGTCCTCGTCATTGCTGCATGCCGTTACTGATGACAGCAACAACACAGCAACCGCTGACGGCAGTGAGACGGACAGCCATCTACAGAACTTGGTTAACCTATATCGTTTACTCTTTATCATATACTCAAGAGGTAATGTTTACATTCGCTTATTCAAAGCCTATTGTCTGGGTATACCCCGTCCAGTCAGCAATGTCGATGCCCACGAGGTTCACGTTCACATCCGTCACATTCACGTTAAACGTGTATGACTTTCCGGCGTCGAAGGTGAAGTCATTCTGCAACTGATAGATGAACTGCTTCTGCACGTCTGTCGTCCCGTTCTTCGTGTCCATGACCAGGTCGAAGAGCGTGAAGCCTTTGGCGTAGGTCTGTGAGGGGATGACAACAGCAGAATACCATTCCGTAAACTCGTTCGACACCGCGTCAGCACCCGCCGTGGCCGTCTTGGCCCCAACCTGTTTCGGAGTGATGATACCTGTTGAGGTCGTCGTCGGTGTCCACGTGCCATAAGGTGATGGGGTTGGAACCGCTTCCGTCGGAACACTTGGCGCAACAAAATCACCCGCGAGCACCATCAGGTCCTTGTCCTTTCCATAGCGGACAGAGACGACATGATCCCATCCCGTCACCACGGCTCCCGCTGTCGTGCTCAGACCCGTATAGGTGATCTTGATCTTCACCTGTGCCAGCTGGTGATAGAACTTGACATCTACGGCATTGTAGTTGGCGTCAGAGGTCTTCGAAGCCTGGATGACCTGAGCAGCATAGAGCAGTTCCTTGTTCTTGGTGCTCTGGTCAGCATCCACCGTGAACGATGTCGGTGCCGTTGTGCTCAGCGCATCCGTGCTGTTGCCGTAGCTCCATGCCGTAAGATTGTATTTATCCGGCGTGGGCTGCCAGTAGAACCGGTCATCTACTCCCGAGGCATTCGGTGACAGCGTAGTCTTGTCCGCACCGACATTATATTGCAGGGACTTCTCCGGATGCTCACTCTGGAAAGTAGAGATGTCTGCCAGATGAATCATCGTGTATTCACCACCGTCCCATGCGTTGCCGTTGTTGTCGGCGGTAGCGCGCGTGCCATCGGATGTGGCATGGACAGCACCAGTGCCTATCTGAGCATTGAATACAATAGGCAAACGTGCATCATCCGCCACACCCTGCATCTCATCCGTGCTGCACCCCGAGAGTACAGCCGTGAGCGTCAGCAGTGAGGCGAACGTGCCTGAAGCCTTGCATATGATGTTCCCCAATCTCTTCATAGACATTGTTATTGTAAGACAGCCTTTCCCGTCTCTCCAGTCCCCGTCACCCAGTCAGCAATCGTTGTCGTGAAGCTGATCTGTGTGGCATCGACAGTGATGGTATAGGTATATTGCGTGCCCGGGTCAAACTTCTGATCCTTCGTTGTGATCAACTTATACACTGCGCCCTTGTTCGTCGCAGACAAGTCGATCTGAATCACCAGCGGCTCATTCGTGACCGACTCCGACTTCGGTGCCTGTATCGTCTGCGGCGGGATGATCGCATAGAGCGTCCGGGCGGCATCAGAAGCAGCATCGGCGGGTACCGTGCCCATGCTGATGTCCGTTGTCGTTCCCTTCGTCGTCACGGGTGCCGTGGCGGCAAGCGGATCGAAGTCGAACGAGTTCTGCACATTGAGCAGCGTCACCTTCGCCCCCTGGAGATCAGCGTCCGTGATGCCGTCGCCCGTCTTCAATACCACGATGACACGGCTCATGCGGTGCGTCATCGGGATGTTGTGAGCTGTAGCCTCGTCGGAGGTGAACGGCGTGTTTGTCAGCTGTCCGGACACAAAGTCAGCCTTCAAGTATTCCCGGGCCGCCGACTGATCCGTGGCAACCGACAAGTCAGTGAACTTGTTTACGTCCGTCTGTGAGACCTGATAAGGCGCATAGGCATAGATGTCCACCGGCGTGTTCTGTCCGGGGAAGTAAGCCTGCTCCGTTCCCGTCGATTTGGTGAGCGCACTGACTTTCGAGGCGTCAGGATCAGACACATCATACTTATTGTTGACGTAGCCATACTGATCCACGCTTGCCGACTTGTCTGTCTTACCCGTACGGTAGATATACAAGCCCACATTCTGATTGTATGTAGCCGTATAGCCGCTCACGAAAGCATCCGTTTGCAGAGCGTCAGTTCCGCGGGTAGAGGGAGCCTCCATGACAGTCGCAAAGTTGATAGGCACCTTGCCATCCTTTACATCCGGCACGATTTCCTCATTGCTGCTACAGCCACTGAGCAACGCTGCAGACACCAGGGATAATCCCAATATATAAAACGTCTTAGTCATATCTTCAACCTTCAATTAGTTACCCGAAACGACCACACCCTTTCCCGTGCCTCCACGGTTCTCCTTGGCATCCACCCAGTCTGTGATGGTCGTGGTAAACGAGAGCTTCGTTGCGTCGATGCTCACGGTATAGGTATATTGCTTACCAGCCTCGAACTGCTGTCCCGTAGAAGGTACCAGCGCGTAGGTCGGCGTAGCATCAGAAGCGCCCAGTTTGTTGACATCCTTATCCAGTTTGATGGTGAACAGTGTCTGGTTTGCCGCTACGGTCTGTGGCGGGATGATCGCATAGACGGTCAGCGAGGAGGCCTTCGTCGTTCCCTCAGATGTCGTTGACTTCTCCGTGACACCCATGTCCACCTCATTCTCCGTACTCGTTGCCGACAGAGCCGCTGTCGTCACAGTGCCCGCCGTCACATTGAAGTCGAAGCCCCGAGCTACATTGTTCATGATGACCCGGGCAGCCTCCAGGTTTGCATTGCTGAAAGGTTGGTTGTCTGTAGTTACAGCTTCCAGTTTAACCGCTATCTTGCAGAGGTTGTGCTTGAATGTCATCTTTGTGGCATTAGCATCAGCCCGGTTCGCATAGGTCAGATTCGTGATGCTCCCCGATACAAAGTCAGAAGCCTTGTAGCCATCATCCGTCGACTGGTCTGCCTTCACAGACAGTCCCGTCATCGACCATTTGCCCTCAGCAGCCGTTGTGGGACTTGTCAGATACGGAGCATAGGCATAGATGTCCACCGCTGTCTTCTGCATCGGGAAGTATGGCTGCGGAGAGGGCGTCAGCGCACCGTTGCCATCAGCCGTATAGGGCGTATTCTCATAACCATAGCTGTTGTCCTCCGCCGTCTTTCCCGTACGGTAGATGAATGCGCCTATCTGCGTGCCATTGGCGAACTGTGTGTTCTGTAAGTCCGCAGTAGTGGCTCGTGTGACAGGAGTAATCGCCGTGCTCAGCACGATCGGAGCCCGATCCTCCGGTTCAATGTCAGAGACTTCGTCACTACTGCTGCACGCCGTAAAGGCCAGCAGTGGCGTTGACAGGAGCGTTATGATGATATTCTGTCTGTTCATATCCTTGTATTTAATTAATAGGCATGTTCACCGATGTTGACATTATTGTTCCCCCAGTCGGTTATCTGTGTCGAGAGGATATTCACCCCGTCGGGACTGATAGAGAAGGTAAACGTTGTCACCTTACCGCTGTAGAAATTGAAAGCCTCATTGTTTACTCCTTTGTAGGAATAGGTCACCTGCGTGCTCGCGTCGTTCGGGTCCGACTGATAGACGATCTCCAGCTCTGTTCCCGTATGCGTCTGCTGGGGCGGGAGCACACAGAGCGCCATCTGCTTCATATCGGCGGCATTCGCTGTCGGTTTGTCGCCGAGCCAGAACGTGATGTCCTTGTGGTCCGTCGTCACCTGGTTCGCATCCTTCACGGCGCCCGTGGCGAAGTTCAGCTTCGACGTGAGGTAGACACCCTTCAGCTTCACCGAGATGATGTTTGCCAGGTCGGAGTACGAGCCCTGTCGGTCAGGACCGAACTTGATGTTCACCACCACCTTCGCGAACTTATGCGAGAGCTTGCAGTCCACATCCGTGTTGAACGTGTTGTTCTTCACCTCGCCCCACAGCACGTCGTTGTTGATATAGTCCGCTGCCGCCGAGGCCGTGTTCTGGTCCGCCGTCACCGTGAACGTCTGTTCCGCATTCAGTGCCGATACCGACAAGACATACGGCGCATACATATATACATCGATGTTGCTCGCGTCTGCAGGATAAGGGATCTGTGCTCCCCCGGCATGGTTGAGCACGTTCTTCGTGCCACTTGCCGTCAGCTTGCCCACCGTGAACTGCTCGTTGGCATAGCCGTAGGAGTCCGACTGGTTGTCGCCGAGCTTCGTCGCCGTCGTCGTCCCCGTCTTGTAGACGAAGACGCCGAGCTTGTTGTCCTTCGACAGCAGCGTCGCCTGTTCGTCGAGCTTCGCCGCGCGCGTCAGCGTCTGTGCGTTCAGCGACGTAGTGATGCGAATGGCCTCCGGCACCGTGTTCGGGTGGTCGTCGTCCATCACGCCGCCACACGCCGTGAGCGTGAGCGCCACGATGGCAAGGGCTGAGCTATAGGTCGTTATCTTGTTCATGATCAGTTACCACTAACGTTGTGTTCATTACTGTCCTTCTCCCACTGTCCGATGTATCCCGTCCAAGCGCCGACGGCCGCATCGCTGGTGAACTCCACACGGACATCGTTCCATCCCGTGCCATTGATGTTCACCTTATAAGTATAGTGGTGGTTACGGTATATGTTGAAGTCGGCATACGAGCTCGTGGTCTCCGTGAAGTCCTTTCCACCGACGTAGGCACGGTAGGTGGAGTGCTGCACTGCCTTTGCTCCATCCCCCGTCATCGGCCGGTCGTAGTATTCCGCCTTGATGGTGATGTAGGTGGCATGGTCGGGCGCATTGTCCTTGTTGCGGTCGGTGGCCTTCGTCACCGTGCCCTTCGGGTTGCCGACAATGTTTTCGTAAGTATAGTAGGTCGCCTTGCAGGCATTGCCGTCGGTGACGGTCAGATCAATATTGTCCGACCATGATGAGGTCAGAGCTGTTGAAGTCGTCGACGGCGTTCCGTCAGCGCTGACGATGTTCGCATCGCTGATATAGGTGCTTGTGGGAATCTGATGAAGCTTCACCTCGGTGATCTTCAGGCGGTCCTTCATCGCGTCGCTCACCTTGATGTCGAAGTCAAGCTTCGCATAGATGCGGTCCAGCTCGAGGGTGAAGAAGTTGTTTTTCTTAGAGATAGGCAGCGGCCCCTGCTTGCCGAAGAGATAAGCCTCATTGGTCCCTGTGGCGTTCAGGTCCGCGTTTGCCACAAGGGCATCCGCTTGCTGCTGGTTGATGATGGAGTTATAGGTTGCCTCGTCGAGGTTCGCGATGACGTAGATCTCCGTCCGGTCATTCTCGCGTGTGGCAATCTCCGCATTGTATTTGTCGCCCTCCTGGATGACCGGCGTGGACACAAACGTGCTGCCGATGTTCACGCCATCCGCGTCGAAGAGGAAATAAGAGAGGGTGTTGATCGTCGACTCGTTGGTGGCGATGGCACGAGTCTTCAGCGTCGAGTCGGAGAGGTTCTTCGGCAGCAGCGTGGTGAAGATCACCCGCACCTGTCCGTCCTCACCACCATCATCCTTGCAGG
>Ga0256406_1005970_pt1 | contig 12579 bp, 15 predicted proteins | sample RumenRJG_03DNA_FD_185986 | JGI IMG/M metagenome (GOLD analysis project Ga0256406, IMG submission 185986) | Bovine rumen microbial communities from Lethbridge, Alberta, Canada - RJG_03 | ecosystem: Host-associated > Mammals > Digestive system > Stomach > Rumen | place: Canada: Alberta | collected...
CTTCGGAAGACTCAAGGTCGAGATGTTCTACGGCGAGGAGAAGACGTTCAGGAACTACGAAGACTTCAGGAAGGCGCTTGAGGAATACATGCTCTGGTACAACCAGGAGCGCATCAAAGAGTATCTATAGTGTAAATCACCCAAGGCGCTTTCCATTTCCGCTACTCTTTGATACCATATTGTTGGTCCAATATTAGGGGTACGGAAAAGGTTGTATGCTGATATTAAATGTAACTAGAACGCCTTATTCTATTGGTTTATGCAGTATAGTGAATGTGTATCTATCATTTCTCCTCAATCTTTGATTGATAGAGTGAAAACGGAAGCGGAAAGGATATTTAAAAAATATGAGTGAAATCAGAGAATTTTCATCCGACACAGTAGAAAAAATTGGATATTATGTTTATCGTTTAATTGATCCAAGAAACGGACAGACTTTCTATGTCGGCAAAGGAAAAGGAAACAGAGTTTTTCAGCATGTTCTTGGTGCTATCGATTACTATGATGGTGTAGATAAAAAAGAAATTGATGAAAACAATGATCCGAATAAATTACGTATTATTCAGGAAATTAGAGAAGCAGGATTAAGTGTTATTCATATTATCCAAAGGTGGCATTTAACAGAGAAAGAAGCTTTTGAAGTAGAATCAGCATTAATTGATGCTTTTCCAGGTTTGGCTAATATTCAAAGCGGACATGGTTCAGAATATGGTGTTTGTAATGCTGATGAACTTGAAGCAAGATTATCTGCTAAAACATACGATGAACCAAAAGGGTTCAAATACATGATTATTAAAGTAAGATGGTGGAGAATAAATGAAATGACCGACCGGTTTGGGCCTTCTAATGCTCGCTATGAAGCAACACGTGGCTGCTGGAGAATAAGACTTCCAGATGTAAACAAATACCCATACGTCCTATCTGTTACTGACGGATTAGTAAAAGAAGTTTACAAAGTAAACGAATGGCATGAAATGGGTAAAAGAAAAGAATTTACAGGTGTGGTTGCTCCTAAAGAGATCAGAGAATTGTTTATCGGGAAAAGAATACCTGATTACTATGCTAAAAAAGGCATGGCTTCACCTGTTCTCAAGTCAAAGAATCTTTAAAAAGAGGAATAGAAGGTCAACCAATTCGAATTTTAAGAAAGATAAATGCTGGCCATGCGAATGTTTTTGTGGGAAACGCGATTATAAGCGTGATGCTTTTCTTGTCGACTCAGTTTATACAGACGGAAAAGGTACTTGTTCAAACAAGAGAAGCGATAAATACAATCGCGAGGTCTATGAAGACGGATGTTGCTCTCGATATCAAAAGTGGGGTGTTTTGCAGTCTGCCTTAGCGGTGGAAGCACAAAAAAGAGAAATGTAACGCATCCAAGAAGAAAACGATCGAAGAGAATGTGAGGTGGAGCGTGAAAGAAGGTGTCTTTAAGAAGAGCAAAAAAATTAGAGTATTAAAGATGGTATGCTTCTTTATCACAGGAAGAAAAATTGGATAGGCGTTGTCAGAAGCGGAACATCCCAAGGAACCCCTGTCCATAGTCCATGTTTCTCATGAACTATTCAAGGATTGTCGTATCCGATGGCTTTTTGGTTTTCCGTTGCCCTTTGTATCCTCCTCTGACTTGAGAGGGGGCAGGTCTTTCCTCGTGGAAAAGAGCTGGTGTTTCATTCCTTCAAGCAAAAAGAGGCCGCCTGACCCTTGTGTCATTTGGCAGCCTCTTTTCTTGTTGCCTATCGGCAAGCTGTTTGTTAAACCGAATCGATAGTGTTCGGATACATGCGAACTGGCGGACCAGTGATGGATTTATCCGAACCTTTTAGTCTCCATAGTGCGACCACATGGCGTGCACAATCACCTGATGCTCATCCTCGATGACCCGGTAGACAAGTCGATGTTGGACGTTGATTCTTCTTGAATAGTAGCCATCCAAATCGCCGATGAGCTTTTCGTAGGAAGGTGGATTTTGAAATGGATTGTTCGAAAGGACTGCGAGTAGCTTCTTTGCCTTCCTGTCGAGTCCGGCCTGCTTAAGAAGCCTCTTGTCCTTTTCCGCGTTCTTGGTGAAAAAAATCTCCCACATCTTCACCATTCCTCGTTTGGATCGTATTTTGCCATTTTGGCTGGGTCTTCCTTCTCGCCCTCCTTGATTCTCTTCAAAAGTCCTTTTTGAGAGAGAAGGTAGATTGTTTCAACCATTCCGTTGTAGTCTTCCTCGCTTAGAATTACCGCGTTCCCCTTTCGGGTGTTCACAGTCACCAAATCGTTGTATTCGATAACGTTGTCAAGGGTGTTGAAAAGATTCTTCCTAAGTTCCGTTGCGTTTGTTGTCGACATATTCAGTGCCTCCTTGCTACATAAAGCTTAACAAGAAACACGTACATATTCAAGTACATTCTTACAAAGGAAAGAGGGAATCAGAAAAATTCTAAAAAAATCGCCTCTTTCGAGACGATTTCCGCTATCTTGATGTCTTGCGCTGACGAAGCCATTTCTGCCATTCGTCACGCTTGACCTCTACACCGAACCCATAATGGTGGACATACAAGGTTCGGATACAAGACCACTGGCGGAGCAGGGGAGATTTGAACTCCCGCCGAGTGATAAGCCCGCTGACGGTTTTCAAGACCGTTCTCTTCAACCGCTTGAGTACTGCTCCAGATAAAGAAAAAATCTCTCAGAATCGCTTCTGGGAGATTATATCGCTTTGAGATGGTGGGCGCTACAGGGCTCGGACCTGTGACCTTCCGCACGTCAAGCGGATGCTCTCCCAGCTGAGCTAAACGCCCAAAGCAAGAGTAATTATAGGAGTGCCAGAGGGGCTTGTCAATCTTTTTTTAACGCGTTTTGTAGGACCTGCCGATTCTATTAGATAGGATTGTATATATTAGGAGGATGGTAACCGATTACAGAACCGTATACTTAATAACACAAATATCAACAAAAGTACGAATTTATATTTTTGTTCAAAAACTATCTTTTCGAGGTTTCCTTTTGCGCCTGGAAATGGTATATTCAAAGGGCCATGCAAAAACAGAAACTTGTGGCAAAAATCGGCTTCTTTATTCTTTATCTTCTGATCCTCGCCGGTGAGATTACCGTGCTGATCTTAAAAAGCTACGCCACTTCTCTTTATCTGCTGGTTCCTGCCTGTTGCCTGGTACCTATCTATCTCACTTTCGAACGGGTACCGAAAGAGACAAACTACCATGTTTTCCATCTTATTCTTCTGATTCTTGCCCGTTACTTCTTAATCGCCGTCTCTTTGCTTCTTCCGGTTCTGCTTACGGTCTATATCTCCTCCTTGAAAGCGGATACTTCGGTGGTCTATACTTTTATTTCGGCAAGTGAAGTATTAGCGGTTTATCTGATTATCTTTCTGGAATATGTTCTCCCAGAAAAAGAGAACAAAGGAAAACCTTCGGACTCAGCAAAATGAACTTCAAAAATGTTCTTAACCCCGACTTCGTCAAAATGATGTCGCCGGAATTCATCTGCTCGATGGTGGTGATGCTTCTCATCATCGTCTTTTCTTTTGTTGTCTATTTCAAACAGAAAAAGGTAGATCCCTTAGAAAAACCGCATGGCATTGTCGCCTTAGCGGAGACCTTAGTCGAATTCGGCGATAAGCAGGTCAGCAACCTGATGGGATGCCCACGTTACTTCTCCAATTTTGCTGCGTATGTCATCCCTCTTTATGCCTATATCTTCATCGGTTTCTTCATCGGCATGATGGGCTTCCCGATCTTCATCTATATCGGTCCTTCTTCCGAAGGCTATCTGCTCAATGAGAAGACTCTGTTCAAAGCTGTTCCTAACCCGTTTGATAATCTCGCTTTCACCCTATCCATCTCCTTCTTATCCGTCGTCCTCATCGAATTCACCAAGATGAGAACGCAGAAGTGGGATTATTACAAACAGTTTGTCTTCACTTTCCCTCCGCTATTACCTCTGGCGACGAACTTCACTCCGATGCTCTCGTTAGGAATCCGTCTTTTCGGTAACTCGTTTGCCGGTGTGTGCATCATGACTTTGGTCTATGGCGCCTTAGACAGCATCGGCGGCGGTTGGGGATTAGTTGCATCTCCGCTCGTCATGCCCTTCTTACATGCTTACTTCGATCTCTTCAGCGGTTTCATACAGGCTCTTGTCTTCACCATGATCACGATGATGGACATTGCGCAGGAAGCTCCCGACGTCGAGTCGGAGAAGCAAGTAGCCGAAAGTATGACGCTCAAAGCGAAGATGTAAAAGCCAGTGAATCTAAAGGAGGCTTTCAAAAATGTTTATGCAAAATCTGTCTCTGCTTGCCGAAGTGGCCGATAACGCCTATTCGGCAGCCGGTCTTCTCTACATCGGTATCGGTATCATCATGATCGCTATGTCTATGTCTTCTCTTGCCGAAGGTCTTGTCTGCTCCAGTGCGTTAAAGGGTATGGCGAGAAATCCGGAAGCTTCGAAGACCCTTCGTTCTTCGATGATTCTCGGTGTCTCTCTTTGCGAGACTGTCGCTATTTACGGCCTTGTCTTAGCAATCTTACTGATCTTCGTTTCCGGTCCGAACCAGATTGTCAAGTAAGCGAAGGGAAAGGTGAAGATGAAGCAGAAGAAAAGCGCTGCTTTCATCGCCCTCTGTTCTCTCCTGGTGCTCACTTCCTGCGACACCTCGAGCATCTCCGATTCGGTCGGAGATACGGTTTCGAATGCTCTTCCTAACCTTTGGATCACTTTAGCCCAGTTAGGAGCATTCCTGGTCATGGTCTTCGTCTTTTTCAAATTCGCCTATCAGCCGATCAAGAAGAAGCTGAAAGCGCGGAACGACTATGTCGAGAAAAACATCTCCGATTCCCGCAAATCCTTAGCGGAAGCGGAGAAGAAGGACGAAACCGCCAGTCAGAATATCAAGAACTCCCGCGTTCAGGCTCAGGCTATTCTCGAAGAAGCCAATAAGACGGCTTCTCACAGTGCCGACAAGATCCTTGCCGACGCCAATGCCCAAGCGGACAGCATCCGCGCTCAGGCGGAAAAAGATGCTGTCGAACGTCAGAAGAAAGCCGACCGCGATTCCCGTGACAAGATCATCAAGGCATCGATTGCGGCTTCCAAAGAGATTTTGGGCCGGGAGATTTCCGAACAGGACAACGAGAAGATCGTCAACGATTTCCTCACGAACATGGATGAGGGCGAAAAGAAAGAATGATTTCGCAAGCGAGTCTGAAGCATTACGCCTATGCGCTCTTGGATATCGGTAAATCCGAAAACAAGGTCGAGGTCTTCAAAAAGGACCTTGAGACTTTTCGGACGATAGAAAAAGAAAATCCGGGCCTGCTCAAACTATTAGCTTCGCCGATGGTTCCGGAAAAAGAGAAAGAGCAGATTCTTTCTTCTATCCGGGAAGCCGTCGATATTGAGACCTTCGGATTCCTTGAGATTCTCCGTAAGCGTCATGTGATAGAACATTACGAAGAGATCTATCAGGATTACCTCCATCTCTATCGGGAATACCACGGAGAACTGGAAGGCAGAATCTATACGTCTTTCCCGCTTTCGGAAGAGACGCTGAAGAAGACCGAAGAAGTCTTTTCCAAGAAGTATGGCCGCAAAGTGACCTTCAAAGTCTATATCGATAAACGGATCTTAGGCGGCATGCGCGTCTATGTGAACGACACGCTTTACGATTATTCGCTCGAGACGAAACTGAATCGGATCCAAGACAAGCTTGTCTCGGACTAGGAAGGAGAGAAGAACATGGCAGAAATCGATGCGATTACCAATCTCATCAAGAAAGAGATTGCATCCTACGAAGATAAGGTCGATACCAGCGATGTCGGTACCGTCGTCTCGGTCGGCGACGGTATTGCTACTCTGTATGGCCTTGATAAAGCGATGTCGAGTGAACTTCTTGAATTCCCGAACCATACCTATGGTATGGTCATGAACCTCAACGAAGATAGCGTCGGCTGTGTTCTTTTAGGAAAGGACACCGCTATTTACGAAGGAGACTCCGTCAAGAGAACCGGAAAACTCGTTTCGGTCCCGGTCGGAGATGCTTTGCTTGGGAGAGTCGTCAACGCTCTCGGTATGCCGATCGATGGAAAAGGCGATATCGAAGCGGCTGCCTATTACCCAATCGAATCCCCTGCTCCTTCCATCATGGATCGTCAGTCGGTCAACGAACCTTTAGAGACCGGCATCAAGGCGATCGATTCCATGATCCCAATCGGTAAGGGTCAGCGTGAACTTATCATCGGCGACCGTCAGACCGGTAAAACGGCTTTAGCCATCGATACTATCATCAACCAGAAAGGCAAAGATGTCATCTGTATCTACTGCGCGATCGGTCAGAAGAACTCGACCATCGCTCAGATCGTTCAGAAACTCAAGGAACATGGTTCCTTAGACTATACCGTCATCGTAAACGCCTCCGCCAGTGAATCCGCCCCGATGCTTTATGTCGCTCCGTATGCGGCGACCTCGATGGGCGAATACTGGGAAAGACAGGGGAAAGATGTTCTCATCGTCTACGATGATCTTTCGAAACACGCGGTCGCTTACCGCGCCCTTTCTCTGTTGCTGAAACGTTCTCCGGGACGTGAAGCTTATCCTGGTGATATTTTCTATCTCCACTCCCGTCTCTTGGAGCGTTCCTGCAAACTCAGCGACGAAAAAGGAGGCGGTTCTTTGACCGCTCTTCCGATCGTCGAAACGCAGGCTGGGGATATCTCCGCCTATATTCCGACAAACGTCATCTCCATCACCGATGGTCAGATCTTCCTGACGACCGACTTATTCAACGCCGGTCAGCGTCCGGCGGTCGATTCCGGTCTTTCGGTTTCCCGTGTCGGCTCTTCGGCGCAGATCAAGGCGATGAAGAAAGTCGCTTCTTCTTTGAAGATTGAGCTTGCCAACTATAACGAAATGCTCGACTTCTCCCGTTTCGGATCCGATCTGGATCCGACGACGAAAGCGATTCTTCAGCATGGTTCATTGCTGATGGAAGTCCTCAAGCAGAAGCAGTATTCTCCTCTTTCGATGGAAGACGAAGTCATCGAAATCTATATTGCGCAGTCTCACAGTATCGACTCTCTCCCGTTAGAGAAAGTTCGGGATACGTTAGCGAATATCCGTTCCTATATCGCTTCCAATCATCCGGAAGTCTATAAGGAAATCCATGATACAAAGCTTCTTACCCCCGAGACTTCTGCCCGTATCGATGCGTCGGTCAAAGCCGTTTTAGAAGGGATGGAACCGGCGGATAAGATTGCCGCTTAAAAGAAAAGAGAAAGCATGAGCGAGTCACTCGTCAACACGAAACGCCGTATCGCAACGATCCGCTCCACCGAGAAGATCACCAAGGCGATGAAGCTTGTCGCCGCGGTCAAGTATCAGCGGTGGCGGAAAGCCTACGACAACAACAGCGAATATTTCATGGCGATGGAAAGAACTCTTCAGAGAGCTCTCTCTTCCCTTTATTCTGCTTCGCTTGACGAAATCGATGTGAAGCTTCCTCCGGCGATGGTCGATCATCCGGAAGCAAAGAAGGATCTGGTTCTGATCGTCTCTTCTTCCTTAGGGTTATGCGGTGCTTATAACTATAACCTTTTCAAACTTGCCGATTCGCTTCTGAAACCCGAGGATGAATTGATCCTGATCGGGGAAAAGGCAAGAGGACATTATCAGAACAGCCGTCATACCTGTAACAATGATTATGTCGCTTTAGGCGATAATCCTACCTATGCTTCGGTTAGAAAACTCCGTCACTATCTAGTCCGCGCCTATAAGACCGGGAAATACCGTAATGTCCGTCTGATCTATACCCACTACAAGAACTCTCTGACGTTCCTCCCTACGGAACTGACTTTGCTTCCTTTCCAACCGGAGAACGTCGAACTGACAATAGATAAATCCGCTTCCTATCCTCCTATCCATGAACCTTCTTTACAGGATGTCATCGAATCGATTGTTCCGCATTATATCGATGCTCTCATGTATCGGAAAATGCTGGATAGCTTAGTTTCCGAGCAGGCAAGCCGTCGCAATGCGATGGAGACGGCAACCGATGCCGCCGATAAGATCTCCGCTCAGCTCCGCCTCGAATACAACAAAGCCCGTCAGAATGCGATCACGCAGGAGATCACCGAAGTCGTTGCCGGTGCCAATGCCGGAAAGAAGAAAGACGAAGAAGAATAATGGAGGATAAGGCCATGGAAAAAGATGTCAAAGTCGGAACGTTGGTCCAGGCGATCGGACCAGTCATCGATGTCCGTTTTGAGGAGAATAACTTACCTCCTCTTCTCACGGCTTTAAAAGTCAAGACCGCCGGTGGGAAGGAACTTGTCCTAGAAGTCTTACAGCATATCGGCGACGATACGGTCCGCACGATTGCCATGGGAAATGCGGATGGTATCCAGAGAGGACTTCCGGTCATCAACACCGGTTCTCCGATCCAGGTTCCGGTCGGAAAAGAAGTCTTAGGACGTATGTTCAACGTCTTAGGCGAAACCATCGATAACGGTCCGGAATTCCACGCCAGTGAAAAGCATTCGATTTATAACGACCCGCCGAAATTCCAGGATCAGTCTACCAAGGCTGTCATCTTTGAAACCGGCATCAAGGTCATCGACCTCCTCTGCCCTTATATCAAAGGCGGTAAGGTAGGTCTATTCGGTGGCGCCGGTGTCGGTAAAACCGTCCTCATTCAGGAACTGATGAACAACATCGCCATGCAGAAGCACGGCATCTCTATCTTCGCCGGTGTCGGCGAACGTTCCCGTGAAGGAAACGACCTTTACTATGAAATGAAGAACTCCGGCGTTTTACCGAATACCGCTCTGGTCTTCGGTCAGATGAACGAGACGCCGGGTGTCCGTATGAGAGTCGGTCTCTCGGCGCTGACCATGGCCGAATATTTCCGTGATCACGAACATCAGGATGTTCTTCTCTTCATCGATAACATCTACCGTTTCACCCAGGCCGGTAGTGAGGTCTCTGCACTTTTAGGACGTATGCCTTCTGCCGTCGGTTATCAACCGACCCTAGCTACCGAAATGGGTCAGCTTCAGGAGCGTATCGCTTCGACGAAGAACGGCTCCATCACTTCGATTCAGGCCGTCTATGTCCCGGCCGATGATCTCACCGATCCGGCTCCGGCTACGACTTTCTCCCATCTGGATGCAAAGACGGTTCTCGACCGTGGTATTGCCGCGCTTGGTCTATATCCGGCGGTCGATCCTCTTGCTTCTTCTTCAAACTTCCTGGATCCGAACGTCGTCGGAGAAGAACATTATCAGGTCGCCCGTGAAGTTCAGTCGATCTTACAGAGATACAAGGATCTTCAGGATATCATCGCGATTTTAGGTATGGATGAACTCTCTGAAGACGATAAGAAGGTCGTCGCCCGTGCCCGCCGTATCCGTAACTTCCTCTCGCAGCCTTTCTTCGTCGCTTCGAAGTTCAATGGTTTCCCTGGTAAATTCGTCAAGGTCGAAGATACCGTCTCCTCTTTCCGCCGTATTCTGAACGGCGAAGGCGATGCTCTTCCGGAAGCGGCTTTCACTTACGTCGGAACTTTCGATGATGCGATCGAAAAGGCCAAGAAGTTAGAAGCCGACGCGAAGAAGTAGGAATCCACAATGGCAGATGCTACGCTGAATTTGCTTATCATCGTTCCCGAAAGCGAATATTTCAAAGGCCCGGTCAACTCGCTTTCCGTGGTCACGCAGGAAGGAGAGATCACCATTCTTCCCCATCATGCGGACTATGTTTCCAATGTCGAGATCTCGGCTTTGACTCTCCGCTATAACGGACATGTGAAGTATTATGCGATCGGTGGCGGAGCCATCAATATCTATCAGAAGAACAACGAAGTCGATCTCTGTGTCAATTCAATCGAATCGGTCGAAGAGATCGATCTCGCCCGAGCTGAACGCTCCAAGAAGCTTGCGGAAGAAAGACTTCTCAACGCCTCGAAGATCGTTAATCCCGAAGAGTCGTTACGGGAACAGCAGAAAGCCGAAATCCGTCTTAAGCGCGCTCTTAACCGCATCTCGGTCAAGAACCGCTATTCCGGGAGAAATGTCTAGGATGGAGAGGAGCGGATGTTTACACTCCTCTTTTTCCTTCATGGGTGTATCGCGAGGATCGTAGTGATCGAAAAGACATCGGTCGATAAGATCACAAAGGAAAAGACGGTTACCGAAAGCTATATCGCCACGGATCTATGCGATCTCGATCCTGAGAATTTCCTCGGCATCAAACTCAGTCACTGGAATATAGAGGCATAGCACTGGATCCTGGATGTGCAGCTTGACGAGGACCGGCAGAGGCAGAGACTCGGGAATTCGAAGACGAATGCGACGGCGTTCCGGAGATTCCTCATGGCTCTGGCAAAGAACCCCGAGCATCCGAAATGGACGGTCTCGAAATTCATGATATGCTGCCAGAACAGATTCGACGAGATGGTGAATACGTTGCTGAAGATGGGAAACACCGAAAAATAGCATCGGATGCTTTTTGCATGCGGCGGGAATGACCTCGGCGGCCAGATGTGGGCGATCCATACATCAGGCCGCTGTTTTTTCAAGAGGAGTATTCTTGCGATTGCCATACATGTCTATGAAAGGGCTTGCAAGTCTTTTACGTATCCGTTATGATGATATAAAAAAGGTGAGGTTTTGTGAAGAAATTATTTTATTGACTCAGCCTATCTCTATTTTTTCTCAACTACTCTTCCTATGTTCCTAACAATTCAATAAGCCAGGGAAACATTCAAGCCAAGAAATTAGCAAATACCGTAACAGAAGGAGAAGTGGTCAAGAGAACCTTACATTCCCCAGACTATTCCAAAACATATACATGCTATGACTATTTTCCAAATGGTTATGCCATTTTTGATGAAAGCAACACAAAATTAGAATTTAATCCCAACTCTCATAGTCCTTATTATGAAATGGGAAACGGAACGTATCTATACGGTGGACCAATGGAATATGATTTCGTTCCCAATAAATTGTATGTGAATAAAGTGAATGCAATCAACAAATTGGCTGATATTGAAAAACTTTCGCAGAATAACGCCCCACGATTAACTTTACCCATAATTTCTCTCACCCGTATCCATAATTACGAGTTGATCGAGAATCTTACCGATTTAAACAGAAGTGACAATTCTGGGAACGAGTATAATAAAGATGGCACTTGCGGTTATCTCGCCGCCGCGATTATTCTTTACCACGCAAAGTATCAATTCAATAACAATTTTGTGGATGATTCATTAATCGAAACATATAACGGCAAAAGAAGATTTAAAGTCGACCTTCATGATGAACTCGCTCATATCGGGAAAAAACTTGGAAAGAATAATGACACCATAGCCTCGGATATCTGTGATGTAATGAAAGAATATTGTAAGGAAAAAATGCTGATTTGCACATTGGGTCGGATTGACCAGCCCTGAGTTACAATATTACTACCATCTTAACACAGATGGCTCCCTCTGGGAGTCGTCGGTGGATGGACGAAGCCCAGGACTTGGCGGTTCTCTTCGTTCACCCACCGATGAAAGAACCGCCACAATGAACAAAAAAACCAAACGTAAGGGTGTGACCGGCCCCAAGACTTTGAGGTCATCCTTTTCTGATCTGAAAATCAACGATGATCCGATGAGCAGGATGATTTACGGCACCACCGACAGCTGGTACGATGCCAAGCACCCCGTCCAGGATGTCGACGAGAAGAAGATGATAAACAGCATCGAGATAAAGCGGTGCCCCTACTGTCACGGCACCCATTTCCGCAAGAAGGGATTCGACAGGAACGGCATCCAGCGCTATATCTGTCTGGAACCGGGATGCGGGAAAAGCTTCAATCCTCTCACCAGAACCGTGTTCGATTCGCACAAGATCCCCATCTCCCAGTGGATTGAGTTCCTCGTCCATCTCTTCCAGATGCAGAGCATCATGGACTCGTCAATAGACAACACGAACTCCAATTCCACAGGCAGATACTGGACTTTCAAGATCTTCGATGCACTGAAAGACTATCAGGATGGTATCATGATGGGTGAGGTTTTTTACACCGACGAGACCTATCTTCCGGTCACCCCTTCGGATCTCTTCCTCAGGTACGGGGAGAAGCTTCGCGGGCTTTCGAGGAACGTCCACTGCATCTTCACGGCGACCGACGGGGAGAAAACCATACTCATCGCCAACGGATTCGGCAAGCCTTCCTTCGGCAAAGTCAGGGCAGCTCTGATGCCCCACGTCAAGAGAGGCAGCGTGATGATCGACGACGGCGAAAGAAGCCATTCGCTGCTGGTGAAGGAACTCGGAGTGAGACGAATCGTTCACCCTACGAGCGAGACGAAGGGCCTTCCGGACAGCAAGAACCCGATGAATCCGATAAACACGGTCCACCGGATGTTCAAGCGCTTCATGAGGAGCCACGGCGGCTACAAAAGGACCCGCATCCAGGACTGGTGCAACCTGTTCGCCTTCCTCTGGAACCACCATGGGAATATACCTGAAATGGTGGAAGATATCTTAGTCAGGATGCTGAACACCCATGATCTTATGAGAT
>Ga0256406_1005973_pt1 | contig 12575 bp, 7 predicted proteins | sample RumenRJG_03DNA_FD_185986 | JGI IMG/M metagenome (GOLD analysis project Ga0256406, IMG submission 185986) | Bovine rumen microbial communities from Lethbridge, Alberta, Canada - RJG_03 | ecosystem: Host-associated > Mammals > Digestive system > Stomach > Rumen | place: Canada: Alberta | collected...
TGGACATCCACAAAGTCCAGGCGGAGCTGAACGAAGAAGACCCGCACGACAAACTCGAGCCCATGGAAGGCATCCGGTTTGACATTTATCTGGACGCGGACATGGACGGAGACACTCCGAAGGAAGGCGCAAGGCCTTACGTCTCAATCAAGACGAATTCGGAAGGATACGCGACAACGAAGGACGAGGCTTACCCGCACGGGCGGCTGCCTTACGGCCACTACACGATCATCGAGAATCAGGACACAGTCCCGACCGGTTACGGTGCGATCCGCAATCTCCATGTGAACGGTACGAAGGATGCTGGTATCATCGACGGGCAGCTGATCCAGACCGGGATCTATCAGGACCAGCATGGGTCATGGATCCAGCTTGCCAAGGTTGATAAGGATTCCGGAAAGCTGGTTCTCAGGGCCGGTGCAAAGATTCAGGTCCTGAAGGATGATCAGGAGACGGTGGTCGAATTAAAGGACAGCACCAACCATAAGAAGGTTTCTACCTTCGTTACCAATGAGGAAGGTATGGCTTATCTGCCTCAGAGGCTGGAAGTGGGAACCTACTATCTGAAGGAACTGGAGGCTCCTTACGGCTATGTCCTGAACACGGAACTCACGAAGTTCGAGGTCGATCAGGCCAATACCTGGGACCAGCTGATCACCTGGCAGGAAAAAGACCAGGAGGTCAAGGGAATCCTGAAGATCACCAAGGCGGATGCAGAAACGAAAGAGAAGATCGCCGGAGCAAAATTCGGCGTCTACGCAGACGAGGAAATCATCTCCGGAGATGGAACCGTTCAGGCGGAAGCCGGTGATCAGGTCGACACCGTGGTCATCGGAGCAGATGGCATCGGGCAGTCCAAAGAGCTTTATCTCGGCAAGTACCATACTGCTGAGATTGAAGCGCCGGAAGGCTACACTCTGGATCCGACGGAGCATCCGTTCGAACTCGTCTACAAGGATCAGTACACGCCGATTGTGACGGTTGAGATCGAAGCTGAAAACAAGCCGACTACTGTGAAGCTGACCAAGTACGAATGGGCAGCCGACAAGAACGGCGAATGGACAGATGAAAATCCGACCAAAACACTGGGCGGAGTCACATTTGACATCACCCGGATCGGCGGAGCGGACGCGGACAGAACCCGCGCCGGCGAAGTTTACGCAGGCGGCAGGGAAGTGACCAAGGACGATGGAACGGTCGTGGTCAAGTACGTTGAGACCGGTATCTACTCCATCACCGAGACCGCGACGCTGCCGGGATATGTTCTTGACGAAACGCCTTCTTACTTCACCGTCGATGAGGACGGCTACGTCTTCATGTCCGATGAGAAGGGCAATCCGCTCGACGGGCAGACAAAGTCCGATAAGACGGAAACGATGCGCAAAGACCAGTACACCAGATGGGATTTCTCCAAGGTCGATATGAATGGAGAAGAGCTGAAAGGTGCGAAGATGCAGGTCCTGAACGCGGAAGGGAATGTCGCTACTTACCAGGATGACAAGTGGCAGGAGCAGAAGGCAGAGTGGATTTCCGACGGAACCCCTCATCGCATCAGCAGGCTGCCGCTTGGCAACTACACGCTGCATGAGGAGCAGTCCATCGAAGGCTATACGCTCGCGACGGATATCCCCTTCGAAGTGACAAACACGGGAGTGCTCTGCAAGGTCGTCATGACCAACAAGAAACTCATCGTGAAGAAGCTGGATGTTCTCGGAAATGGAGTCAAAAAGGCAGGTCTGGAGATCTACGAAGTCCATTTCCATGAGGACGGAACGAAGTACCTGTCCGAGAATCCTGTGGAAGCATGGAAGTCGGACGGAAAGCAGTACGATACTTCAAATCTGAAGGTCGGACATACCTACCGACTGGTCGAATCCAAAGTGCCGAAGGGATATGTCGAGGCAGAGCCGATTGACTTCATCATCACCGATGACCTGACCGATCAGACCGTTGTCATGATGGACAAGAAGGTCCTGGTCAGCAAGGTCAACACCAAGATTACCATGATCGCAGGCGCGAAGCTTGAGGTCAGGGACAGCGAAGGTCAGGTGGTGGATGCCTGGACTTCTGACGGGACAGCTTATCCGGTTTCCGGACTGAAGGCAGGGCATACATACACACTGGTTGAGACCGAGGCTCCGGAAGGGTACGTTCTTGCGGATCCGATCGAGTTCACGGTCACGAAGAACTGGTTCGCAGACGATTCCTTCGAACTGACCAACACCCAGGTCTTCATGAGCAAGGTCGACGTGACCGGGGAGAAGGAAGTGCCGGGAGCAACCCTGACAGTAACCGATAAGGAGACAAACCAGGAAGTCGACAAATGGGTATCCGGTGAAGAGCCGCACGCTATATCCGGGCTTCATGTCGGAGGCAGCTACACCCTTCACGAGGAAATCTCTGCCGCAGGTTATGTCCGTGCTTCCGATATCGACTTTACGGTTGATGACGGCTTCACTGTCAAGACCGTGAAGATGGTCGACAAGCAGGTCACCATGACCAAGACGGATGTGACCGGAGAGAAGGAAGTTGAAGGCGCCCAGATGACTGTCACCGATAAGGAGACTGGAAAGGCAGTCGATACCTGGACTTCCGGAAATGAAGCCCATCCGATCTCCGGACTGGAGGTCGGGAAGACCTATACGCTGACCGAAGTTACCGCTCCGGAAGGTTATGCGGTCGCGGAATCCATTGAATTCACTGTCCCGGATGACAGACAGAACCAGACGCTTTCCATGAAAGACAAGCGTGTCACTATTGACAAGCTTGACGTGCTGGGCAACCCGGTCGTCGGAGCAAAACTGGCAGTTTACGAACTGACAGAGGAGACAAAGAAAGCGGATGAAGGGCAGAGCCAGACAGAGCAGACTGGTGAAGGCCAGGGTCAGACAGAACAGACTGAGGGAACTCCTGCTCAGACAGTAGGACTTCATACTAGTGAAGACCAGACGGCTGTGGAATCTGAATCCGAAGCTGTGACAGATGGAGGAACTGTAGCAGCGGCAATCGCTCCTGAAAGCGGAGCAGCTATCCTTCCAGAGGGATCCGATCAGGCGCAGTCTGGAGGTGAGTCAGCAGAAAGCTCTGATCCTGCTTCCGCCGCAGAAGCATCCAATCCGGAACAGCCTGCGGAGGATAAAGCTACGGAGGATGGAGTTCCGGCAGAATCTGGAGATCTGGCGACTGGTGCGGCAACGATGAAGACCGGAAAGCTGATCGATTCCTGGACTTCCGATGGCAAGGCACACGCGGTAAGCGGTCTGATCGTCGGACATACCTACCGCCTGATTGAGGAGAGTGCTCCCGCAGGTTTTGCAGTAGCAGAACCGCGAGACTTCACCGTCACGAAGGAGGACTCGGACCAGAACATCGCTCTGATCGACCGTCAGGTCCTGGTCAGCAAGGTGGATACCGAGATCACAATGATCGCGGGTGCTCATCTGCAGGTCGTGGACCAGAACGGGAAGATCATCGACAACTGGGTATCCGATGGAACGGCTCATGCAGTAAGCGGCCTTGTTGTCGGTCAGACCTACAAGCTGGTCGAGACGGAGGCTCCTGAGGGTTATGTTCTTGCATCTCCGATCGAGTTCACGGTATCCGATCAGGCTGACGCAAATGACCAGCTGAGCTTGGTCAACAAGCAGGTCAAGGTCACCAAAACAGACCTGACCGGGGAGAAGGAAGTCGAAGGCGCACACCTTTCTGTTGTCGAAAAGGACACCGGGAAGACCGCTGACACCTGGACTTCCGGGAAGGAGCCGCATCCGGTATCCGGACTGGAAGTCGGGAAGACTTACATTCTGACCGAGACCAGACCGGCTGATGGCTACGTGACGGCTGAGAGCATCGAGTTCACAGTGGAAGATGATTTCAAGAGTGAGACCCATCAGATGAAGGATGCTCCGACAAAGCTGGAGATCTCCAAGGAGGATATCACCACCAGCAAGGAACTTCCCGGAGCGCAGCTGGTCATCAAAAATTCGGAAGGCAAAGAGGTAGAAAAATGGACTTCCGCGGAGGAGCCTCATTACATCGAGATGCTGCCGATTGGAACTTACACACTGACTGAGACTGCACCTCCTGCCCTCTACATGAAGGCGGAAGATGTACAGTTCGAGGTCAAGGATACCGCTGAGATTCAGAAGGTCGTCATGCTCGACAAGCCGACCACAGTAGTCCTTCATAAGAAGGATATCGTGGACGGTGAGAAGGGCGAAGAACTTCCGGGAGCTAAACTGGAAGTCCGTAATTCTACAGGCAAGGTCATTGATTCCTGGACATCCGGAACGACCCCGCATGAGATTGCATACCTGACTCCGGGAACATACACTCTCACTGAGGTGACTGCACCGTCCGGTTACGAGGTAGCTGAAAATGTTATATTCTCGGTTGCTGATAATGGACAGGTCCAGCATGTGACCATGTATGACTCCCCGAAGGAAGAGAAGATCGACCTGACCGGAAAGAAGAAAACCACAACCCATACGACTCCTTCCGGAGGCGGATCTTATCCGTCAGGAGGAACATCTACACCTTCCGCTCCGGTCAGGACAGGCGATAATTCACCGATCCTGCTTTATCTGGGAATCCTTGGAGCAGCGGCAGCCGGAATCGTCCTTCTCCTTGTCTGGAAAAAGAAGAAGGAAAGAGACTCGGAAGAATGATCTCCCTGAATGAGCAATCGAACAGAGCAAGTAACTGAAGACAACAACAGGTAAGAGCAGACGCTTCGGAAAACAATTCTCCGGGGCGTTTGCTTTATTCATGAACAGTGTGAAATGTGTGCGCCTACAGATAAAACATGTGAGCCACACATCCGCATTAAAGAGAGGAGAGTCTACATGAATCTGATTCAGAAGAAAGAAAAAAGAAATATCAACGGGGAAGCTATGGAGACAGTGCTTGCAACCATGGCACTGCTCCTGATGGCACCGATGAACGCATTTGCGGCAGCGCAGGTACAGGGAAAGATCAACAACCTGTATTCTATCGTCACGACGATCATCACGGCGGCTGGTGCAATCGTTCTGGCATGGGGTGTATTTGAATTTGCATCTGCGTATCAGTCCAGAGACACCGCCCAGCAGACCGACTCCCTGAAGAAAGTCGTTGCCGGAATCCTGATGTGCCTGGCACCAACCATCATCAATCTGCTGAAGTAATGGAGACGACAGTGCAGTGACCATCTTCGTCTGATATACTGGAGGTTAATATCAGATTCAGGAGGCGACAAAGATGACGGAGAATATTGAAGTCTTTACTCAGAGCAGCATTCGGATCACGGATGGAGAGCGCAGAATCTATATTGATCCATTTCAGATGAGGGAGGCACCAAAGGACGCTGATTTCATCCTGATTACGCATGACCACTATGATCACTTCTCTCCGGAGGATATCGAAAAAGTCAGCAATGGGAAATCAATCCTGGTTGTTCCTGCGAAAATGATTCCACAGGCGGAGAAGCTGGCATCGATTGTCGGGGAGATTCATTCGGTGATGCCCGGCGAGCATTATGGCATCAGCGGTCTGGAATTTGACACGGTCGCTGCTTACAACAATCTGAAGCCATTTCATCCGAAGAGTGCCGGGTGGGTCGGCTACATCCTGAAGACTTCAGGTCAGCGGATCTATATAGCCGGCGATACCGACATGAACAGGGATAATCGCGATGTAAAATGTGACATCGCACTTGTTCCGATCGGCGGGAAATTCACGATGGATGCAAATAAGGCAGCAGAGTTTATCAATATCATCCAGCCCACCGTTGCCATCCCGACTCACTATGGAAGCATTGTTGGGAAGAAAGAGGATGCGAACGTTTTCGCTTCCGGAGTGAAGGCGCCGATCAGAACAGAGGTCAAGATGCTGTATTGAGATGAAAAAGATACGTTTGATTACCAATATCGTCAGTGTTCTGCTGATCATCGGATACACCGTCTTTCTGGCTGCATGCTGGAGCAATATTCCGGAAACAGTGCCAATACATTTCAATGCGCTGGGAAAGGCAGATGCTTATGGAAGCAGGTGGAGCCTGATAGCGGAGCCGATCTTGATGACAGCACTGTTTCTTCTTATGGCAGTAGTTGAGCGCTTTCCGTCAGCGATGAATTTCCCGGTTAAAGTAACTCCGGAAAACAGGAACAGACTGTACGCGATTGGCTGCTTCATGATCGATGCGATGAAGATCCTAATCATCTGCATATTTATCGATGTTGGTCTGAGCAGCATTGTTGCCGACTTTCCGGTATGGCCTTTGTATTTGCTGCTGGTTCTGATTGCGGCTGTTATTATTGCCGGGATCATCGCGAGTGTGCGGGCACGCTGAATACGAGTACCTGTTGACAAGATTCAGATGGTAAGGTTTCTGTAAGAGACAACTATAAAGATGCGAAGCATCGGCCAGTAATAGCTGACCGGTGCTTTTTTTACCCAGAAGAGAGGGGAGGTGAAGAAAATTATGTGGCAGCAATTTATGATCCAGTCTATGCCAATGATGTTGAAGCTTCCTGGATGGATGACCGGTATCGGGGACCTTATTAAAGACGGGATTGGCCAGGCGGCAAATGCCGTGTACGAAACGGTTCTGTCGCCAATGCTGACCTGGCTGGGAGGCATCATGTTCGCTCAGGGGCGGGCTCTTCTGAATTGCGGTTTTTCTATCTGGAAGAGCTGCACTCAGGTCGCCCTGAACTTCGTGCAGAAGAATCCGGAGGGACAGTTCGGAGCCTGGTCGATTGTATCCGGGTCAGCAGTCTACGGCGTGTTTCTTGCCGTAGCCGGTTCACTGACGATCTTTTACTTTGTCGCAGGATGGCTGAAAGAGAGTATCGACATCCGGAGTACGTTCAATCTGGAATCCATGTTCAAAATGTTCATCCGCTTCGCCATTACCATTTCCCTGGTGATGAACTCCATGTCGCTGGTGCGGGGTATCAATAATGCTTCGCTTGCATTGGCGCATACGATTCAGATCACGGAGTCGGATGAGAAGAAGCAGACGGTCGATCAGGTATTTGACAGCATGGAAAATTCACTGAAGGAAACAGGAGAGAGTGAGGGCAGCTCATGGTTCTCGGCAGGGTTGATTGCCCTGATCGGTGGTGTGGTCGGAATGTTTACCATCCTGGTCTCTGGCGTCGAGCTTGCAATCACGGTAATCAAGCGTTTGTTCAAGGTCTATATGTGCGTCCCCTTTGCCCCGGTAGCGCTCGCGGGTTTTGCCGGCGGGCGCGAATTCTCACAGACCGGAATCGCATGGCTGAAGACATTTACAGCATACTGCCTGGAGGCTTTCGTCATCGCGCTGGCAATCAAGCTGAGTTTCGGCCTGTTTGCCTCGGCGGCTCTTAACTTCACGATAGACAGCGCAGATATCACGGTACGGATGATGTTGGCAATCTTCAATCTCTGCATGCCGATGGTCGCCACGGCTGCCTGCGTGAAGGGGGCAGACGGTGTAGTCCGGTCCTGCATGGGACTGGGATGATGAAAGGGCAGGTGATAGGACATGATGATTCCTGTGAATCAGGATATTGATTCCTACAAGGATGATTTCTTCAAAGGTCTGACCATGCGTCAGACCTTATTTGCTGTGGCTGCGGTCGTGGTCAGCGGAGGGCTTCTGGCTTTCTTCCTGATCTACCTGAAGCTGAACGCATCCGTTGCAATGTACTTGACGCTGCCGGTGGCATTCCCGATTATCGCAGTCGGCTTCATCAAGATTCATGGAATTCCGCTTGGTGAGTATCTGAAGCGAAAAAAGAAAGTCGAGCAGCAATCTTCCTTCTTCTACCAACCGGAAATGGTTTTCTGGACCAATCAGGGAATACTTCCGAAGGAAGCGGCAGATGAGACAACTGACAGGAAGGATTTGCAGAACGGCGGCAAGGAACGGAAGAAGTTCTATCTGGAGACGGAGGAGACCGTTTTGGGGGAGGAGCCGAAAGCGGTGAGGAAAGCAGGAGACAGCAATATCGAATATAGCAAGACAGAAAGCAGTGAAGCAGAAAGTGAGGTGAGAGCGATTGAAGGCGATGAAGGAATACAAGGAGCTGACGCAGCCTCTGTACCGGCTGCCGAAGACGGTACAGCAGCTGATCCCCATCAGCCGGATCTCGAAGGACGGGATCTGTCAGCTGGAGGAGAAGCCGGAGGGAGCTGAGGTGCTTTTCGATAAGGCATATCTCTTTCTGGACACGAACTTCGCGACCATGGACGATCTGGAAAAGGACGATTTCCTCAGGCGATATTGTCTGATGCTGAACAGCCTGAATGTCAGCTTCAAGATCCTAATGATCAACAACAACCAGGATATGGACCAGGTTCGGAAGGACGTCTTCATCCGTGAGAAGGACGGCAAGTTCTCCGAAATGGTACGGTCCTTCAACAAGTACATTTCCGACAGGGTACTGGAAGGGCATTCCGGTCTGACTCAGGTGCGGATCTTCGTGCTGTCTGTCAGGAAGAAGGATGTCGGGGCGGCGCGGGACTACTTCCGATCAATCGAGGCCAACCTGACGGTGAACTTCAGCAAAATGGAAAGTGCCCTGATTCCCATGGATGGGACAGATCGTCTGCGGTATCTGTATGCCTTCTGGCACATGGGTGAAGGAAAGCAGCTGACCCTGACATGGGAACAGATGGTGAGGAAGGCGAGAGACTGGAAGGATTTCGTTGCTCCCCAGCATGTCGGATATTTTCAAGATGAGTATGGGACCATGGACGGGATCACACTGCAGTTTGCAAACCGCTACAGCCGGGTGCTGTATCTGCCGCATCTTCCGAGCGGGGTCAATCCGGAGATTATGAACCGATTTCTCTCGGGTGACTATCAGTGCTCCGTCACCATTGATGCAGCGACGATTCCCATGGACGCTGTCCGAAAGAGATTGAATGACCTCTACATGCAGGTCGGCCGTACGATCGAGAAACAGCAGGAAACAAGGAACCGCGCCGGTGCCTGGTCCAGCGATGTTTCCTATGAGGTCCGGAGACAGAAGAGTGAGATCGAAGAACTCTTGGATGTCATCAACGATAACAATGAGAGGATGTTCTACGTAGGAGTTTATGTGGTGATCAACGCCCCAACGAGGAAGGAACTGGAGAACAACGTGACCGCATTCTGCTCCGCGGCAGAAGGGGAAGGGTTCCATTTCGAACCGGTCTACTGGGAACAGATTGAGGCCTTCCATACAGCATCACCCTGCGGTGCACGGTTCTGCAATACCATGTACCCGTTGCTGACACAGCCGCTTGCCGCATTTACACCTTTTATCGTGCATGAACTGTATCAGCCGGGCGGCATTGCCTACGGAGTCAATCAGATCAGCCGCAATATCCTGATCGGCGACCGGAAGACCCTGCTGAATGGAAACGGTTTTATTTTGGGCCTTTCCGGTTCAGGCAAGGGTATGGAGACGAAAAAGGAGATCACGGAGATCTTCCTGACGACGGATGACGACATCATCGTCATCGACCCGATGAACGAGTACGAGGCAATCTGTGATTATTTTCACGGTCAGTTCATCGACTTCTCATCGACCTCGAAACATTACATCAACCCGTTGGACACGGATACCCTGCAGTACATGGACTCCAAGTCGACCTTCCTGAAGGACAAGACGAACCTGATGCTTTCTATCTTCTCGCAGATCAAGGAGAACAGCATGGAGCCGGAGGACAACTCCATCATCGGCCGTGTGGTCCAGCAGATCTATAGGGGAGTCGGGGAGAAGAACTTCAGGACCCCGACACTGGTGGAGTTCTACGAGATTTTGAAAGAGCAGCCGGAGGTGAGAGCGCAGGCACTTGCCCTGTCCATGGAGCTGTTCGTAACCGGAGCCATGAACATGTTTTCCAAGCCGACAAATGTGAATACGAAGAATCGTTTCACTGCCTATGGGATGGCTGACATCGACCGGAGCCAGTCTGGTATGGGAATCATTATCATGCTGGAGTCCGTAAGATCAAGGATTGCAGAGAACGCAAAGAGGGGGAAATGCACTTGGATATTCATAGACGAATTTCATCATCTTTCACACAACCAGTACTCATCAGCTTATCTGGAGAAGATCTGGAGAGAGGTACGTAAGATGGGCGGTCTCTGCACCGCAATCACTCAGAATGTGGCGGACCTGCTGACAACAACAGCTGTCGAGTCAATGCTCTGCAACAGCGAGTTTCTGATGCTACTGAACCTGAAGGAGAATGAACGCCATCTGCTTGAGACGGAACTTGGTATTTCACCGAACCTGATGCAGTACATCAGTAACCCGGATTGCGGATGCGGTCTTCTGAAGTTCGGGAACAGGGTCATTCCCTGCGACGGAAGGCTGCCGAAGGATTCCTCCATGTACAAGCTGTTCAACACCAACTTCCATGAGCTGGCAAAGATCAGGAAGAACCGTGTGAAGGGAGAAGTGAAGAACCCGGAATTTCTGTATGGACAGCTGGATAACTCCACGTAACAACATTTCATGACATATGTCAAAAATGATTGACACATATCAAGCCATGAGCTTATAATGACATATGTCAGAAATGGAGGCGATGCTGTGGCTGGAAGACAGGAGAAAACCCGTACAGTGGGAACAATGCCGGAGTATATTTCTTTCAATCCGGAGGGAATACCAACAGGAGAGAAGGTTACTCTTACCTATGATGAATTTGAAGTAATACGTCTGATCGATTTGGAGCATCAGAACCAGGCTGATGCGGCGGTTCAGATGAATGTCGCAAGAACTACAGTAACTGCTATTTACGAGAAAGCACGAACAAAGCTTGCAGATGCCTTGATCAATGGAAAACAGCTTCAGATAGAAGGCGGAAAAGTGGAATTCAGGCCTGTGAACGTACAGGCGAAATATAAAGCTATGCCGAAAGGAGAAAATATTATGAGAGTAGCGACAACGTATGAGGATGGTCAGATTTTCCAGCACTTTGGCAGAACACAGCAGTTTAAGTTCTACGATACGGAGGACGGCAGGATCATTGACTCTCAGATTGTGGGAACAAACGGTGCTGGGCATGGTGCACTTGCGGGATTTCTGAAGGAGAACAAGGTGGATACACTTATCTGCGGAGGTATCGGTGGCGGCGCACAGGCAGCAATGAAGGAAGCGGGTATAACCATATATGGGGGTGTCTCAGGAAATACCGACGAAGCTGTCCAGCAGCTACTTGACGGAAGCCTGGAATATAATCCTGATGTAGTCTGCTCTCATCATGAAGGGCACCATGGAGATGAAGGATGTGGGCATCACGGAAGTGGAAGCTGCGGCGGTCATGGCTGTCATGAGTAAAGCAGCGTTAAGATGGGAATAGACGAGTATGGAGCATCTGGTCAGCAGGCCAGGTGCTTGTTTTATGTCCGGGGGAGGTGATGCATTTGCGCCAGATGAAGACAGCAATGGATGTCCGGATCCGCCAGCAGAAAGGACCATCTTTTCAGAATTCGGATATGGAGATCCGTCAGGCTGGCTTAATGAGAATCAGAGGTTCCTTTGCTCTTCGGGAGGAGGTGATCGCAGAGCTCCCGGAGAGATACCGAAAAGCTCTGCTGTCCATGCCATACAGACAGCAGGAGAAGATTCTTTCCGAGATAGAGAAGAAGATTGATCGTAAGGTGCAAAGCGGAGCCCTGGCAAAGACCGCAACGCGACTGGATGCGGGTGAGCAGGCAGAGATAAGGAAGATAGCATCCTCGAGTAGGGGTAATGAAAAGAAGCAGGCTGTCGCTTCGAAGTATCGTCTTCAGGGACAGGCTGGAAATAGAGCCAAAAGGAGACACAACTCTATTGATTTATCCTCATTGCAGAGCACATCATCGGATGAAACAACCTGGAAGATATCAGAAACGGGCTTGGCAATAGACCCGAGGACCAGAGCAGTGCAAATGAAGCGTCTTCAGGCTTCGCGAGTAGCAGGGAATCAAACAAAGCAGAGAAAGGAAGCCTCGATTTCAGATACCGGGAGTGAGTTTAAAGAGCCTTTCCGGCGAGGAAAAGTGAAAAGAGCGACTGCGGAAAAAGCTGCGTTTCAGAAGGAGGCTGCGGTAAGAAAACTTCACCGCACTGAATCCAGAACGAGGGCGGGTCCGAAAACAATTTCTGAGAATGAGCACATATCGATAAATATCGAAAAGATAGGATACAATAATTCGAAAAATATCGATGTAAAGGAAACTGCCGGTGACCCATCGTTCCCGAATGAGATTGCTTATCGCCAGCATCTTCTTGCAAGCGCAAGAAATCAGAAAGAAAGAGCGGAGATCCAGAAGGCGATTCGCAGGGCATCTGAAGGGAAGACGAATGCGGGAGGTCAGAGAATCCTTCAGAGTGCGGCTCTCCGGGCAGCCTATGCAGAGAGGGCTTCTTCCGGTGCTTACAACCAGATTCTGAAGGAAGCGGGATTTGCTGAGGGCGGACAGAAAGCCGCAGCACAGCTTGCCTATGAAAAACAGGTCATGAAGACTCTGAAAGGGGAGTACCGAAAACAGCTGACGGGAAAACTTTCCAAACTGAAAACCACTTCAGTTATGAAGAAGGCTCAGATGCAGAAGTTTCGTCAGGAAC
>Ga0256406_1005974_pt1 | contig 12569 bp, 10 predicted proteins | sample RumenRJG_03DNA_FD_185986 | JGI IMG/M metagenome (GOLD analysis project Ga0256406, IMG submission 185986) | Bovine rumen microbial communities from Lethbridge, Alberta, Canada - RJG_03 | ecosystem: Host-associated > Mammals > Digestive system > Stomach > Rumen | place: Canada: Alberta | collected...
AAGGAATCCTTCTTACGATGGTCGACGCCCGGACAAACTTTGCCAGGGAAATCAGCCAGCTCATCCGGGAAACCTACGGCGGGAAGCTGCATGTCTATGATACGGATATCCCGAGAAGCGTCCGCGCGGCGGAAATCTCCGCGGAGGGCTGCAGCATCTACCGTCACGATCCCGGCGGAAAGGTCGCGGAAGCCTATCAGTCACTGACGAAGGAGGTGCTGGCCGATGCCAAAAAGAGGAAACATCAGCTTGAGCAGCTACGATGACATCTTCCGTACTGATGAGAGTCGGGCTGAGGAAGCGCTGGAAAAGGTGCAGCCGGTTGCGATCGACAGGCTGGTACCGTTTAAGAATCATCCGTTCAAGGTCGTCGATGATGAGGCAATGCTCCGGACCACCGAGAGTATTGCACAGTATGGCGTACTGACGCCTCTGATCGCGAGACCACTGGAGGACGGAACCTTTGAGATCATCTCCGGCCATCGGCGGGCGCACGCGGCACTGGCCGCAGGTCTTACAGAAGTCCCGGTGCTTGTCCGGCAGATGGATGATGATGCTGCAACGGTGCTGATGGTGGACTCCAATCTGCAGAGGGAAAATATCCTGCCAAGCGAGCGGGCATTTGCCTACAAGATGAAGCTGGAAGCGATGAAGCATCAGGGAGAAAGGTCGGATTTAACTTCTCGCCAACTTGGCGAGAAGTGCCAGACGTCTGTGAGAACAATGTCCTCAGAAATAGGAGCAAGCGAAAGACAGATTCAGCGTTTCATCCGTCTCACCAATCTGATTCCCCCGATCCTCGATATGGTGGACCAGAAGCAGATCTCCTTCAATCCTGCAGTTGAGCTCTCCTATCTTAAGCCGGAGGAGCAGGAAACATTTCTGGAAGCGATGAATGAGGCACAGGCGGCACCGTCGCTTTCTCAGGCGCAGAGGTTAAAGAAACTGAGCCAGGACGGGAATTTCAGTCTGGACACGGCGAGGGAAATCATGAATGAGGTGAAGAAGGGAGACCTGGAGAGAGTAACTTTTCGGAATGAGCAGCTGCGCAAATATTTTCCAAGGTCGTATACGACGCAGCAGATGCAGGATACCATCATCAGGCTGCTGGACCAGTGGCAGAAAAAGAAGTCCCGGGGCCAGGAGCATTAACACAAAATCAAGTAGCGTTTACTGAAGCACTGTCAGAGATCCTGATGGTGCTTTTTTTAATCAATCGAAGAAAGGGAGAACGATAAAGCATGACAAAAGACGATGTGATGAAGCAGATGCAGGGATTTCTCAGACGCAGAAGCATGGCGGAGGAAAAGAATCCGGCAGTATCCGGAACGGCATCACAGGAATCGGAAATCGAAAATACGATGCTGGAGATTGCCGATGTCCTGGATGAGCTTGCCGAAAGCTTCACCGATGCTTCAGACATGATTCTGGATCTCACAGAGTATCTTCGGAAAGAGCTGAAGGAGCTGCGTAATGCCGGGAAATCGATGAATGAGGAACAGCATGAGGAAAATGGCGATTATTACGACAGCGGCATTGAAAGCCTCGTTCTTTATGCGGTGCCCGGAAAACGTCCGGAGCTGATGTCTGCCGAGGACGCACTGGATCAGTACGGCATGAATGAAATGAATTTTACCTGTTTTGAGATCCGGGAAGGCCTTCTGCTCCACTATATGACGCCTGCATTTGAAAATCAGGAGGAAATTACGGTGGTGGATCCCGTGTTTATCGCGAGAGTCGACGTTAAGCATAACAGGCTGCACGAAATTACGACACAGGATTATGCCGCAGCCATGGATTATCTGGCGGGGCATATGACGCTCATTGTGGATGCGAATGGCAGAGCCATTCACGGTTACGTGTTTCCAAAATCAGATATGGAGGATTAAGCAATGGCTGACGAGGTAATGAAAAAACTGGACCTGGCGGATTACTCAAAGATGAAGGAGCTGCTTACCCTGCAGCTTCTCTCAGCGGATGGGAACGGATACAAGCTGGAGGATGTTCCTTACCGCAAGGTGGAGGATATGACTCTGGTATACCGCTTTGATCTGGGAGATACGGAAAACGGCCGGGCAAGCATACTCGTGACCAATGACATGCTTCGCCGCTATGGCATCAACGCGGAGCAGCTGCATCAGGATGCCATGGCCGCAACGGTAAATAACCGGCCGGCGTCCCTCCGGAATATGGAAGATGTCCTTACCGGCGTGGAAATGGATAGCTCGCCTCTCTGGGTTGCGTCCGTGGATGGAGGGATGAACGGAGCCTGTGTCATTCAGTATCCGGGATTTCTGGATCAGGCCGCAAAGACGCTCGGCGGCGACTTCTTCGTACTGCCCTCTTCCATTCATGAGGTTCTGCTCTATCAGGATGACGGAACCATCGGCAGGAAGGATCTTGAAGATATGGTTCGATCCATCAATCAGACCGAGGTGGCACCGGCTGACCGGCTTTCGGATTTTGTCTATCACTATGACAGCAGAGAGCGGGTCTTTGAAAATGCCAGAAGCTTTGAGGCCAGAGAAGAATCCAGAGAAAAGGCCGCGGGTAACCATATGGAAAATCCATCCGCCATGACGGTGCTTCTTGTGGAACCGGAAAAACATCCGCAGGTGGTGGAAATCGGCTCGGATCTCAAAAGCCTGCAGAATGCTGTCGGCGGGATGATCGAGGCAGTATATCCGTTTGAGGAGAATGTGGGGCTGATTGTCAATGAGGAAGGAAAGCTGAGCGGACTTCCGCTGAATCGTGCGCTGAAGGATGAGAATGGCGAAGTTCTCGATGTGATGGCAGGAACGTTTCTTGTGACCGGCCTTAGCGAAGAGGGATTCTGCTCACTCACAAAGGAACAGACAGAAAAGTTTGAGAAGGAGTTCCATCAGCCGGAGGCATTTGTCCGGATGGGCAACAGTATTATGGCGATTCCGATTCCGGAGGAAAGGCTTAAGGGTGCAGAGGAAGCGAAAGGGCCCGGCAGGAATGCAGCTGCGCGGCCAAAGCATCGGAAGCCGGAAATAGACGGGCATTGAAATGACAGGAAAAGGAGGTGGTGATCCTTGCAGGAGGAAGTGGAAAACAGGACGGTGAACCTTGCCATCAGCACCGGTAAGATCAGCGCACGGCTGATCATGAAGGCGGCATTAAAAGGCATGGCTATGATGAAGCACAAGTTAACCGTCGGAAAGAATCAGAAACCCGCTGGAAAGCAGACCATAAAAGAGCTGATCGGGCAGAACCAGGGCGTCAGCAACATCGATATCGCAAAAACAGATCTCCATGGATTTGAAAAATACGCCAGGAAATACGGAGTAGATTACGCCATTACAAAAGACAGATCCGTCGTGCCGCCGAAGTATCTTGTCTTTTTCAAGGCCAGGGATGCAGATGCCATGACAGCGGCATTTAACGCCTATTCCGCGGAGATCCTTACGAAATCCGGGCGTCCGAGCGTTCTGAAAGCACTGCACAAGATGGCTGAAGTCGTAAAGGATATTCCTGCAAAGGTGGTATCCAGAGAAAAACAGAGGCAGCAATCGCGATGGAGATAGATACAGCGAAATTAAAAAAGCTTCTGATCCGGATCCTCCCCTATCTCATGGTTGGTCTGGTCTGTACCAACTTTGGAGAAGCATGGCGTCTTGCTGAAGGAGTCGATGCATCAGAAAAGATGCTGTCATTCTTTTCCATGATCGGGACAGCATTTGAAAATCCGTCCCCCAGCCTGCACCCGCTGGATCTGTTCGTTGGAGCTTTGGCCGGTGCAGCCATGTGGCTTGCGGTTTATCTCCGCGGAAAGAACGCAAAGCATTACAGACACAATCAGGAATATGGCTCCGCAAGATGGGGAGGACCGAAGGACATTGAACCATTCATGGATCCGGTTTTCGAGAACAACATTATTCTCACGAGGACGGAGCGGCTCATGATGAGCAACCGCCCGAAAAATCCGGCCAACGCGAGAAACAAAAATGTGCTGATTGTCGGAGGATCCGGTTCAGGTAAGACAAGGTTCTGGATCAAGCCCAATCTTCTGCAGCTTCACAGTTCCTATGTCCTCACGGATCCGAAAGGAACGACGCTGCTGGAGGTGGGCCACGTTTTTGAGCGCGCGAATTACCGGATCAAGATATTTAACACCATCAATTTCAAGAAGAGCATGCATTATAACCCGTTCGCCTATATTCACAGCGAGAAGGACATTCTGAAGCTGACAACGACACTGATGACGAATACCAAGGGCGAGGGAAAGGGAGCGGATCCGTTCTGGGACAAAGCGGAAACACTGCTCTACTGTGCGCTCATTGGTTATATCCATTACGAGGCACCGAAGGAGGAACAGAATTTTGCCACACTGATTGAATTCATCAATGCAATGGAGGTCCGCGAGGATGACGAGGATTTCCAGAATCCTGTGGATCTGATGTTTGAGGATTTAAAGAAGCGCAAACCGGACCACTTTGCGGTGCGGCAGTTCGCGAAATTTAAATTAGCTGCAGGCAAAACAATGAAATCGATCCTTATTTCAGCCGGCGCAAGGCTGGCACCCTTTGATATTCAGGAAGTCCGGGAAATCACCATGTACGATGAGCTGGAGCTGGATACGCTGGGAGACAGAAAAACAGCACTCTTCCTCATGATGAGTGATACAGACAGCAGCTTCAATTTCCTGATCAGTATGATCTACACGCAGCTGTTCAATCTGCTCTGTGAGAAGGCTGATGATGTTTACGGCGGGCGGCTTCCGGTACACGTCCGGTGTCTGATTGACGAGGCGGCAAATATCGGGCAGATCCCGAATCTGGAAAAGCTGGTGGCAACCATCCGGAGCCGTGAGATCAGCGCCTGTCTGGTGCTGCAGGCAAGATCGCAGCTGAAGGCAATTTACAAGGACAATGCCGATACGATCATCGGCAATATGGATTCTCAGGTATTCCTGGGCGGCTCGGAGCCTACCACGCTGAAGGAACTTTCGGAGGCACTCGGCAAGGAAACGATTGATACCTTCAATACCTCGGATACGCGGGGCAACAGCCCAAGCTACGGAACAAACTATCAGAAACTGGGCAAGGAACTGATGAGCAGAGATGAGCTTGCCGTACTGGACGGCAGCAAATGTCTCCTGCAACTGCGCGGTGTCCGCCCATTTCTGTCAGACAAATACGATCTGACAAAGCATCCCAATTACAAATACACAGCTGATTTCGATAAGAAACTCACCTTCGATATTGAGAAGTTTCTGGATACCAGAGCAAAACTTCACCCGAAGGATGAGTTTTTTGTTGTCTCTGCGGAAGATCAGGAGGTTTAAAAAATGGCAGATGAAAACAGAATACCGGATTCGGTCCCCGACTTTGTCAGGGAAGCGGAGGAAGCGATGGCAAGAGGGGAAACTTTTGAACCGCCGGCGGAAGTGACGATTAAGTTTGGAAGAGGACTCGTTGGCGATCCGTTTACCTCGAAAAGCGGGAAGGAGCTGGTGGAAGTAAAGATCCCGAATCCGGATCAAAGCGACAGCCGGCCCTGGGAATCCTTTGTGATTTCACCAAAGATGATTCATGACAACAAATTCGGCAAGGGCGTGTGGATGAAGCTTCCCGAGGACGGAACAACCAGACTGTCCAGATCTGTGAAAACAGGCATGAACGAAAACGGGATGCCTGTCTGGGGGCATGAAACCCGGGAGGTATCCAATACAGAGCTCAAATCCCTGCTGGAAGCTTACAAGAATAAAGACAGAGGCTCGGTACTTTCGGATCTGTCCGACCGGAGAGCAGGATCATCGACTGGAAAGCCTCATGGAAAATCTTCCATGAAGGAAAGATAAGAACCAATAATACCAATTCAATCATCTAATTTTAAGGAGGAAATTCATGTAACCGGAAAGGTTCCGACAGAACTCGCCATAGGCCGTCAGGCCGCATAAACACTGGACTACCGTGGTTTTGTCGATGATTCCGGGAAATCGACAAAACGGAGAAGAAACAAAACTATTTTGTCGATTTTGAAGGAAAAGAGTTTTGTCGATTATGAGTTTGGCAGGGGATATCAGTTAGACTACCCATGTGCCTCAGGAGAGGCGGAAAGGAGGAACAAACATGGGTGATCTAATGGAGATGAACCCGCCTGAGCAGGATCAGCGGTACGCTGTTTATTCTGTCAGGAACACGGCGGAGGATGGGCTGATCTACACGCGCTCCTTCATTGTGATCAAGAACGGTTACGGGGTGATCGTTCGTTTTACGCGGCTTCAGGAGTATGCGGGGGTGTACGTAAATGGGACATACCGGCCGCTCACATCGAATCCGGAGGCAAAGCTGTACTTCATATGCGGCATGCTGAATTACTGCCTGGTGGATCATGGTGCAAGGTTTGGGATCCGCCATGTGTTCAGCATCACCAGGGAGATGCTGGCAGAGTACTTTGACCATTACGCAATGGAGCAGCTCCCGGACGGACCCCACCACAGCCGCCAGAGCGTGGAACGGTGTATTTCAACCGTGACAGCGTTCATGGCAAAGCTGTCATCGAAGTATGGCGGATTCATGAAGGTCAGAAAAGCAGATCTTTATACGGAAAGAACGGTGGTGTCCAGGAAAGGAAAAATGGTGAAGCGGCCTATCCCGGCGTTCCAGGCGACCGGCATTGAAGACCATGACGGGACGTTCCGGGACATTCCGACAAAGGCGGTGGAGATTCTGCTCCCGATGGCATTCCGCTATGCCAAGGATATCGCGTTTGGCCTGTGCCTTCAGGCGTTTGCGGGGCTTCGTGCCGGGGAAGTATGCAATGTACGGCAGGAAACCAGCCCGCTCGGCCCTGGCATCCGGTTTGTTGAAGTGGATGGAAACGTCCGTGAGGTATCGATCGACCTCCGCCGGGAGCTCGCACTGCGCAGTGACGGCGCAGAGGTCGGGGAGATTAAGAAGGAGCGGGTGCAGCGTGTCTATCCTGCTTTCCGGGAAGCCTTCTGCAGGGCTTACGAACTTCATAAGGAGTACCTGCGGGGCGTGGAATTCGAAAAGGAATACGCCCCGATGTTTGTAAACAGCCGGGGGAAGGCGATGTCGTATGAAAGCTACCGGAAAAAGTTCAAGAGCCTTGTCAATGACCACCTGCGCCCGGCGTTGCTTGCAAGCGAGGATCCGGAGCTGCGTATCTACGGGCAGCTGCTCTGTGAGAACAGCCTGGGGACTCATTGCCTGCGGCACTGGTTCACAGTCCAGCTGGTCCTGCGCGGCGAAGATATCGGAAGCATCCAGTCCTTCCGCGGGGACAGGAACCCGGAAACGGCGTTCCTGTATCTCCAGAACAAGGGGGATCTTAACCGGGAACTGAAAGAAAGCAATGAAAAGCTGGTACAGCTTCTCATGGAGATCGGGGGTGAGGCTGATGTGTGAAGCTTTCTTTGCGGATGTAAAGACGATGGCGTCGGAAACAGGCTCCCTGTATAACGGCAGCCATGTCACGGACAGGGACGCCCTGCTCTGCTTCCTCGACAGCAACGGGTGGTTTGGCATGGATCCGGAAAAACCGCTGAAGGAGGCCGTGATGGCGGAAGGCAGGATCCGTTTATGGCTTCAGGCGTATAAGAGAACCGGGGAGGAAAAGACAGGAATGCTGCTGGGAGCCTTCCGGGAAAAGTATCCGGATACGGCACGCCGGCTGTCGGATTTTTTCGCGGAGAGGGGGAAGGAAAGTTATGCACAGGGATGGAAGTTCCTGGATTTCCTGCTCGCCGGCATTGACCGGGAGATTGCCCTGTATCCGGAGGAAGACCTCAGGGAACTGGTTGAAGCGGCCAACAGGAGCCTTTCGCTGGCCGATATGAAACTGCTGGCGGCTTTTCTCAAAAGCGGTGGCAGAAAAAGCCTGTCCTCATGGGAATACGAGTTTAAAAGCAGGCAGATCATAAAGGCGGACATCTCTTCCTACCCGCTCATGGACTTCAGCGTCATGGCATACACGATTTTCAACCCGGAAGCATGGGAGAAGGAGAAGTTAGTGGAGAAGGCGGCCGGGAACCGCAGATATGCAGACCTCTGGCTGTTTATGGCGCTGCACTTTGTCAGCGGTATCCGTACAACGGATATGAAACGTCTCCCGGTTCCTGCCCTCCCGTATCCGCCTGATGAGATGAGGCAGATGATCCTTGAGAAAAAAGCAGAGCCTGCAACGCTGCGCGGGATCGCGCAGGAAGTGCAATTCCGGCAGGAAATGCTGTCACGTAAACCGCATAAAGTACGGCGGCACGGGATGGTTGCTGATATAAAGTTCTTCATCCCGGAGAGTCTCCTGGAACCCATGGGGCTGATCATAGCGCTGTCCGTGTCATTCAGGGAAGACGGAGACCCGTTTGTACGGACAGGATGTGAACTGCAGGACATCCACCGGTTCTTTGGGGAAAGATTTGCCGCGGCGGTCGGGAAAAGGAAGCGGTTTTCTTCGCGGCGGGCGAATAAAGCGTACCTCCAGGGGATCGAATGGCTGGCAGATGACCGACCGGGAAGGCCGAAGGGATATATGATGGCGGCCCTGGCAAGGAGCCATAAAGGAGGGATCGGCACCCTGCCCGAAATCACGGATGTATATCTGAAGGACGCGAACTTCACAGGATACAGCCCGGAATTCATCCTCAGGGAGATGTTCGAAAGGGGGATTTTCGGGTTCATCCCCGCGATACTTCTGGAGATGTACCAGGGGGAAGCGTACAGGGAGCTTGGCGTAAGCGGCCAGACAGAGCTGATACGCGCTGTCGGGCTGTCCGCATGGCAGATCGAAAAGATTACTTCCGCCGTTTCCGCCTCTTTTAAAAAGGCAGAGGAGGTTGTGGAGGGGCTGTTCCGCAAAGGGGACAGGGAAATCCTGGCACAGTCACTGCAGAAGATCGCAGCCGGGGCTGCCCCGGGCAAACAGGAAGGGATGTCCTGTGTCCGGGCGGCGGCCGGTTATCCCTGCGACCGTGCCGCGAGGAGCTGCTGCATCGGCTGCGGCTGTGAAATCTATACGAAGTCAGCCACGCACCTCCTGGTAAGGGAATACGTCAGGATGAATGGGGAAAGGCTGTCTAAAACGGGCGCAGAGGCAGAAAAAAGCAGGATGATCCTGGAACATACGGTTGTTCCTGCGATCCTCCAGGTGATCAGCAGCATCCCGGAGCTGTACCCGGAGGCGGACATGGAAATGATACGGGACATGGTGGAAGGAGGGATCCGGGATGCAGATCGTATTGGATACTGAGGCAAGGGCAGACTATGTAAGGTACCGCCCGGTGACATGCCTCGATGCAAAGACACGCGAGAAGGCGGAAAACATCTTTGAGGATTACCGCAGCCGCGGCGTGATCACCGGCAGTTATTCGGATGATGCCTGGCAGGCCACGAACGAGATTGCCCGGACCACATATGATTTCAGGTTTAATGAGCTGATGTTCCGAAACTGCTGCGAACCCTGGGTCGGCTGCACGGCGGCATGCTATGGCGAGTGCCTGAGGGCATATGTCGTTTTCCTGATGGGGAAGTATACGCTCCCTTTTATCAGGGAAGTGCTGAAAGAATTGAAAGCATTGGCGGAAATGGATGCGGAGGAGGCTTTATGCCGGCCGGATGATGAAATGAAACCCCATGCAGCCGGCTTCCTGTCTATCCTGCCGGAAAGCAACGACATCCGGGACTATGTCATGGAGATGCTGGAGGAAGAACCCAGGAAAAAGAAGAAAAAGGAGCACAGGGAACTGGCGGATTTCCGGTATTTCCTGCGTTTCGACAAGTCCCTTCAGGAGTATTGGGAGTACGCAGACGACAGGAAAAAGGAGTTTTATTTCCCGGTGTACTTCTGGTGGAAGCTGACATGCGTGCTGCCGCTGCGGGCGACCGAATTCCTTGTCACGCCCAGGACCTGCGTTTCCATGAAGGAAGGCAGGTACACGATCACAATCCGGCGGACACGCCTGAAAAAAGGAATCCGCCGGATCGCATACCGGCTGGATGAGGATTATGAGCCGAAAACCTATGAGATCCCGGAAGAACTGTACCGTCAGATCCGGTGGTATCAGGAAGTGACGAAGGATAAGGTCCTTCCCGCAATCGGTACGCTCCTTGTCCCGGATCGGGAAACACCGTCCGGATATTTCACATACACCCAGATGCGGCGGAGGCTGATGAAGTTTTGCGGCGAGGTTTTCGGTGACGAGGCATACCCGGTACATCCGGGGGATACACGGCACCTTGCGATGATCAACCTGATGCTGTCAGGCGGATCCCCTGTGATCTGCAGGGAACTGGCCGGACATGAAGACCTGGATATCAGCTCCAACTATTATGCGAACATGTCCGCTGTCGTGGAAAGCAGCGTCCTGGAAATGTACCATGGCGGCTACAGCGGTACGTCAATGGAGGGATCGTTCCTGATCCCGGCGGCCGATCCGGCGGGCGGAGCCCGTATGGGGAAGGGCTGGTGCATGTACCCGGGGATAGAAGACGGTGACATGACGGGATGCCTGGACAGCTATTCCATTGACGGTACGCTGGGGAACTGCAGGGACTGCCGGTATTACAGGCCGGATGAACCGGGGATCCGCATGGATCTTGAGATAAAGGCGAAACAGAAGGTGGATGCCGATGCGGCTTATCTGTTCCGGATGATCGAGCAGGTAAGGAAAAGCCTTGGATATACGGAAACCATACAGGAAGCGATGCTGCGGCTGCAGGCGAGCGCGGGACGATACAGGGCGCTGCTGGCAGGCCATTATGAGGAGGAAGTGTGATGGGAAGACCAAGGAAACTGGAGCCGTCAGTGCTGGTGGCACTGGTGGATGGCTACTATGAAGAGAAGGCGGCGGGTAACGCGGCAAAAATCCGGTTCAGCAGCCTGGAAGCCTACGCGGAGGAAAAGGGGTATACCGTGAAATCGTATGATTTCAGCAGGTGCCGGGAAGCCGTGGTGCGTATTGAAGAACTGAAAAACTCTGAAGAGATGCGCAGGGAGGAAACCCTAGCGGCGGCGTATAAAAGCCTTGATGTCGAAGGACTCCTCAAACAGTGCACCACCGTGGAGGCACTGAAGGAGACCCTGATCAGGATGGATGGTTATTGGAAACGGACATATATGGAAGCGTCAGCGCTGATAACACGGGATCGGGCGTTCATGCAGGAAAAGGGAAAACTGGATGGGAAGATCCGTTCCCTGAAAGAAGAAAACGCCCGCCTTCAGGAAAACGGGAAAGAAATGCTGAAGGAAAACACTGCCCTGAAACGGGAGAACGTATATCTCAGGAGGATGCTCCGCACCTACCTGTATCCGGGAATCGCGAACCAGATCCTTAAGGAAAGCGGGCTTCCTGTCGAAGGGGAGAATGCAGTCAAGCCGGAAAAGTTCGGGGAACTGATTGAAGGAAAAAAACCGGATGCGTTCCGGGGACGGCAGAAAACGCCTGCCCCGGTGTTGTCGTGGCAGGAACGACTTCAGAAGGAACTGGAAAGGCAGGTGTCGCAGGATGGAAACCCCTGACATGGATTCAGGAAAAAAAGACCTGGCTTCCCTGTATCCGGAAATCGCTGCACAGTGGGATCCGGAGAAAAACGGGGACCTCTCACCGGAACAGGTCCTTCCGGGTTCCGGTAAGAGGATCTACTGGATATGTGAAGCCGGCCATAGCTGGCAGACGGCAGTCTATCACCGGACAGAGGGGCATGGGTGTCCCATATGCAGTGCCAGAGAGGCCGCGTTAAAACGGGGGATGAATGATCTTCTTACAGTAAGTCCTGAACTGGCAGCCCAGTGGCACGGAACGAAAAACGGGGCTCTTGGACCGGCTGACGTGACAAGCCATTCCGGGAGGAAAGTATGGTGGCAGTGCGGTAAGGGGCATGAGTGGGCGGCTTCGGTGAATGGCCGGCAGAAAGGACGGGGTTGTCCTTATTGTGCGGGGAACCGAATCCTTCTGGGTTATAACGACCTGGTGTCGATAAACGCACCGTTTCTTTCGGAGTGGGATTATGAAAAAAACGGGGAGCTCAGGCCGGAAATCTTCGGCCGTGGCAGCACCCGGAAAGTCTGGTGGAAATGCAGTGAAGGGCACAGCTGGAAAGCCGCCGTTTACAGCCGTACTTCGGGGAGTGGCTGCCCGTATTGCGCCGGGAATATCGTGGAACCAGGTGTAAATGATATCAGAAGCCGTGTGCCGGAATGGCTTTCCGAATGGGATTTCGAACGGAATGATACAGATCCCGGAGAAACGGCTGTGACAAGCGCTAAGAAAGTGTGGTGGAAATGCGTGAAGGGGCATGCGTATCTTTCCAGCCCGTCCTGCAGGATCCGCGGCCATGGCTGTGTATACTGTGCCGGAAAAGAGATTCTGCTGGGATTCAACGACTTTGCCTCCGGGTATCCGGAACTTCTTGAAGAATGGGATTATCGGAAAAACCGTGTTGACCCGTCAGAGATCACAAGGTTTACGCACAGTCGGGTCTGGTGGATCGACGCGAAGGGACATGAATGGATGGCTTCTGTGGCGAACAGAGCCGCCGGGAACGGCTGCCCGTACTGTGCCGGACGTAAGGTCCTTGGTG
>Ga0256406_1005975_pt1 | contig 12569 bp, 13 predicted proteins | sample RumenRJG_03DNA_FD_185986 | JGI IMG/M metagenome (GOLD analysis project Ga0256406, IMG submission 185986) | Bovine rumen microbial communities from Lethbridge, Alberta, Canada - RJG_03 | ecosystem: Host-associated > Mammals > Digestive system > Stomach > Rumen | place: Canada: Alberta | collected...
GGCGTCCTCGTCATCATCGTCCTCGTCATCATCGTCCTCGTCGTCATCGTCCTCGTCGTCCTCGTCATCATCGTCCTCGTCGTCATCGTCCTCGTCGTCATCATCGTCTTCGAAGAACTTGTTTCCGCCGAGGTCAATCGAGACGGAATGCCCGTCCGCGGAGACGATGTCGTGCTTCTTCCCGTCCTTGGACGTGTAATGGATTCCTTTCGAATCGACGTCGACCCGGTCTCCTCCGTCCTCGATGTGGATCCCGTCCGAATCGATTGAAGCGCTGTGCTTCGAGGATTCCTTTTCTTCTTCCTCTTCCATTTCTTCTTCTCCGCCGGTGACGTCTTTTTCTTCCGTATCATCCGTAAACCAGAACATAATGCTGTTTCCTTTCTTTATTTATTCGTCTTTATTTATTCGTCTTTTTTTGAATTGTCCGCCGAAAGCAATTCCTTCATCTTCGCCATGATTTCTTCGGAAAGATCGATGTCTTCCTTTCCGGACAGACGGAGATAAACCCTTTTCAGCGAACTGGACTTGTAGACCTTCTTCCCGTACGACGTCTCGATCACGAGTTCCGGATCCTCATCGGCCGGAGCGGTCAGTTCCTTGGCCAGTTCGCTTAAGGACGAGGCGTCCTTCGCCGCGATGATGAGGTTCATCCGCTCGCAGATCGGTTTTCTTAAGAAGAACGTCTCCTGACCCGTCTTCGTCGCGACCCGTATGAACCAGCTCTCCGGAATCAGGCCCATCCGTTTGTAACGGTACAGAGCTCCGTACGAGATCCCGTACATCGAGAGCAGTTCCTGCTTCGAAATCAAATCCTTGTTTTCTTCCGAATCCATCCTTGCCTCCTTTTAATTTAACAGTGTTACGCTTAACCTGTGTCTCTATCATATTCGTAACAATGTTACGTTGTCAAGAAGGAAAATCCGAAAAAATTTTTTTACAAAGAGAGAAAAGTGTGCTGTAAAAAAACACCGGGACATACTTCGCTTTTCTTTCTGAGTGCTAGAATAAAGCCAAAGGAGGGAATTGCTTATGGATTCCATCAAGAAGTATCTTGCTGAATTTGTCGGTACGTTCATCCTCGTCGTCATCGGCTGCGGCACCGCTGTGGCGACGGGAGCCAATGTCGTCGCTACCGCCTTGGCCTTCGGTATTTCGATCGTCGCGTTAGCGTATTCGGTCGGCCGTATCTCCGGCGGCCACGTCAACCCCGCCGTATCCCTCGGTGTTTATCTGAACGGCGGAATGTCTCTGAAGGATTTCTGCTGGTACGTCGTCGCGCAGATTCTCGGCGCCATCGCCGGATCCGCGGTCTTAGGCGCGTTCTTCGACGGCTATAAGGCCACCGGCGCGAACAACGTCGCGGGCATTGAAGCCCTCGGCGTCGAGCACGGCCCGGCTCTGGCTTACGGCTTTGTCATTGAACTCGTCCTGACCTGCATCTTTGTCCTCGCGGTCCTCGGTCTCACTTCCAAGAAGGAAGACTCCTCGGTCGCCGGACTCGGCATCGGCGCGGTTTTGACCGGCGTCCATCTGCTCGCCATAAATCTGACCGGCACCTCGGTCAACCCGGCCCGTTCGTTATCGGCCGCTCTCTTCGCTCTCGCGGGCGGAGACACCGAGTCCATCAAGGAGATTTGGATCTTCATCCTCGCTCCGTTAGCCGGCGCCGCCTTAGCCGCTCTCTTATGGAGATACGTTTTTCATAAGGGCGGAGAAGAAGCGAAATAGTTCTTAAACCCAATCACAAGAAAAGGAACCGGGCTGCACCGGTTCCTTTTCTTGTGCTTAGAGACGGATTGGAATTATTCCCCGAATCGGTCTTTATAAGCCTTGATGTCGTGCGCGATGACCTTCAGCGCTTCCTCGCGCCCTTTGGTTCCCGGGACGACGGTCTCCTTGCCTTCGAGGACCTTGTAGGTCTCGAAGAAGAACTGGATTTCGTCGGTCAGGTGCTTCGGGAGCTGGTCGATGTCCGTGTAGTCCTTGTAGAACGGATCGTCCGGGCAGACGGCTAAAATTTTCACGTCGCGCAGACCCTGGTCGATCATCTCGACCATCCCGATCGGGCGGGAACGGACGAGTGTCATCGGCAGAATCGGCTCGGACATGATCAAAAGGACGTCGAGCGGATCGTGATCTTCCGAGAGCGTGCGGGGAATGAACCCGTAGTTCTGCGGATAGTGCGTCGACGTGTAGAGGATGCGGTCGAGACGCAGGAGTCCGGTCTCCTTGTCGAGCTCGTATTTGTTCTTCATGCCTTTGGAAATCTCGACGTACGTCAGGAATTCCTCGGGCGCGATGCGCTTATCATCGATGCCTTTCCACGGATTCATAAAAAAACTTCTCCTTCGCTAAGAGTCTAGCGCGGAGAAGGAAAGATTCCAAATTGAGAGCGGTTCCCTTACTTTTTCACGCCTTTCTTTCTTAAGGAAAGGGAATACTTTAAAGAAGAGACCGACGCGATGTCGAGCGTCTCTTCCTTCTTGCCGTCCTCTTTTCCGGTCAGGAGGTATTTTCCTTTGGAAAGAGAAAGCATTTCCGGCTTGAAACGGGAATATTCCTTCCCGTCCGTCAAAAAATCCACTTTCTTCGAACGGATGATTGCGTCCTCGAGGAACTCGGTTTTATCGAAAAGGGAAGAAGGGTCCTTCTTTTCCGTTTCGATTCCCCTTAAGACGAGCGAGAGGTCCCTCTGGTCGGTGTAGGGGAGAAGGGACTCGAGAAGATCGACGGAGTCTTCGAGCTGTCCGTCGGATAAGGACGAATCGCGGTACAGGGAATCCTCGATGACGTCGAGTTCCTTCCGCGAAAGGAGCGGAGCGTTTAAGAAGTATTTCCCGTCCTCGTTAACGGCCACGGTGAAGCCGTTCGCGTCGAGGTCTTTCAGCCCCTGCAGGAGTTCATCCTTACCGACTTCCTCCCCGAACTGTCCGTCGAACTCCCCTATGAGGTCGTTTAAAGACAGAGGGGAAGAATACGACGAATCCGTCCTGAGGATCTGATAGAGCTCCAGCAAGAAAAAAGTCGGGTGTTTCATAAAGGCTGTTCCTTTCTTCCGTCTTCTCCGTACGGGTAGCTTTCGTCCGGAAGGGAATTGATGATGAGCGGTTCGGGGAATCTTTGATAATCCGCTTCTTCGTACGAAACGAGCGCGGCGGATTCAAGCGTCCGGACGGAGGCCTTTCCGTTCAAGAAGACCGAGACGTTCTTTCCGGAAAGACGCACGTTTGTTCCTTCTTTTAAATCCTCTTCGAACGGCTCGGAAAGGGTGAAGCGGAAGACAAACTTCCGTTTCATCAGGATCGTATCCGTTCTCGGCAAAGCGAGCATCAAAAGGGAATTCTTCCGCTTGGAAGGAACCCAGGCGGCGAGGATTTCCTTCTGATCTTTCAAAACCGTTCTTTCCAGAACGAACTTCGAAGGAAGATACGGATAGAGGAACGCCCCTTTGTCCCATAAGGAAATCTCGTCCCCGTTCAGTTCGTAAGGAAGAGGGACGTCTTTATGTAAAGCGGGCTTCCTCCCCTTTAATCCGAGGACGTTAAGGCGGTAATCCTTCATTTCGCGGGCGAGATTCTTCATCTCCTGAACATCGTCCCAGCCGTGCTGGTCCTGTTCGATCCGCGTCTTGAACGACCAGTACGAAAGGAGGGAAAAAGCGTATTTCGCGAACGGAGTCCTAGCGTAAAGGCGGAGCCTTTTGGCGTACTGGGCGAGATACCAGGGATTGTTGAGTGAAGCAAAAGACAGCACGCGCGGGAACCCCGAAAGCAGAATCCTTTCCGCTCTTTTCGGATCCTTCTTCATTCCTTTTCCTTCCGCGTAGAGGTCCGCCAGCTTGTAGTTCGCCTCCAGGTCCTTCCCGTGCGCGCCCAGATAGAAGTATTTGAACGCCTCGTCGTAATCCTTTTTGACGTTCGGCGCCCCGTTCAGATAGATGTATCCGCAGGCCGTATCCGCCTGCGACTTCTTGAGGTAATAGAGCGCCTTGGCCGAATCCTGCTTGTAACCGAAAGCAGACAGCCCGTTTTCGTCGGGTTCATAACAGGCGTATTCCTGTCCGAGGTCCGCGTCGATCTCGGGGAAGTCGCGATCGCGGAGCTTTTCAAGGCAGAAATGCCCGATCTTTTTCTGAAGCGGACTCGGCGGGAAGGACTGCATCGCGCGGAGCTCGCCGTAGATCATCTGGAGCTCGTCCGTCGTGAGGCCCTTCTCTTCGAGCGGGAGGGAGTCGTTCTTTTGATACCGCTCCAGGGAAGAAACGGCCTCTCTGACGATTGAAGCAAAGGTCTGGTCGTACTGTTCCTGCGTGACGCTATTCTTATATTCTGGCCAGTACTCCTCCTCGTCGAAGAAACCTTTCTTCACGATTCGGCAGGACGGATCGAACCTGAACCCGTTGAAGATGAGCGAAAGGTAGTTCATATCGAAGAGGTTCTCCCCGTCGGGGACGTAAGCGGGAAAGTCCTTCGTTTTCTCAATCTTCGACAGGATGTAGATGAAGACGAGGAATTCCTCCCTGCTCACTTCTCCCTTCAGCGCGGCGTTCAGCCAGGAAAGAATCACCGGATAATCGAAAAACTTTTTGCCGGAAGAATCGTCCTCCGCCTCGAAGGTGAAACGGTAATTGCCCTGATATTCCGGATCGAGGAAATGCGGGATGCTGATGCGGTAAACGAAGAGGTTTCTCACGTCTTCGGCGGTGACGGTCAGGAATTTATGGCGGCTGTTTTCGGATTTCATACACTGAACATTATAGCGGGGAACTTCTGAGAAGTCAGAAGGAAGTGAGAGAAAAGGCGGCGAACAGGTTTCGCCGCCTCAGAGCTTGGATTAGAACGCCTTACTTGGCCTCGCCGGAAGGTTTGTCTTCCTTTCCCTGACCCTCTTTGGCGAGCTTCAGGAGCATGGCCTGTTCGTACGCCGCCTCTTTCTTGGCGTGCGCGACCGAGAGATCTTCCTTGGCCTTGTCCCATTTCTTTCCGTGGAGCGGATAGAACCACATCGCCACGAACGAAAGGACCAAGAGGATGCCGGTGATGAAGAGCCAGCAGAAGAAGAACCAGTCTTTGGCCGAATCCGGCTGACCCATGAAGTCGGTCGTGCCGTCCGCGAGGTTGAGGTCGAAGTGGAATCCGAACGCTCCGATCAGGACCGGGAAGAGCGAGACCGCGATGGACTGGGCCGGCTTGGTGATGAGCGAGTTGATGCCGGCGTAGACGCCTTCGCGGCGTTTGCCGTTATCCATCTCGTCCTTATCCATGACGTCGCCGTTGATGAGCGGAATCAGATAGATGCCGCCCGCCAGACCGGCTCCGGCGCAGAAGAAGAATAAGACCGTGACCCAGAAGAATCTGCCTAAGAACGAACCGAGGAGGCAGCCGGCTCCCATCGTGCCGACCGCAATCAGGATCGAAGTTCTCGTACCCCATTTCGGAGTCATCTTGACGAAGAGGATGATGAAGAGGATCAGACCGAGCGCGATTGCGCCGTAGAGGACGTAAATCGAAGTGCCGCCGAGCCAGCCGTTTGTCGTGATGCTGTCGTTGGCCCACATGCCCGTCAGATAGGCCAAGCCGACCATCAGCGCGCTCTGCGCGTAGATGACCGTCCAGGAGACGACCTCGAAGAGCAGGAATGACTTGTTTTTGAGGCACATCTTCAGACCTTCCCAGAACTTCGGCTGTTCTTCTTCCTGGATATAGCCGTTCTCCTTATAGAAGAACGTCGAGAAGAAGACGATGGCTCCGCAGACGATGCCGGCGACGGCCATCGCGACGCAGAACATTTCGTAGTTGCCCTTGATCATCGCGTCGAGCTGGGAATTGAGGACCATCGGCGCGCCGTAGTTGATGACCGAGAAGAGGATGTTGACGATGAAGATCTTGTTGCGCGCCTTGTTCGTGACGGCCATTTCGTACGGCATGACGTAGATGGCCGAAGCGATGGCGGTGTAGACGATGTCGTAGAGGAACAGGCCGAGGAATTCCTGGATGAAGAGGAACCACTGCTCGTGACGGTCCGGGAACGAGAGCCACATGAGCGCGTAGATGACCGCCATGATCGGGGCTCCGTAACGGATCCACGGGCGGCGTCTGCCGAGCTTGGAATGCGTCCGGTCGGCCAGGAACCCGTAGATCGGGTCGTTCAGCGCGTTCCAGACGCCGAAGAGAATCCAGATGATGTTGTTCAGACCCTGATCGAGCCCGAGCTTGTTGACGAACAGATACTGGAAGGCCGAGCCTTCCGCGAAGGCGCACAGAAGACCCGTCGCCGCATTGGCGGCGCCTAGCCACACGGCCGAGCTGGTCTTGACCGGCTTTTCCTCGAGAACCTTCCCCTGCAACGGGGTGGTGTCCTGCACTGTTTCTTCTTCCATAAGCAATCACTCCTCCTTTTTTATTAAATGGTTTGCAACCAGGAAGTCTTTTTCTGTTTTTTCGTATTCCTCCGGGTAGTTCCGGTAGGAATCGGTATGGTCGACGTTCGGGAAGTATCTGAGGATGGTCTTATCCGGACGCGCCTCATAGATTTCCTTACTGTGGGCCGGCGGGATGAACTTGTCCGCGTCGCCCTGGATGAGAAGCAGGGGAACCCCGCTCTTCTTCACGCTGTCGACGGGTCTCACATCTTTATACGAGAACCCGTAACGGAGTTTCAGGATGGGAGAGCCGAAGTCCGCGAAGAACGCCGGCAGGCGGTACAGCGTGATCTGATACCGCATCAGCTCCTTCATCGAAGCGAACGGAGAATCGGCGATGACGAAGGACAGGTTGTCCTCGGTATGCTTCATCTCCAGCAGGACGCAGGCGGCGCCCATGCTCTCCCCGTGCAGGCCGATCTCTAAGTCGGGCCCGTACTTCTTCCGGAAACAGGAGACGATTTGGTGCAGGTCCTCGCTCTCTTTGTAACCGAGGGTGACCGCGTCTCTCTGATTGCCCCCGTGCCCCCTTTCGTCGTAGAGATAAAGGGCGTAACCGAGGCTTCGGAAGAGCTTGGCGTACTTGAGGCTTCCTTCTCTCGTCCACGTGTAGCCGTGGGCGAAGATGACGAGCTTCTTTTCCTTACCCGGATAGTAGTCCCCGTGAAGGATATATCCGTCTTCCAACGTTACCGGGCAGTCTTCTTTCTCCCAGTCTCTGACGTCTTCGGAAATGACTTTCTTGTCGAGGTCGGTCTTCAGACAGAACCCCCTTTCATAAAAACGGGGATGGGTCAGAAGACGGACGAAATAGCAGCCGATTCCGAACGACAGGCCGAAGGCGGTTAGAGTTAGGGAAGCGGCGACGAGAAGGACAATCCAATACCATTCCATAGCTGAAAACGCTTTCAACGTACATTATCTTAGCAACCTTTTTCGGCCTTGAAAAGCCCGAAGGCGTCGGGCTTTTGTTCAAACTTGAACCAGTTTCCGACTATAAATTGTTCAATCCCTTAAAAAATGCCCGAATCGAGGCTTTTCGGAACGGCAATCCTTCTTCACAGAAACCGGAGTATTTTTTTGAGTTTCCTTTAAGAATACATAAGAAAAAAGACATTTTTCTGAAAAAGCATCCTACTTTTGCCTCTTTTCTACTAAAATAATGGTGACCGGTTTTTCGTACGGTCTTTTAGGAAAGAAGGGTGGTTCCCATGGCTAAGAACGTGGTCATTACGGGCGGCGCTCGCGGATTCGGTTTCGCGATGGCGTCCGACTTCTATAAACTCGGTTACGACGTCGTTCTCATCGACGTTTCCGAAGAGAATCTCTTAGAGGCGAAAAGGAATCTTTTAAGCGACAAGAAAGGCGAAGTCCTCGTTTACCAGGGGGACATCACAAATCAGGGCACGATTGAGTTCATCATCGGCGACGTCGTTTCGCGCCTGGGGAAAATCGACGTCTGGATCAACAACGCCGGCGTGAACCAGCTGATGAAGCCGGTCTGGGAACTCGATCAAAACACCGTTTCCCGCCTCATCGACATCGATCTCAAGGGGACGATCCTCTGCTCCTCATCGATCATGAGGCTTTTCTCCGAGCAGGGACACGGGCAGATTTATAACGTCGAAGGCCTCGGTTCCGACGATGGCAAGGTCTACGGTCTTTCCGTCTACGGAACGGCTAAGCGCGGCGTCACGTATTTCACCGAAGCGCTCGCGAACGAAGTGAAGAAGGACGGTCTCCCCGTCCAGGTCGGAAAGATCACCCCGGGAATCATGATCACGAACTTCATCAACCACAACCTCGGGGATCAGACGTTCGAACTGAGCGAATCGACCAAGAAGATTTACAACATCCTCGGAGACTATCCGGAGACCATCGCGCGTTTCATGGTGAAGCGCATCGACAAGAATAAGAAGAACGGCGCCAAGTTCACCTGGCTCACCAAGAGGAGGGCGTTCGCCCGCTTCCTCAAGGCTCCTTTCTCGAAACGGGATTTCTTTAAGGAAAATCAGGAGAATAAAGAATAAAGGATGGAGACGTACGTTTCTTGTTCCGAGCGCAGGCGCTCCCCAATCTACACGTATTATCGGCGCTACTTCTGGGGCAGCTTCGTGTTGCTTTTGGTCTGGACCGGACTGGTGCTCCTCTTCTATCTCGGACAGGAGATCCCGGATAAGACGCTCGAAGTCTTCGTCTGGTTTTTCTTTTCCGTCATCGCGCTGAGTTTCCTTTACTATACCGTTAGGCTCCTCGTCTTCCTCCATATGAAGCTCGGGCCGGCGGAGGAAGCGACTCCGGTCGGGGTCGAAAAGAAGAAGTTTTTCTCGACATACGCTCTGGTCTACGTTCTGAAGATCGACGGGAAACAGCATAAAGCCGTGACCCCGGCGGTCTTCTCGGATTCTCTCCGCTCGGTCTTAAGCGTACGGGATTATCAGGAGAAGGAAGCCGTTGTCGCGTATTCGCCCCTGATGAAGAAAGCGATTCTGCTGCGGACAAAGATTTGCTAGAAAAAAAGAAAGGAGAAGGCACATGGAAAACGAACGGAAATGGACCGAAGTCGAACTGCTGAAGTACGCTCCTTTCCCGTGCGCGATGGCCAAGGTCGGCAAGACGGCCGACGAGACGTACATCGTCTACGTCAATCCCGCCCTGACCGAATTCTCCAAAGGCGCCCTCCGTCCGGGAAAACCGATAAAGCTTTCATCCCTTCCCCAATACGAGGAAAGTTTTTTCGTCCTGATCGAGCAGGCCGTGCGGGGATATTCCGTCGAGAAGAAAATTTATTTCCCAGGCACGGGCCGCTGGATCCTCTTCCTCGCCTACAAAATTTCCGACGAAGGGGACGTCGTCCTCTCCGTCAAGGACATCCAGGACGATTATGTCGCCCGCAAGGCGGAAGCGGATAAAAAGAAGACCGCGGATTCCATCATTGAAATGATGGAAATTTTCAGCACGAACAATCCGATTGAAAAGAAATTCAACGAACTTCTCAAGGCCCTGCACGCCTCGTTCTATTCCGACCGTTGCTTCGTCCTCATCTACGCGGGGGACGGAAATCCGACGCAGGTCTACGAATACCACCGCCCGAACAGGACCTCGCGGAAGAAGGATCTGGAATCGATGAATTTCCGCATCAGCGAAAAATGGATGAAGAACGTCACGTCGAAGGACAAGGACGTGTTCTTCAATAGGAACATCGACCCGAAATTCCTCGAGGAATATCCGCAGATCGCCGCCTCCATCAAAGAATTCGGCCTGCGTAACTTCATGCTCGTCCCGCTCTACGAGAAAGGCGAATTCATCGGCTGGCTCGGCGCGGACAACATCGGGGAAGGCTCTTTCCGCGCGGCCAAGTCGTCCTTATTGACTCTCGCGCCAACGGTCGCGTCCTCGTACGTCAACGACATGCTCGTGAAAAGGCTGACGTATCTTTCCGAAAGCGACTCCCTGACCGGGGCGAAGAACCGCAACAGTATGGAACTCGCCATCGACGACTACAACGAACATCCGGGGAAGAGCCTCGGAATCGTCTTCTCCGACGTCAACGGCCTGAAACACACCAACGACACCAAGGGCCACCGCGCCGGGGACGTTTTGCTGCAGAACGCGGCGAAGCTTTTATCGCAATTCTTCCCGATCGGGAGGATCTACCGCGCCGGCGGGGACGAATTCGTCATCCTGGATCCGGATTCGACCAGAGAGGAATTCGAGAAGAAAGTGAACGGTATCCGGGATTCCCAGAGCAAATTCGGAGTGTGCGTTTCCCTTGCTTCCGAATTCCTCGAACCGGTCGTTTCCCTGCGCGAAGAGATCGATAAGACCGACGCGAAGATGTACGAGGCGAAGCGGGCGTTCTATTTGCTCCACCCGGAATACGGAAGATAGGACATGGACGAAAGCATCAAGGAAGGTTACCTTCCTTTCGGGAAATACAGGACCTATTACCGGATCGTGAATCCGGAGGGGAAGAAGACCCCTCTCCTTTTTCTGCACGGCGGACCGGGCTCGACGCTTAATTCGTTCGAAGCGCTCGACCCGCTCGCATACGAGGATGGCAGGCCTTTAATCATGTACGACCAGTTCGGCTGCGGCCTTTCTTCGAGCGACGACGCGCATCCGGAGCTTTACTGCAGCAAAACCTGGATCGAAGAACTGAAGAATCTCCGGAAAGGATTGGGACTGAAGGAAGTCCATCTGCTCGGGCATTCCTGGGGAGGGATGCTCGCGATTATCTACCTCACCTCCTATCCCCACGGAGGAGTTAAAAGCGTGATTCTCTCCTCGACCCTCTCGTCGGCTTCCTCATGGGACAAAGAGACGCACCGCCTCATCGGATATCTGCCCAAGGAAGATCGAAAGATCATCAGAGAATGCGAGAAGAGCGGGAATTATGATTCCGAAGAGTTCCGGAAGGCGGTCGGGGACTATCTGAAGCTGACCGTGTACGACCCTTCGAAAGCGTACCGTAGAGGAATTCAGCCCCCGAAAGGAAAATCCGGGACGGTTTCGTACGTCACGGCCTGGGGACCCTCCGAGTTCCGCCCGCTCGGAAATTTAAAGGATTACGAATATACGTCAAAACTGAAGAAGATCGACGTGCCGGTCCTGCTTTTAAACGGAGGAAACGACGAATCTACCCCGCTTCAGAACAAAGTGATGTACGATCATATACAGAGTCCGAAGAAATGGGTGATCTTCGCAAACTGTCGGCACAAGACGTATCTAGAAGCGCCGAGAAAATACATGAAAACCGTGAAGGAATTTATCGATCATGAAGACTAAAATCCGCAAAGCACAAGAAAAAGACATCCCCAAACTGCTCGAACTGCTGAAGCAGGTCAATGCGATCCACGCCGGGCGCAGGCCGGACATTTTCCGCTACGCGACGAAGTATTCCGCCGAGGAACTGAAAAAACTTATGGCGGATCCTTCCTATTTCATTTTCGTCGCGGCCGACGAAAAGGACGAGGCGGAAGGATATGCAATCTGCCTGGACGCGACGATTCGCGGAGACGCAATCCGCACGGAAATCAGAAACCTCTACCTCGACGACCTCTGCGTCGACGAAAAGGCGAGGGGCGGACACATCGGGACGAAGCTCCTCGATTTCGTGAAGTCGTTCGCTAAGGAGCAAGGATTCGACATCCTGACCCTGAACGTCTGGGAGCTCGACAGGGAAGCGAAGAAATTCTATCTGAGCCAGGACATGCAGGTCGAGAGGACCACGCTCGAATACAAACTGCATTAACCCGTCCGGCCTTTTTTCCGCTACAATACATCTGAAAAGAAACCGGTCCGGTTTCTTTATCCAACGGGGGCCGAGTAGAACAGGCGCGTCAAGCGGCGGAGGATGGGAGGTCGCCTCCGCACGAAGGGAAAGGAATTTCCCGCGGATCTGTTCGCTGCCGCGGCCAATACGAACCGTTCGTTTCTTTTTTACCTCCTGGAAGGGAAGGAATTCCCCATGGGAAAATCCGGCCGGCTGGTCCACCGCATGGCGTACGACGCGCTCTTTGTCGCCCTTTACGCCGTACTCGGTTATTTCACGATTCCTATCACGGATAACGTCCGCTTCAGTTTCGCGGGAGCGGTCCTTTTCGCCGCGGGCCTTTATTACGGACCGGTCGATTCGGTCATCATCTCCGTATTAGGGGAGTTCTTGCTTCAGCTCAGCGGACCGTACGGACTGTCCCCGACCACCCCGCTTTGGTGCTTGCCCCCTCTTTTCAGAGGCTTGGTCGTCGGCATAGCGGAACTGCTGTACCGGAAGAAAGGAAGCCACCTCGAGGAACACCTTCTGTCCTACGCGCTCTGTTTCGCCCTGGGAAGCCTTTTAACGACTTTCGCGAATACGGGCGTCATCTACCTCGACGGGATGATCATGGATTATCCGGTCGAGTACACGTACATCACGATGCTGATCCGCATCGGAGTCTCCCTCGCCTCGTGCGCCGTCTCGGCTTTCCTCGTCTATCCGTTGATCCGGGCGCTCAGGAAAAGCCAGATTCAGTAAAACCGTAACTTTTCATGATATGTATGCCTATCCGAAGATTTCGGTATAGGGTCTCATATCAGTCAGGGCTGGGACGTTCTCGTTCCACTGTCCGTCTATCTGCTGCATCGTGATACGTTTGGCGAC
>Ga0256406_1005979_pt1 | contig 12560 bp, 8 predicted proteins | sample RumenRJG_03DNA_FD_185986 | JGI IMG/M metagenome (GOLD analysis project Ga0256406, IMG submission 185986) | Bovine rumen microbial communities from Lethbridge, Alberta, Canada - RJG_03 | ecosystem: Host-associated > Mammals > Digestive system > Stomach > Rumen | place: Canada: Alberta | collected...
AAAGATATCAGGAATTGAGAATAGTAGAAAGAGCGAAAGCACCTCGGTTTTCATGACCCCATCGGTGCCTTTCGCTAGAAAGGCGGAAAATAACCATGAGATTAAAGGATACGGGACTTACAGCGCAGGATATTAAGGATAAAGTAAAAAAATATATGATCGAGACCTATGAGAGGTTTGATTTTCTTGCGGAAACCGGGCGCGGCATGTATATGTACGACGAAAAGGGAACCCCGTATCTTGATTTTTACGCGGGCATTGCCGTCAACGCTGCGGGAAACTGCAATCCGAGAGTGGTCAAGGCCGTGCAGGACCAGGCGGCGGATCTGATGCAGACATTCAACTATCCGTATACGATTCCGCAGGCTCTTCTCGCAGAAAAAATTTGTACCACCATCGGCATGGACAAGATCTTCTATCAGAACTCCGGAACAGAGGCGAACGAGGCTATGATTAAGATGGCCAGAAAGTACGGGGTGGAGAAATACGGCCCGGAGAAATACCATATCGTAACCGCAGAGGACAGCTTCCATGGCAGAACCTTCGGCGCCATGTCCGCCACAGGGCAGCCGGACAATGCCTGCCAGATCGGTTTCGGCCCCATGACAGAGGGATTTTCCTATGCGAAATTTAATGATCTGGAGGATTTCAAGGCCAAGTGTACGGAAAATACCATTGCCATTATGGTAGAGCCTGTACAGGGTGAGGGCGGCGTTCATCCGGCTACAAAGGAATTCCTGACAGGGCTTCGTAAATTCTGCGATGAAAAGAATATTCTTCTCCTTTTGGATGAGGTTCAGTCCGGCTGGGGCCGCACCGGTGCAATTATGTCTTATATGAACTACGGAATTAAACCGGATATTGTTTCTATGGCAAAGGCTCTGGGAGGCGGAATGCCGATCGGCGCTATCTGCGCGACAGAAGAAGTAGCAGCGGCGTTTACGCCGGGTTCTCACGGAACAACTTTTGGCGGACATCCGGTCTGCTGTGCGGCCGCGCTTGCCGAGGTCAATGAAATTCTGGACAAGGAACTTGCCGGAAATGCCAGAGAAGTCGGCGCTTACTTCATTGAAAAACTCGGAAAACTTCCGCATGTTAAGGAAGCCAGAGGACAGGGGCTTTTCGTAGGCGTGGAATTTGACGGAACCTTAAAAGCCGTGGATGTGAAGCATGAGTGCTTCCACAATCACCTGCTTATCACGGCAATCGGAAGCAGTGTCATCCGGATGGTTCCTCCGCTTATCGTTACAAAGGAACAGTGCGATGAGGCCGTAGAGATCATCCGCAAATCCATAGAAGCGCTTTCCGCCTGAAAGAGAAAGCAAGGCTTTCAGGAAGAAAGGAGGAGACGATGGATAAAAAGGTCATTACCATCGGATGCGAGTTTGGAGCCGGAGGCCCTCAGATCGGCAGGATGCTCTCGGAAACGCTGGGGATCGAATACTATGACCGTGATCTGGTGGATAAAATCGCACATCAGCTCGGCGTGGACAAGGAATTGGTGGAGAAGGCAGACACAGAGAAGCGGGTGCAGTATGAATTTGAAACCACACTGGGACCGCGATACGCAAATCTCACCAATAAGGTCATTTACCTGCAGCAGCAGGCAATCGAGAAGATGGCGGAGCGCCCCTGCGTTATTATAGGAAGAAGCGCCAACTATATTCTTCAGGATCACAAGGATGTGCTGAATCTTTTTATCTATGCGCCGAAGGAAATCCGTGTCCGCTCTGTCATGGAGCAGCTGGGTGTGGATCGGGGAAAAGCACTGGATATGATCGACAGCAACGACATTCAGCTGCATGAGCGGCATAAATATATTACCGGAACGTATCGTGGAGACCGGCATGGAAGAGATCTTCTGATTGACAGCAGCATGCTGGGCTGGGAGGGAACCGCTAAATATATTCTGATGCTGCTGGAAATGCTGCACGAAAGGTAACATCCTGGTAATAGAACAGTCAGGGCAAGGACGCCGCAAGAGGACAGAAATCCTTTTCGGCGTCTTTTTTCTTTCCCCGCGGACAGACAGCAGCCCGGTGGCTTTCAATCAGAAGGGAGACAGGAAATATGGGAAATAAACAGGAATCAGAATTTAACAAGGTGTTCAGCGCCTGGGACATCCTGGTAATCGCCTTTGGAGCTATGATCGGCTGGGGATGGGTAGTCTCCTCCGGGGACTGGATTCAGTCAGGCGGCGTTTTCGGGGCAATGCTCGGATTTGTCATCGGCGGAATCATGATCTTTTTTATCGGGCTTACCTATGCGGAACTGACGCCGGCCATGCCGGAGTGCGGCGGCGAGCATGTGTTCAGCTACCGGGCCATGGGACCGACGGGTTCTTTTGTCTGTACGTGGGCGATTATCCTTGGGTATGTCAGCGTCGTGTGCTTTGAGGCATGCGCCATGCCGACCATTATTACCTATCTGTATCCGCCTTTCCTGAAGGGATATCTGTATACCGTGGCAGGCTTTGATATCTACGCCTCCTGGCTGTGTGTCGCCATTATCACCGCGGCTGTTATCACGGCCATCAATCTGCTTGGGGCCAAGACGGCTGCTGTCCTGCAGACGGTGCTTACCGTTATTATCGGAGGAGCCGGAATTCTTCTGATTGTGGCATCCTTATTCAGCGGAAGCCCGGCCAACCTGACCGGACAGGAATTTATCGGAAATTCCGGCGGCGAGGCATTCAGCAATATTATCAAGGTCGCCATGATGAGCCCCTTCTTCTTTATCGGGTTTGATGTTATTCCGCAGGCGGCGGAGGAGATTAACGTTCCTCTGAAAAAAATAGCGAAAATGCTGCTTCTGTCGATTGTTCTGGCAGTCAGCTTTTATGTTCTGGTTATTTTTGCTGTAGGTTATGTGATGAATGCACAGGCCATTACCTCGTCCAACAGCGGGAACGGCCTGGTTACGGCAGACGCCATGGCGATGGCTTTTCATAGCTCTGTCATGGCAAAGGTACTGATTGTCGGAGGACTCTGCGGAATCATCACCAGCTGGAACTCCTTTCTGATCGGAGGAAGCCGGGCCATGTATTCTATGGCAAAGTCCTACATGATCCCGCCGGTGTTTGGTACGCTGAGCAAAAAGCATAAATCCCCGGTTGCAGCCCTTCTGCTGATCGGTGTTCTGAGCATGCTTGCCCCCTTCCTCGGACGTAAAATGCTGGTCTGGATTGTGGACGCAGGAAACTTTGCCTGCTGTCTGGCCTACTGCATGGTGGCCGTTTCCTTTGTGATTCTCCGGAAAAAAGAGCCGGATATGAAACGGCCTTACAAGGTAAAGCATTATAAATTTGTCGGGTTTATGGCCATCGCTATGTCCGGTATGATGTGTGTCATGTATATGATTCCGGGTTCCGGCGCTACACTGGCACCCGTGGAATGGGGTCTGATCCTCGGATGGGGAGGAATCGGCGCAGTCTTCTATGCTCTCTGCAAATATCGTTACAAAGAGAAGTTTGGCACCCTGCAGGCAATATGGAATACAGAGCTGGACGGCTCGGCCCGGAAAGCCGGACAGGAAGAAGCCGGAGAAGCTGCTGCGGCTGTTTCCGGAGAAAAGCCTCTGGTTGCGCTTTCTTTCGAGCGGAAGGCAGAAGAAATCCGTCCGGAGCTGTCCTTTAACTACTATCTTCCGGTGCATATTGTATTCGGAAGAGGGAAGATTACAGAGGCCGGAAACCTCGCCGGTCAGTACGGCAGAAAAGCGCTGATTGTGACCGGACGCTCCAGCGCAAAAAAATCTGGACTTTATGACAAGGTGAACAACAGCCTTTTGAGAGCAGGGATGGAAACCGTCCTCTTTGACAAGGCAGAGCCTAATCCGCTGACCACCACGGCGATGGAAGGAGCGGAGCTGGCAAGAAAACAAGGCTGCGATGTGGTTGTCGGTGTCGGCGGCGGCAGCATTATGGATGCCGCGAAGGGAATTGCCTTTGCCGCGGTCAACGAAGGGGATATCAGGGATTATATTTACGGAAAAAAGAGCAGCGACAGCGCGCTTCCGCTGGTCTTAATCCCGACAACCTGCGGAACGGGATCGGAAGGAAACGGCTTTGCCGTCTTTACCAACCCGGATAACGGGGACAAGAAATCCCTGCGCTGCCCTGCCATCGTGGCAAAGGCATCCCTGGTGGATCCGGACTGCATGAAAACGATGCCGAAGCGGACGCTGGCGGCCGTCGGATTCGACGCTCTCTGTCATTGTATGGAGGCTTACACGGCTCATAACGCCACACCGTTTACGGATGCCCTGTGTCTGTACGCTATTCCGCTGATTGCGGATAATCTTCCGGATCTGGTTAACGGCAGGGAGAGTGATGAGGCATGGGAGAAGCTCTCGATTGCAAGTACGATCGGAGGAATGGTGATCGGCACGGCAGGGGTAACACTCGCGCATGCCATGGAGCATCCGGTCAGTGGGCTGAAGAATGTAACGCACGGGCTGGGGCTGGCGGCGCTTACGCCTGTCACACTGGAGGTGAACTGCAGAGAAAACCGGTATAAATACGGGCGCCTGGCAAGAATTCTGGGAGGCTATACGGCGGAGGACTGCGCGTGGAAAGTACGCACACTGCTGAACAACATCGGTCTGGATGTCACGCTTGCAGATCTGGGCATTGAGGAAAAGGACACAGAGTGGCTGGCCGATAATTGTATCCTGGTATCTGCCGCAAACCTGAAAAATAATCCTGCGGCTCTTTCCAGGGATGAGATTGCACAGCTGTACCGGCTGGCGCTTCGGGGAGAGGATCTGGAAATCCCAAGGGCTGTTTCCCTGTAAGATACGGGAAGTACAACCTGCTTGTTTAGCGGTCATTGTACTAAGGTATCAGCATTGTGTTGCAAAAAAACGAAGGATGGCTTCAAGGCAGAATAAAAATTTGAAAAGGGGTCAGAAGAAAATGTCACTTGCAGAAGAATTACCAGAGGTTGTTACTGAAAAAATACCCGGACCGAAATCCGCGGCACTCCTTGCCAGAAGGGATGCGGCAATCCCGAAGGCGCTCTGCGGCAAGACCTATCCGGTCTGCATTAAACGCGGAGAGGGCGCCATGATTGAGGATCTGGACGGAAATAAGATTCTGGACTGGGTCGGCGGCGTCGGTGTTCTGAACATCGGTTATTCCAGGCCGGAGGTCGTGGAAGCTGTGAAAGAGCAGTCGGAGAAGTATTTCCATACAATCTTCAATGTCATAGTTCATGAAGGATATGTTGAGCTGGCGGAGAAGCTGGCGGAGCTGGCCCCGGTAAAAGGGGAAAGAAAAAAAGCCTACTTTGCGAATTCGGGAGCGGAGTGTGATGAGAATGCCATTAAAATTGCAAAGGCATATACCGGAAGACAGAGCATTATCTGCTTCACAGGGGCGTTCCACGGCAGAACGAATCTGACCATGGCGCTTACGGCAAAGAAAGCCTATGCACAGGGTATGGGACCGTTTCCGGCAGGCATTTACCGTGCGCCTTATCCTTATCTGTACCGTGCGCCGAAGGGCTACACGGAGGAAGAGGCTGTCCGGTACTATCTGGACGAGCTGAACCGGGTGTTTGATGAGGGCGCGCCGGCGAAGGAAGTTGCCGCCATGATCGTGGAGCCGATCCAGGGCGAGGGCGGCTTTATCCCCGCACCGATGGCATGGGTAAAGGCTGTGCGTAAAATCTGCGATGAGAACGGCATTCTGCTGATCGCGGATGAGGTTCAGTGCGGAAACTGCAGGAGCGGAAAATATTATGCGTCCGAATACTGGAAGGAAGCCGGTTGCGCACCGGACATCATGACGACTGCCAAGTCTCTGGGAGCCGGTGTTCCGATCAGCGCGATTGTCGCTTCTGCGGAAATTATGGATGCGGCTCCGGCAGGAACCATCGGAGGCACGTACTGCGGAAATCCTCTTGCCTGCGCATCCGCGCTGAAAACCATGGAGATCTTCAAAAAAGAAGATTATCCGGCAAAGGCAAACCACATCGGCGGAATGCTGCGTGACCGTATGGAGCAGATGCAAAAGACATGTCCGGTCATCGGCGATATCCGCGGCATGGGCGCCATGATTGGTATTGAGTTTGTAAAGGATCAGAAGACGAAGGACCCGGCCACGGAACTCACAGCCAGGATTATCCAGATTGCCCTCCAGAAGGGACTGCTGATGGAAAACGCCGGAACCTACAGCAATGTCATCCGCTTCCTGGCACCGCTTTGCATTACTGATGCACAGATGGAAAAAGGACTGGATATCCTGGAGGCATCCATTAAAGAGGCAATGCAGTAAAACACCATTTTAGGCTCCCTGGATAGGATTATCCACAGGATTGGTTGTTGCTTACAGGGAACTCATGTGCTTTCTTTGCTGCCTCGCAGCTATCTTATTATAATAAAAACCCGCACCGTATTTTCTGCAGCATAGCACTGCCGGTGCGGGTTTTATTCTCTCTTTTATTCTTTCTTTTGATGGATATCTGTTTTTGTCAGTATCTTCCTCCAGGCTGTGTCCGGTGCTGGTATTTGTTCGTGCTTTCTTACACACAGATTGTGAGCCGGACAGGAAAAATATTTCAAAAAACAGAGCAGTAGCTGCAGAATCCCAATTCGGAAGCAGCCAGATACCGGGGAGAACTGCTCCATCCGTCAGCGATCAGAAAATAACGCTCCTCTCTTTCGGAAGAGGAGGATTTTAAGACCCGGAATCCGCTGCATATGACATGATGGCTTCCATAGCAGCGGTGATGGTGCAGCATCAGGTAGAGAAGTCTTCCCTTTCGCAGCTCTTGTTCCATGGTGGCCGGATTTGCCGGGATTCTCCGGATCAGCCGCAGTCTGCCGCCATGCACAGCCGATTGACTGCCGAAATAATTCAGAATCCGGCAGGGGAAACCAAAGGACTGCAGGCATTTCTCTATGTAGATTCCGGCCAGCAGATTGTTGGTCCCGCCGTACAAATGAAACAGATCCATGTTATGGTAAATAAAAAGCCTTTTCCCGATAGCGGCTGAGTGTAAAAAGATTTCTTCCGGGGAGGCGGCTTTTGCAGATTCAGGAAATCTGGCCCGGAGCATCAGCACCAGGTTCGTAATGGCCGTGGGTCCGCAGTGCCGGACAAAACCGTTTTCCAGTCTGGCAAACTGTCCGGTGGTGCAGAAGGAGGCATACGCCTGCCAGGGAAAAACCGTCTCCGCTGTGAAAAAGCTTTCCTCATATTTTTCTTTTGCGTGCAGAACCGGGTCGGATATGACAGAATGTTCTTTCAAGATTCAGCATCTCCTATTCCTTTGCCTGATCCGTGAGACTGGCCTGCATCACCGCGTTGCTTGCGGCTGCTTCCTTTCCTCCGCGGCTGGTCTCCGGGGTAATGCAGGGATCCGAAGCCGGAAGGGTCCGGGGTTTCGGGTTATGATCTACCGGAGTGGAATCTCCGATTCCCAGAGCTTCCGAAGCCACCCCCAGAGTGGATATAATACCGGAGAGATCGGAAGGCATGAAGATCTTCGTAGCACGGCCGTCGGAAACCTCCTTCAGAGCTTCCAGTCCCTTCAGTTTCAGGACAGAATCATCCGCCTGCGCATCCTTCAGTGCTTTCAGTCCGTCTGCCTCTGCCTGATAGACCAGAAGAATCGATTTTGCCCGGCCTTCCGCCAGGGCGATCTGCGCGTCCCGCTCCGCCTCGGCGCTGAGTATCTTGGCCTTCTTGTCACCCTCCGCACGGCTGACAACCGCTTCCTGATGGGCCTGTGCTTCCAGAACCGTCTGACGGCGCTCGCGCTCGGCACGCATCTGCTTCGTCATAACCTCTTCAATTTCCTTCGGCGGCTGAATATTCTTGATCTCTACCCGTGTTACCTTGATTCCCCAGGGATCTGTCGCCTCGTCCAGAATAGCCTGCATCTTACGGTTAATGCTGTCGCGAGAGGTAAGTGTCTGATCCAGCTCCATCTCGCCGATTATATTACGCAGAGTAGTGGCGGAAAGATTCTGCAGTCCGGCAATCGGGTTCTCTACGCCGTAGGTAAACAGCTTCGGATCAAAAACGTAGCAGAACACAACAGAGTCAATCATCATTGTGACATTATCCTTGGTGATTACAGGCTGAGGAGGAAAATCCAGCACCTGCTCCTTCAGGGACACACGCTTGGCCACTCTCTCAATAAAGGGGACTTTCAGATGAAGTCCGGCACCCCAAGTGGCCGTGTATTTACCCAGCCGCTCCACAATATAGGCATTTGCCTGTGGAACAACCCGTACACAGGAAAACACGATGCACAGGGCAATAATAATCAGAACAACAAGAAAGAAAATTACCATACTTACTCCTTTCGTCCAGGCGGCGCCGTTCTCTTCTGCATAAGCAGAGCGCCATGCCTGCGATCCTCAATCGTGGTAATAACTGGTATCCGCCAGTCCGCAAGCAGTCTGTAAACCTTATCTCCGAAACCGGACTGATATATGAAGTGTATCATATCTGACTTTTTTGGGGAAGTGTCAGAAATGTGGAAAACTTCTGAAAATTTAAATTTGGATTTAACATTATGTAAAGGAATAATCCTTGGAGACATGTAAAAAAGATAATGCCGTTGACGGTTGACCGACGGTTGATGACTGCCAATTTTTGGCGAGATTGAATAACATAGATGGGAATTGTATAATAATATTGGCTGTATTCTGAGAGAGGAGAGGTCACATGGCAGGGATGAAAGTCACCATAAAACCGGCAATATTAAACTGGATTCTCCAGAAAATACAATTCGAGAATGTGGCATCTTCTACTTTAGAGTTGCTTACAAAATGGCAAAGTGGCGAGAAAACCCCGACTTTTAATCAGGTAGAGGATGTAAGCAGGAAGATTAATATTCCGTTCGGATATTTTTTCCTTGACACGCCGCCTGTTGAGAATTGTCCTATTTTGGAGTATAGGACAGTTAATAGTGTCGCTATTCCGGAACCGAGTCGAAATTTAATTGATACGTATGATCAGATGGTTGAGATGCAGGAATGGATGACAGAGTATCTGCAGGAAAATGGTTATGAGGAGCTTAACTTTGTAGGAATTGTTACTTTAGATACACCAGTAAATATAATTGTGAAGGCAATTAGGGAACATCTAAATCTGAATGTAAATTGGTTTGCTTCTTGTAAAACAGCAACCGAGGCTTATAAGCTAATTTGTTCCAGAGTGGAAGAAATCGGCGTACTAGTTATGTCCAATGGTATTGTCGGCAATAATACGAGAAGAAAGTTAAATGTAGATGAATTTCGGGCATTTACAGTTGTAAATAAAAATGCTCCTTTGATTTTTATCAATAATTGTGACACGGAGACGGGAAAACTTTTTTCCATCATGCATGAATTTACCCATGTATTGTTGGGGGTTAATAGCTTATATAATGATGGCTGTGGGCATGAAGAGAACAAAAGCAATATTGAAAAAATATGTAATGCTGCTGCGGCCGAGGTACTTGTTCCCAGTGCCATTTTTAATTTTTTATGGGATAAAACTGATGAGATGATATCTGCGCATATGGAGACAGTCGCTGGTTATTTCCATTGCAGTCGATATGTGATTGCGAGAAAAGCACTGGATCAGCATAAAATCAGCAGGAAAACCTATGATGAGACGGTTAAAGAACTTGATAAACAGTTTAAAGCATGGGAAGCGGAGCAAAGTAAAAATAAATCTGGAGGCGGAAATTTTTACAGAACAATGAGCAGCCGACTGGATCATCGTTTTATTCGGGCTCTTGCGCAGAGCGCAGAAGAAGGTAGGACACAGTATACGGATCTTTTTCGGATGACTAATACAAATCGCAGGACTTTCCAGAAACTTCTGAATGAAATAGGAGGTGCTGGATGGTAAATGAGAAGTATTTATTAGACGCGAACAGCTTTGTGACACCCTATCAGAATTACTATCCTTTCGATTTTGCGCCTGCCTATTGGAGGCAGCTGGAGCCATTGCTGAAACAAGATAACATTTCAGTTATGGACGTAGTAAGAGATGAGATACTCAAAGGCGGAGATAAGCTGACAGAATGGATCATGGCAATTGAAGGTATCAATATTTTGGAGCGTCGTGATCCTAAAATTCTTGAAAGTTACATAAAAGTATTAAAATTTATTCAAGACAGTCCTTTTTATAATGATAAAGCACTTCGTGTATGGTCAGATGCGTCTGTTGCTGATCCATGGCTGATTGCCGCGGCAAGCGCATATGGTTATGTTATAGTAACAATCGAGTCAGGGGCAGGGAAGATTAATCCGAAAACGCCAAGTGGCAGGCCCAAAATCCCTGACATCGCCAGAATAATGGGGGTTAGGTGCGAAAATCTGTTCTATTTTATACGCAAAACAGGAATTCAATTTACATGATAAGGTGGTAAGGGTTGATTGCGTGCACATCAAGAAACAGATGTGCACTTTTTATATGGGCTTTAGCTTGTTCCAATTTATTTGTGAATAGTGACAAAATCCGAGGATTCCGCAAGAATAAAAATATGAGCGAAAAAGATATGGATACAAGACAGTTATTAGAGAGGCTCAGCCGGTTGGAAAAAGAAAACAGCCTGCTGAAGGAAATTCTTGAAAATGCGGGGATAGATTATGAAACTGTTATCTCGGATGAACCTTCGGGTTATTCTGAGCAATATGATCCAGATCAGGGTGGTCGCATTCATCCGATCGAGGTTACGGATAAGGTGGCAAATCAATTCTTCATGTTATTTTGCCGCGGCAGAAAAGAGGTTTACGAACTCCGTTATACAAATCCAAAGACAGGGCGTACAGGCTATTATACACAGTGTTTTAACCGATGGGATCGTGAGTGCCATAAACAGAAAAAAGATAATGTAAGGTGTAAGGACTGCGAGATTCAGGCTTATAAACCGCTTAACTACCATTTGATTAAGGCTCATATGGAAGGAAATGATTCCTATGGAAATGATGTGATTGCCATATATCCTATGCTCGAAGGCAATGTGTGCCAGCTGCTTGTGTTTGATTTCGATAATCACGCAGCAGGAGCGGCACAGACGGATTATGCAAACACAGATAATTCATGGAAGAGTGAAGTTAGTGCGCTGAGGAAGATTTGCAGGATTTTGGGAATTGACTGTGCTGTAGAACGGTCACGATCCGGAAATGGTGCGCATCTGTGGATTTTCTTTAAAGAGCTGGTTCCAGCGAAGCTGGCAAGAAGATTTGGGTTTGCCCTGCTTGATAAAGGTGCGGAGAGTGTCAATCTGAAATCTTTTAAATATTACGACCGTATGATCCCGGCACAGGATATGCTTCCCAAAGGCGGGCTGGGAAATGTAATTGCACTGCCGCTACAGGGGCAGGCTTTGAAAAGCGGCAACAGCGCATTTGTAGATGAGGCATGGAACGCGTATCCTGACCAGTTGATGTTCTTAAGCGGTGTAAAAAGACTGTCAAAAGCCGACTTAGAGAAAATCCTGCAGAAATGGACTGGACAGGAGATCACGAATCCAGAATCGGTTGAAAATGAGGACGCGGAACCATGGGAAAAGGGCAACGGCTTTCATAAGAGCGAAGTAATCGGAAAAGCAGATCTGATCATTTCGAACAGGCTTTATGTGGACACATCCAATATTTCCAACAAAATGAAGCGTGATATCCGCAGGATGGCCGCATTTTCAAACAGGCAGTATTTCCAGAACCTAGCCATGGATCTGCCGAATTATAATACACCGAGATATATTTATTTGGGATCAGATGAGGGAAAATATATTGTACTCCCACGCGGTCTGTCAGAAAAAATGATTTCAAAGCTGACACAGGCGGATATCCCATATTCCATAAGGGATAAGCGGTCGGAAGGCAAGCCAGTCAAAGTGAGATTTAATGGTAAACTGAGGGAATCGCAAAAGGAGGCAGTAAAGGCTATGATGGCTCATGACAATGGAATTCTGCATGCGGCGACGGCCTTCGGGAAAACTGTTGTTTGTTGTAATATAATCGCGGAGCGTCAGGTCAATACTCTTATTCTTGTAGATAAAGCGGATTTAATGAATCAGTGGATAGAACGTCTTCATGAATTCCTGGTGATTGATGAGAAACTTCCGAAATATAAAACAAAGTCCGGACAAATAAGAACCAGAAAAAAATTGATTGGAAACCTGCAGGGAGCTCATGATACCCTGACTGGCATTGTCGATGTTGCAATGATCCGATCCTTAAAAAGAAAGGATGGATTCCATCCGCTACTGAAGGAGTACGGGCAGGTTATCATGGATGAATGCCATCATGCCGCCTCTGATTCTGCTATTGAAGTGCTGCAGGAAGTGCAGGCCAAATATGTGTACGGGGTAACGGCAACTCCAAAGAGAGGTGATGGGAAGGAGAAGATCAACGAATTTCTTCTAGGTCCGATCCGATATCGCTTTACGGAGAAAGACAGAGCAAGGGAGCAGAACATTGGCCATTTCGTTTATCCGAGATTTACGCGGACAGTTGCCCCGCATCATTTATCAAAAACTCCGTATGGAAATGCCGCGTTTGAACTAATCCGAAATAATGAGGTGAGAGATGCTCAGATTACGGAAGAG
>Ga0256406_1005981_pt1 | contig 12559 bp, 15 predicted proteins | sample RumenRJG_03DNA_FD_185986 | JGI IMG/M metagenome (GOLD analysis project Ga0256406, IMG submission 185986) | Bovine rumen microbial communities from Lethbridge, Alberta, Canada - RJG_03 | ecosystem: Host-associated > Mammals > Digestive system > Stomach > Rumen | place: Canada: Alberta | collected...
ATTCCTGAACTGATCGCACTGGCCGTAACGATTGCCGTGTTCTGCCGGAAACGGAAAATGGTACTTTCCATGGCGGCGGGGACAATCCTGTACATGATTCTGGTGCAGGCTGTGTTCTGAAAGTGAAAAGCGAGGGAAAAGATAGGGAAAAGACAGGCGGGATTCTATCGGATGCGGCAATGCCTGTCAGCGCCGGATGAAAACGATGGAATTGAAATACAGCAAAACAGGAGGACAGGAATGAAAGATCGGGCTCAAACAGACCTCAATGCTAATCAGATGGATCGGAATGATAATCGGAAGAGAAAGAAAAAGCGGAGCCGGAGGATTATAACACTGGCTGTGATTGCGGCAGCGCTTATCTTCTGCCAGATCAATCTGGGGTACGGGCTTTCCGACGCGGTTCAGTTTCTGACCTATCGTATAAAAGAAATTTACGTAGATAGCGATGGAAGTCGGATTTACGGCATAGCATACGTACCGCGCAGTCTCCAGAAGAAAAAATATCCGCTGATTATTTTCTGTCACGGGCTTGGGAGAAATCATACGACGGGGTCACAGTATGCCATCAAGCTGGCCGCGGCCGGTTATGCGGTGTACACCTTTGATTTTCGCGGCGGAAGCGCCGACAGCGTTGCAAACAAAAGCGACGGCGATTCAACGAAGATGTCTGTCATGACCGAGGCAGATGATCTTGAAAGTGTGCTGAATGCGGCACAGCACTGGGATTTTGTGGATACAGACAGAATAGTGCTGGCCGGCACCAGCCAGGGAAGTTTTGTCAGTGCCGTGGTGGCAGCCAGATATCCGGAAAAGATAAAGGCAATGATTCTGCTTTATCCGGCCTTCGGACTCTACGATTTTGTGCATTATGCGTTTTCATCAAAGGACGCCATTCCGGATACCTTTGACATGGGAGAGAACTGGATCACAGCCGGACGAGCGTATGCCGAAGATCTGTGGGACTATGATCCTTATGAGAATATAGGCGCATACACGGGACCGGTTCTTATTCTGCATGGAGATCATGACCAGGTAGCTGATATTTCATACGCCAGGCGGGCGGCGGATACCTACGCAAATGCCGAATTTCATGTAATCAGGGGCGGAAGTCACGGCTTTCACGGAAAGACGTTTACGGAGGCCGTCCGGTATATGAAAGCCTTTTTGCAGGAACAGGTCCGCGAAGGCTGACAGCCGGAGAACCAAAACGACCCCCGCCGGAATTGCAGATTCATGTTCGCTGCCGTGTCAGGTCGCGTACCCATTTGTACTTTTTATAGTGGGCGTATACCCATGGAAGCTTTCCGATTTCATCCAGGCAGGTGCAGGCGAAGACCAGCGGCACCGGCCAGTGAAATACAAAGGCTCCCAGGAGAGCGGCAGGGATGGCAATGCCCCACATGCAGACAGCCAGGCTGTACGCGTCAAACAGAATATCGCCGCCGGAGTAGAAGACCCCGTTGATGACAATCGTATTGATGCAGCGGCCAATCATGTAAAAGGCGAGGATGATCATCATCTGCAGCAGCAGCTGTTCCGCCCCCGGCGTGAGAATGTAGAACCAGAGAACCAGCGGAGTAACGGCCAGGACCAGACCGCAGGTTGCAAGCCCGATGATAACAGCGATTTTAGAAAGCCGCTGACCGTACATTTTCCCTTTTCTTGTATCTCCGGTTCCCAGCACGTTTCCCAGCATAATACTTCCGCCATTGGCGGTTCCGTTGCACAGGCAGCAGAACAGGTCGCGGACAACCGAGGAAACGGAATTAGCGGCGGCTGCGTCCGCTCCCAGATGTCCCAGAATGGCGGTGTAGGATGAAAAGCCAACGCCCCACAGACCGCCGCTGCATAAAATGGGCAGGGCACATTTCATGAAATCGCGGAAAATGTCCGCAGGATGCCGGAAAAGATTTCTCAGATGAATGCGGATATATCCCGGCCGGCAGGTGATGGTGAAAGCCCAGATGACCTGGATCACACGGGAAATCACCGTTGCCGCGGCAGCACCGCGCGCTCCCATGGCGGGAACGCCCAGCAGCCCGAAGATGAAGACGGCGTTGAAAAAGATGTTGAAAACCACGGCGGATGAACTGATCACAGCACCGATGCTGACGTGATTCGTAACCTTCAGGACGGTAAGATAGGTTTCCGAGATCCCGGTCAGAAGATAGGACCAGCCGGCAACGCGCAGATAGGAGGCGCCAATCAGGACAAGTTCCGGTTCATTGGTGTAGATCATCATCAGTTTATCCGGAATAAATATGCATCCCGCCCAGAACGCCAGGGAATTGATTATATTAATCCGGAGACAGATACAGAAAATGTCGTCCATGGTCTGATGATCCCCTTTGCCCCAGTATTGTGCGCCAAGTACGGAAGCGGCGCCGGTGGAAGCCCAGAAAATAATATTCTGGATGAACTGGATCTGGCCGGCCAGCGAAACCGCTGACATGGAGTTTTGATCCACGCGCCCGAGCATGATGGCATCACAGGCAGCCACGGCGGCCAGCATCAGCTGCTGGAGAGCGATCGGCAGAGCCAGTGTCACCAGCTTTTTGTTAAACTGCGGGTCTGAGAACAATTCTGACTTCGTCATACAGCAAACTCCCTGTATATCCTGTAAATTTCTGCGAAGATGAAAAGGTTAATGAACCTGCGCCTTTTCTCGTTTCTCCCGGATCATTCTGGTGAGAGAAATGATATTGGTTACGGTGGTAGCAGCGGCAAAAAAGGAACCGGTATAAGACTTATAAATGAGGTAGTAGAAAATCCACGGAATAAATGTCAGCGTGACCAGAAGCTTAAAGCGGATGGGATCCGTTTCCGTCATAAAAATAATGTAGATGGTGCATACGATGAACGGCACCCAGCTGATGACGGATCCATCTCCGACGATCAGCGTTAACAGGAACTGAACCGCGATCAGAATGGCCTTAACCGGGCGATTTACCTTATCATAATAGCAAAGAATATTCCGGGCGACCGAGAGTACGTTGCTGACAGCTCCGGTAAAGGCACCCAGCAGAATCATGGAAATGGACTGAAGGCCGAGCTGAACAGACTGCCACAGAAGAATTTTCCGTCTCTGGGTGACAAACCCGGAACCTGTCTGAATCATAGAAGCAATAAAATCAATAATATTGGCGGCAATAATAAAACCAAGTGCCTGCTGCATCATCCTGTCCTCCGAAAAAAGGCGGGTTCAAACCATTCATGGTGTGAACCCGTCTGCGTCATTTTGTACGGTAGTTTCAGGATCGTATATCAGAGACTGATGCCTTTGAGCAGGTCTTTCAGAGAAGTCCCGATGTTTTCGGATTTCGGAATCTCAACCTTTTCTTCATGCGTTCTTTCTCTTTCAACCGGAAGATCGGAAAGAGCTTTCATGCTCAGGCTGAGCTTTCCGTCCTTGTTGCCGATGACCTTCACCCTGACGGCGTCCCCTTCCTTGAGAACTTCAGCCGGAGTCTTGATTCTCTTGTTGGAAATCTGACTCACATGCAGAAGACCGGAAAGACCATTGCCGAGGTCAATGAAAGCACCGTACGGCTTGATCGTTTCAACGGTTCCGTCCAGAACAGCACCCACGTCTACCTGGCCGATCCGGGCAGCGCGTTCCTCATCTCTCTTTTCACGGAGAATATCCTTTGCGGAAAGCACCAGGTGCTTTGAAGCCTGGTCAGCATCAATTACACGTACCTCCATGGAAGTATTCAGATACTTCTTCAGATCTTCTTCGCCGACATATTCCAGAGCAAGTTTGGAAGCCGGGATAAACCCGCGAATGCCTTCCAGAGAAGCCACGGCCCCTCCCTTGGTAATGCCGGTGATCTTAACGGTGACATTTTCCTGAGTTTCCTTCAATTCGCGGAGACGATCCCACGCTTCCAGCTGGGCAGCGTTCTTTCTGGAAAGAAGAATTCTGCCGGCGCCGTCATCGGTCTTGACAACGGTAGCGGTGATTTCCTGGCCCTCTTCAATATTGCCTGCGAATTTGTAATCCGGATCATCACTGGCATCCTCACGATGCAGAACACCCGGTGCGAAATAGTTGAAATCAACGATAACTTCGTTATTATCATCGGAAACACTGACAACTTTTCCTGTCAGAACATCGCCGGATTTAATGCGGCGCAAAGACGCCTCCAGCTCGTCCCTGAGATCATCCATAGACTCAGGCGCATCCCCGGCTGTTTCAGCGGCTGTGTTTTCTGCAGTTTCGGCTGCTGTTTCCTGTACATTTCCTTTTACTTCATTCGTCGGATCTTCCATTGGTTTACTCCTCCTCCTGTTTGTTCCGAACCGCTGGCCGCCAGCTGAGCATTCGCCGGCTTTCATACGTTTTCAGGTTCAGACTTATTCAAGTATATCACAATAAAACGCCGAGAAACAGCCATATAATAAAGAAAACTTTCCATAAAAGGACAACAAGTGCTATAATGACACAGGCAATATATTGTGTATGATTTTGAATGCAGGCAGCGAAGCGGATTGCGAATGTCCGCTTTACAGCATGCCGCCTGCCGCCGGAGTGTAATGAAAGAAGAGTAACGGATATGCAGACGATTCTGATGGATATGACAAAGGGTGTGGATGAGGCTCAGATGGCGCAGGCCGGAGAAATTATCCGAACCGGCGGGCTGGTAGCTTTCCCGACGGAAACGGTGTACGGACTGGGCGGCAATGCCCTGGATCCGGATGCATCGCGCAAAATTTACGCGGCAAAGGGCAGGCCTTCCGACAATCCGCTGATCGTTCATATCGCCGATTTTGAGGCAATAAGAAAAATTGTGACCGATGTTCCGGAGCAGGCGGAAAAGCTGGAAAAGGCCTTCTGGCCCGGGCCGCTGACGATGATCCTGAATAAAAGCAGCGCGGTACCGCTGGCGACGACGGGAGGTCTGAATACGGTAGCGATTCGTATGCCGGACAATCCGGTGGCGTTTGCCCTGATCCGGGCCGGCGGCGGATATATCGCCGCCCCGTCCGCGAACACATCCGGGCGGCCGAGCCCCACGAAGGCATCCCATGTGATGGATGATCTGAGCGGAAAGATCGATTGCGTCATAGACGGCGGACCGGTTGGCATAGGAGTCGAATCGACAATTGTAGATCTGACGGAGGAGGAGCCGGTTATCCTGAGACCCGGGTACATCAATCAGCATATGCTGGAGGCTGTCCTGGGTACGGTTCACATGGACAAAGGACTTATCATTAATGATCCCGGGGTTCATCCCAAGGCGCCGGGAATGAAATACCGTCATTACGCTCCGAAGGCAAGCCTGACCATTGTCCGCGGTGATGCGGCCCGTGTGGAGACGAAAATCAACGAGCTTGTGGCAGCGGACAGGGCGAAGGGTCTCAGGGTCGGCATCATTGCAACCCGGGAGAGCCGGGCGGACTATCACCAGGGCATCATCCGTGTCGTGGGCACCCGTGCGGAGGAAATAACCATATCGCAGCATTTGTTTGCGATTTTGCGGGAATTTGACGATATCGGAGTGGATCGGATTTATTCGGAAGCCTTTGATTCCGAGGAGCTTGGAACGGCGATCATGAACCGGCTGGTGAAGGCAGCCGGCCATCAGATCATTGAAGTATGAGCTGCCGCCGCACACAAGAAGGCGGAAAGCTGCTGAAAGCGGAACTTTAGCCGGAGGGCGGGGAGGATGTTTCAGTCATGAAAAATTATGATAAATTAATTTTTGTTGGCTCGGGCAATACAGCCCTGAGTCCGATGGCAGAAGCGATACTGCAGAAAAAGTTTAAAATAGAAGATATTCTGATTGAGTCACGCGGACTGGTGGTGCTGTTCCCGGAACCCGTCAATCCCAAGGCAGAAGCCATCCTGGTCAGCCATGGACTGTCGATGAAGGATTATCGCAGCCAGGCACTGAAGGAAGAAGACTTTGATCCCCGGACGCTGATGATAGCGCTGAATGCACAGGTGAAGGAAAAAATCATACAGCAGTTTGAAAAGGCGCAGAACGTTTACACGCTGTGCGAATATATTCATAGTGATGAGATATTGCAGGATCCATATGGTGGAACAGTCAGTGATTATGGCAGATGTTTTGATCAGATGCAGTCGCTGGTTGAAACGCTTGGCGATAAATTATTAGAGGAGGACAAATAAAATGTCTAAGGTAATTGTTTTTGACCACCCGCTTATTCAGCATAAACTTGGTATCATCCGGGATAAGAATACAGGAACGAACGAATTCCGTGTCATCGTATCCGAGATCGCCAAACTGATGTGCTATGAGGCAACACGCGACTTAAAACTTGAAGACGTAGAAATTGAAACTCCTATCGCTAAAACAACCGTAAAGAGACTTTCCGGAAAGAAACTGGCGGTTGTGCCGATCCTCCGTGCCGGACTTGGCATGGTAGACGGCATGCTGGATCTTATTCCGGCGGCAAAGGTGGGTCACATCGGACTGTACCGTGATCCGGAAACACTGAAACCGGTTGAGTATTACTGCAAACTTCCGGCAGACTGCGCAGAGCGTGAAGTGTTTGTCGTAGATCCGATGCTGGCAACCGGCGGCAGCGCAAGCGCAGCCATCACCATGCTGAAACAGCACGGATGCAAAAACATCCGGCTGATGTGTATCATCGGTGCTCCGGACGGCATTAAGAAAATGCAGGAGGAGCATCCGGATGTCGATATCTTCATCGCAGCTCTGGATGATCATCTGAATGAAAATGGTTATATTGTCCCCGGTCTTGGCGATGCCGGTGACAGGATATTCGGAACAAAGTGACAAACAGTTTTGAATGATGGCGGATGGATGCATTCAGACTTCTGCGAAGCAGAAGAAGAGGCATCCATCTTATTGTATAAGGCGGGGGATCCGTGCAGCTGTGAAATGCTGCGGGGACGGACCTGAGCATAACGGGGGGACCGGAATGAGCGATAAAAGGCAGGATTATATCAGCTGGGATGAATACTTTATGGGAGTTGCCAGGCTTTCGGCACTGCGCTCCAAGGATCCGCATACGCAGGTGGGGGCCTGCATCGTCAGCAGCAACAATAAGATCCTTTCCATGGGATACAACGGGCTGCCGATGGGCTGTTCCGATGACGCCTATCCGTGGGCGCGGGAAGGGAAGGATGAACTGGAGACCAAGTATGTGTACACGGTGCACAGCGAACTGAATGCTATTCTCAATTACCGCGGAGGCAGCCTGGAAGGCGCGAAAATCTACGTTACCCTTTTCCCCTGCAACGAATGTACAAAAGCCATCATTCAGGCAGGGATCAGGGAAATTATTTACGCGGAAGATAAGTACGCGGACAGTATTTCCGTGCTTGCCTCAAAGCGCATGCTGCGCTCGGCGGGCGTTAATTTTTACCAGTACCAGACAACCGGACGGAAGCTGGAGATTGAACTATGAACCGGGATGTGGATGTCCGGGATATTTCAGACGGACGTTTTTATACGGCAAATGATCTTGTGAAGGCAGATACCGGAGGATGTGACGGATGCAGTGAATGCTGCCGGAGCATGGTGGATACGATTATCCTGGATCCCTGGGATATCTATATGCTGAACAAAAACACGGGAATGAATTTTACAGCACTGATGGAGCATGGATTTTTGGAGCTGAATGTTGCGGATGGCCTGATCCTTCCCAACCTGAAAGTGAGCGGGAGGACGAAGGCCTGTCCGTTTCTGGATGAAAACGGACGCTGCCGTGTTCATGAGGCAAGACCGGGCTTCTGCCGTCTGTTTCCGCTGGGAAGATATTATGAAAACCGGGATTTTCGCTATATTCTGCAGACACACGAGTGCGCGAAGAAAAACCTGACCAAGGTAAAGGTTAAAAAATGGCTGGGAATTGAAAATCTCGGAGCTTACGAGAACTATATCCGCGGATGGCATTTTTATCTGCGGGATACGGAGAGCATGCTGAAGGACAGCCGTGAGCAGCTTCGAAGGCAGGTGTGCATTTATATTGTCAAAACGTTCTTTGCCGCAGATTATAACATAAGGGAAGACTTTTATGCCCAGTTTGCTGCACGTCTTCAGGAGGGACGGCGGTACTGCGGGTTTGCAGAAAAATGATTGACATTAAGAAAAACCGGTGCTATTCTTTAGAAAGTAAAGAACAAGGGCGTTCAGAGATGATATCTCTGGGCGCCGTTTTTTTTACGGAACATACGGGGGACAGAGCGGCCGGGATGCAGGTGAAGCAGGGAAGCTTTTCGCAGGCAGATGCCGCAGTAAGGAAAATAATGGGGAAATAAGGAGGTTGTTTAATGTATAATCTGGACAGAGTAGACTACAAAATTATCGAGTTACTACAGAGCAATGCGCGGATCACATTGAAGGAAATTGCTTCCAGGGTATTCCTCACCTCGCCGGCGGTATCTGCCCGGATTGACAAGCTGGAACGAAGCGGTGTGATTGAGGGATATCATGCCAGGGTGAACCGTGAAGCTTTTGCATATGAAATCAAGGCATTCATCAATGTCAAAATGGATCCTTCCTGCCGCGATGAGTTTTATAAATTTGTAGAGGGAGTTCCGAATGTCATTCAGTGTGACTGCGTGACCGGCGACTATGTCATTTTCCTCGAGGTACTGTTTCACGATACGCAGGAGCTGGATGATTTTGTCAGCCATCTTCAGAAATACGGTGAAACCAAAACACAGATTGTGTTCTCATCCGCGGTTGAGCACCGGGGGCTTCCGATTGAAGCCTGATACGGAGCATCAAACATAAACAGGCAGCATTTCTGACTTCCGCCCCGCCAGCTCCGGCATGACCGGGCAGGAGCGCGGGATGCGGCAAACAGACACGAAAATATGGAAACTGAAAATGCTGCAGACCAGGAGAGTGCCGTCCGGGCACTCTTTCTTTTTGGGCAGAATGTGTTAGAATAATTTATGCAAAAAACGGGAGGTGGGAAGGAAGGAAAGCCATGAGTACGAAAATAGGTTTTATCGGATGCGGAAATATGGCATCCGCCATGATCAGCGGAATGCTGGACAGTGGGGCGGCAGGCCGGGGTGACCTTTGCGCGAGTGCGAAAACTCTGAAGACCCAGGAAAAAATCAGAGATAAACTGGGAATAAACTGTGCGGATAACAGAGGTACAGCACAGTTTGCGGATGTTTTGTTCCTGGCGGTAAAGCCGCAGTATTATGAAGAGGTAATCCGGGAGATCGCCGGCGCGGTGCGGGATGATGAAATCATTGTCACAATCGCACCGGGGAAAACGCTGGCATGGCTGGAGAAAACCTTCGGACGGAGCCTGAAAATTATCCGCACGATGCCGAACACACCCGCCATGGTTCGCGAAGGCATGATGGGGCTGTGCCCCAATGACCGGGTGACAGAAGAAGAACTTTCGAAGGTGCGCCGGCTTTGCGAAAGCTTTGGCAAAACGGAAGTAATATCGGAAAAGCTGATGGATGTGGTGACAGCCGTTGCCGGAAGCTCGCCCGCCTATGTCTTTCTCATGATCGAGGCCATGGCGGATGGGGCGGTTGCCGATGGTATGCCCCGGGATAAGGCATACCGCTTTGCCGCACAGGCAGTTCTTGGAAGCGCGAAAATGGTCCTTGAAACCGGACGCCATCCGGGAGAACTGAAGGATATGGTCTGCTCCCCGGGCGGAACCACCATGGAGGCGGTCCGCGTGCTGGAAGAAAAGGGATTTCGGAGCGCATTGATCGAAGCGGAAAAAGCCTGCGTTCAAAAATCCAGAGAAATGTAAGACCTGACCGCTTTCTGCCGCTCTTACGATAACAAGGGGATACGAGGTACACAGTTTTGGGTGAAAGATTAACAAAAGGCGATGTGGAAAAAATAAAGGCGGAGATTGAGGACCGTAAAATCAACGTGCGTCCGAAGGCTCTGGAGGATCTGAAGGCAGCCCGTGCGCAGGGGGACCTGAGTGAAAATTTCGAATATTACGCGGCGAAACGTTTTAATAACCAGAACAACAGCCGGATCCGCTATCTGGAAAATGTTCTGAAATACGCTACTATCATCGATGACAGCTCGGCTTCTGACCGTGTCGGAATCAACAATACCGTTGCCGTACACTTTATGGAGAGGAACATGGACCGTACCGTGCGGCTGGTCACCTCCATCCGTGTCAATTCCAGACGGAATATCATGAGCATTGAATCGCCGTTCGGGAAGGCTATTATGAACAAACGTGTCGGTGATATTGTGGAGGTTCAGGGAAATGACGGAACTTCCTATCATGTACGCATCGACAAAATTGAGAATACGCCGGATGACGATTCTCTGTCCATCAGCCGGTACTGATTGCACAGAATGGTGCGGCTTGAGCACATCAGAATTTTCAGGCGGAAAACGCCGGCCATTTCATGACCGGCGCTTCACATAAGCAGGAGAGGACAGGAACTTGAATAAAACTCTGATCAAATGGCCGGGAGGCAAAAGCTCCGAGATCCGTCAGTTTGTCACAATGATTCCCGATTATGACCGCTATGTTGAACCCTTCGCAGGCGGGGCGGCTCTGTATTTTTATCTGCGCCCGATGCAGGCGGTTTTGAACGATAATTCCAGAAATCTGATGGATTTCTATGAACTTGTAAAGGAGCAGGATCCGGAATTCCATAAAATTCTGGATGCCTACAACCGCTCCTTCAGCGCGTTGAAAGCGGCCTGCGATGAGGAATATCAGCAGATTCTGGCTCTTTATAAACTGTATGCGTACGCGGAAAAGGAAGGTATTCCGATTTCACAGCTGAAGATCCATCTGTATGTGGTGCAGCAGGTGCTCTCGCAGGAGGATGACCTGTGCAGCCAGGTCCTGCTCCATCATCGGAATACGCCGGGGGAAAATCAGGATCCGGCCGGATGGAAGGACAGTATTATCCTCGACCGGACGGAATTTGAAGCTTCCATTGAGAAGACGGTTCACGATAAGTTTATCCGCACGGCACAGAATGAGCGGAAGAAGCCTTTTACACCACGGGATTTGAAGGCCAATCTGATCACGGGCTTCATGGAGGGCTATTACCTTTATTTCCGGAAGGTATTTAACGGGATTGCCTCCGGCAGAATAGTCGCTTCCAGGGCGTACGCCGCGGCTAATTTCTATTTTATCCGGGAATATTGCTATGGTTCCATGTTTCGCTATAACAAAGAGGGTGAGTTCAACATCCCGTACGGAGGGATCAGCTACAATAAAAAGGATCTCACTTCGAAAATCAGCCATATTTTTTCAGACAGCACGGCGCGTCTTTTTGCGCGGACGAAGCTTTACTGCGAAGATTTTGAGACACTCATTGATAAGCTGAAACTGACGGAGCATGATTTTATGTTTCTCGATCCGCCGTACGATACGGAATTTTCGGACTATGAGGGAAATCAATTCCGCCGGGAGGATCAGGTACGGCTGGCCCGCTGTCTGGCAAGGACGAAGGCGCAATTTCTTCTGGTTATCAAGAATACGGATTTTATTTATGAACTGTACGAGCCGCTGAAGTTCCGGATGCTCTCTTTTGAGAACCGCTATATTTACAATGTGCGAAGCCGCAATGAGCGTATGGTGCAGCATCTGATTATTACAAACATTCCGGAAGGTCAGGTTCCCTGGATCCGGGAAAACATGTGAAAAGGCAGAAGGAAAGGGTTGGAATGAGCGAAGAACGTGTATTTACGGCGGCACCGGGGGATACCATTGTACTGAACGCGGCGGCCAAAATAAATCTGGGGCTGGATGTGACCGGTGTTCGGGAGGATGGGTATCATCTGCTCCGCATGGTGATGCAGTCCCTGAAACTTCACGATCGTCTGCTGGTCCGGACAAAGCATGCGGCAGGGATCCGGGTGAAGACGAACCGCAGTTACCTTCCGGAGGATGAGCATAATCTGGCCGGGCGAGCAGTGAGGCTTTTAATGGATGAATTTAAAATCCGGGACGGCCTGTACGTGGATATTGAAAAGCATATTCCATCGTCCGCCGGGCTGGCAGGCGGCAGCAGCGATGCAGCGGCGGCCCTGATCGGCGTAAATGAACTGTTCGGACTGGGGCTGTCCCGGGCTGAACTTCAGGAGCGGGCGGTCAGAATCGGGGCGGATGTTCCGTACTGTATCATGGGAGGCACTGCCCTGGCGGAGGGCATCGGAGAAAAGCTGACACCGCTTCCGGCACTGCCGGAGTGCAGCATTGTTCTTGTCAAACCGCCGGTGAGGGTATCGACAAAGGCGGTTTATCAGGAACTGGACATGGCCAGGCTTGGAGGGCATCCGCGGATCGATGATCAGATCGATGCTATTCGATCCGGGAATCTTGAAAAGACAGCATCCCTGTGCGGCAACGTGCTGGAGAGTGTGACGGTTCCCATGCACCCGGTCATCGACGTAATTAAGAAAAAGATGATGGAGTGCGGAGCGCTGAATGCGATGATGAGCGGGAGCGGTCCGACCGTTTTCGGAATTTTCCGGGATACGGCTCAGGCACGGGCGGCAGCGGATGTTATGCAAAAAGAGCGGTTCGGCCAGGTCATTGTTACGGCGCCGTCACTGTCACCGCAATCATAAAATGAAATCAGCAAAGCCAT
>Ga0256406_1005982_pt1 | contig 12553 bp, 9 predicted proteins | sample RumenRJG_03DNA_FD_185986 | JGI IMG/M metagenome (GOLD analysis project Ga0256406, IMG submission 185986) | Bovine rumen microbial communities from Lethbridge, Alberta, Canada - RJG_03 | ecosystem: Host-associated > Mammals > Digestive system > Stomach > Rumen | place: Canada: Alberta | collected...
TTCTTTCAGATTCCAACTCGCAATGGACACCCTTGTCTCTCTGGCTATGCAGTTCCCACTACCTGGTCTGCTCGGGACTTACACCCGTTAGCCGGTACACATGCTGGTCAAACAAAAGGAAGGCCTGCGCCCTAATATGTGGTGCAAGCCTTCCCTCACATTTCAATAAAATGAGACCTTATGCTGGGACTTGTTAGTCGTTTTCAGGCCGTAAGGTCAGTAGGGGTCAGGCTCCATGAAAGAGGTATTCCTTCTGTATGTCTGCCGTGAGTTGCGTGATGAGTTCGTTGCCAAGCTCCTCAGCAACAACTATGGCGTGCGTGAGCAAGTTGTCAGAAAAGTCTTGCAACAATTTCTTTGCAGCAGTCTGGTCAGAGGACCAAAGTTTTAAGAATTGCGCTTCCATCTCCTTCTGCTTCTTATCGTTTTCGGCCTCAAGCTTGGCGTAAGTTTCTTTGATGAGCGGTGCATAGGAATTGTAATGAGTCATGCCGAGAGTCATTACCTTACGGAAAGTCCAGTAAGCCGAATCGGCCGAGCACTTTCCATTACCCTTCTTGTAAGCTTCGGGAAAGTCGCTGATGCCCTGATAGAATGGCAGGAACACTCCCAAATCCGCCATACCTTCGGCCACATAGGTCAGGCAACCAATTTCCTTGGGTAGCCAGGGACGCACCTGCAGAAGATGAGTCTGGCACGTACGGAAAATGCTGACCGGACGGTAAGGCTCCTTACCGTTACAGTGCAAGTAAGGATCGTGACTCGTGTTGTCATAGTGGAATCGGAAGGCTTTACGAAGATCGGTCACAGTCAGTTTATGGTTTGCTTCAGCGAAAACAGGGAAAGTGTTCTTTTCCACATCGTTGTGTATATCGGGCGAAAACATTGCCTGAAGTCCCCATACCCGCGGATAATTATAAGTAGTGTCGTTGACATCGTCCTTAGAATAAGCCTCGTGGAAGTCAAACGGTCCTTTCTTCGGGTCATAGAGCCCGTGTTCCGCAGCAAAGCTGATTAGGTCGGCCGAGGCCAGATAGTTGTCTGTATCCTCAGGGTCATAAGTGCGGAAGCGACTTTGGTTGCCGGTAACGAAATACTTATCCTTAGGCATACGGCACGCGAGCCAGCGATGTCCTCCGGCATTCTCGAGATACCAGGTTTCCTTATCGTCAATGAAACCGATGCCGAAGCCTTCAGCAGAGCCATACTTCTCAATGAGAGCTCCGAGTCGCAGTACGCCCTCGCGTGCCGAGTGGATGTAGGGCAGTACGATGTTATAGGTGCAGTTCTCGGCCAGTCCGTCTTCCACATAGGGGTCGGCCTCTAAGGCCTTGGGACTACTGAAAATGGTCTCGGTAGAGCTCTCGCCTACACCAAGAGAGTTGAATCCAGCACTTCCCCATTCGCCTGGATAGTTATAGTCGGGCATGGCGGTGTAGCCTAAGCGCTTGGAAGGAAGCGGGCAACGGAACTTACTATCGAGGGCAACAAACTCAGTTGGACCTTGGTCGGTGTCATGAAATACTTGGAAGTTCTTACACTGAAGGGCGTCGAAGTCCTCCGAACGCGCGAAAATGCGCGAGCCGTCGGCAGTCATTTCCTCACCGACAATGATGGTGGTACATTCTGACGGCAATTTAGCCGTATTTTTCTTGTTCTCCATATCTTTATCAGTTGATGGTGCGAAGGTACTGAATTTATTGTTGTAGACCAAACATTAGTCTAAGAAATCAGTGGTAGAAGTATAGGTAGAAGACAGGCTGCACTCAGGAGTATCAAAGAAAAAGCGAACTTTTTCTTTGATGTTCCCTTCGTTTGCACTATCTTTGTGCCCCGAAATGAACAAGCTGAAAGTAAAGGGATATGTGGCCGGTATATTGGCCGCTATTTTCTATGGAACGAATCCACTCGGCTCGCTCCACTTATATGCTGATGGGATTAATCCGGCTACGGTGCTTTTCTACCGTTATGCCTTAGCCACAGTAATGTTTGCCGTGGTGATGCTTCTTCGCCGTGAGTCTTTCGCCATTCGGTGGGGACATGCCATAAGACTCATGTGTCTCGGTGCCTTCATGGCTTACTCCTCGGTTACGCTCTACGTGAGCTTCCTTTATATGGATGCCGGAGTAGCCTCAACAATTCTCTTCAGCTATCCCGTCATGGTGGCAGTGCTCATGGCGGTGTTTTATCATGAACACATCACGTGGACATCTACATTCTCGATTCTCTTAGCCACTTTTGGCATCAGTTTGCTCTACAATCTCGGGGGCGGACAGAAACTCTCGGCTTTAGGCATGACCCTTGTGCTGCTGTCTTCATTGCTCTATGCTGTCTACATCATTGCCGTACAACGCAGCCACATGCCTTATTCGGCACTGACCTTCACATTTTGGGTTGTGTTGTTCGGATTAGTGGCCATACTCGTTTACGCTGCTTTTGCAGGCGAACCCCTTCATATGCTTCATGGTGCCAAGGAGTGGCTCTGTGCTACTCAGTTGGCGCTCCTGCCGACCGTCTTGTCATTACTACTCATGACGATAGCTATCAACAACATCGGTCCTACGCCTTCAGCCATACTCGGCGCGCTTGAGCCTGTCACAGCCGTTGTCATTGGAGTGACGGTCTTTGGCGAGTCGTTCACGCTGCGTCTTGCTGTAGGCATTGTGCTCATCCTCAGTGCTGTAATTTTAATCATCCGTGGTGCGAAATCAAGCCAGTCCTGAGAAGCACGCTCCGTGCTCAATGGCAGTAACACACCCTAAACTTTAGAGGCTCTTCTTCCAGCACCTTCTCCGCTTGATGAGTTCCGGAGAAAGGGTATCCCACTGGCGTAGCTCCCTCGTGTTGTCAACAAGTTGCGGGCCCGTCTCAGCCCATTTGAAGCCATAACGGATATAGATAGGAATGAGGTCGTCGAAGAAGAGTGCATTCACGCCTTTCAGTTGATAATCGGGTCGTACGGCTATTAGCAACATCTCTACTGTGTCCTCGTGCTTTACGAGGAGTGAACGAAGAAGCCAAAGCCACCCCGTAGGCCACAGCTTACCACGGGCCCTTTGCAGGGCTCGCGTGATGGACCCCATCGTGATGGCCACCCCCACTATCTCGCCTGCCTGGTTCTCCACAACCGTGATAAGTTCCTTGTCGATAAGACGAATATATTCTTTAACGAAAAGCTCGATCTCACTGTCTGTGAATTCAATGAATCCGAATAGCGGAGAGTAGGATTGGTTGAGCAAGTTGAATATGCGCCTGCCGTAGCCTTTTTCCGTAATGTCATTATTGTTGATTTTCTTGACCTTCAAGCCGTAGCGACTACGGCTCAACTCCGCCAGCCGCGCATAACGTTCGGGGACAGCATCGGGGACTTTCACACGCACATGTACCCAGTCGGCCGCTTTTTCATAGCCCAGAGCCTCAAGATGTTGTGGATAGTAGGGCGGATTGTAAATCTCGTTCATCGACCCAACACGGTCGAAATCGGTGAGAAGCATACCCTCCTTGTCGAAATCGTTAAAGCCTAATGGACCGTAAATCTCGTCCATGCCGAGGCTCCGCCCCCAGTCCTCCACTGCTTTCAATAGGGCTGCCGACACCTCCGGTGTGTCGGTGAACTCAATGCGGCTGAACCTCACAGCCTTGGTTTTCCATTTGCTGTTGGCCCTGTTGTTGATGATACCTGCCACGCGCCCCACGCACCGGCCTTCAGCGTAGGCAGTGAAGAGCTTCACCTCGCACTCAGCGAGCGACGGATTACGCTCGGGTGCGAAGTCCTGGAGCTCCACCGTCATAGGCAGAGGAACATACTGAGGACAATTGATGTAGAGCTTATTAGGCAGCTTGACGAAGTCGTCCATGAGTCTGCGTGTAGTGACTTCTCTCACTTCAACCCTGAGTCTTTCCATTGATTCCTTGGTTATATTGATTGCAAAAATACAAAAAAGAAAACTTTTATCACCATGGACAGATGAAAAAATGAACAAGCGCTTGCCATTATCCGACGTTCCCAATCCACATTCCGGCAAACCTCTCTCATCCGGCTTCATCGGATAGCCGTGGCTGAAGTCTATGAGGACATGCGGGGATACTGCATTGTGGGCCCTTAACTTTCTGCAGAAACAAAGAAAACCACTGCAAGTCACGCGTCGACTTCTGGACTTGCAGTGGATTACTATCAGGTTATTCCACTGTGATAAACATGGGGTCTATCACCTTTCCTGTTTGAGTCAGTCGCTTGATGAGTTTTTGCAACCATATTTTGCTGTTCTCTAACACCCCCGGGCTCACTTGGCGTCCCACGAGGATGCAGCCAGCAGTGTCGCGGCGTGTATTGCCTTCGTGGATGCGCACGTCCTTGAACATGGGCACGCCGAGCAGCAACGGCCGCCAGCCACCGAACTTGGGGCTTCGCGTGATGACGAGCGGATAGCGTCCTTCAGGAATGGCACTGCGTCCGGTCACCTTCTTTTCGCCGCGCGCATAGTTGCGCCATGTTGGCTCCAGTGTGTCGCAGAACAGTTGCATGCCCTGCTCGTTCTCTCTTGGAGGCAGATAAAGCTGTCCCATCGTGAAACTTTCTGACTTTGCAATTCTCTTTAAGATGATTTCCATATCTTTCTTTTATATTGTTATTGTGAGGGTCTCTGTTCGTCCTTCCACCGGTGCCCGGACGAGAAGACCCGTCGTCCATTTTGGATGACGACTGCAAAATTAGTGTAGCCAAAATGTGAAAGCAATTCTTTCTTAGCGAAGCTTTTATGAAGATGGTTTATTGATTGCAAATCAGACTGTTATATGACAAAAAGAATATTTCCCCTACCCTATCTGCAGAGGTCTGCATTAGGACTATGCGGGCTGTATGCTCGGTTTACTCGGCCGTGGAGATATGGATTTCCAACCATTCTGCTGGGACTGTCCGACTGTTTTTGCCGTTCGTTTCCAGACCAGCCGCACGGGCCTGCATTAATGACATCACGAAATAACAGCTTTTTACGTTGGTGAATAGAGTGGATTTTTGTAATTTTGCGACCGCTGTAGGGTGTAGAGCCTTATGGGCAATCCCGTCGTTCAGCTTAAAGATACAGAATCATGTCAGACAATTATCTTTTCTATCCCGTTGTCATCATTGGTGCCGGGCCTTCAGGCGCAGCCTGCGGTTTGCGGCTGCTTCGTGCGGGTATCGACTGTTGTATCATTGAGAAGTCCACATTTCCCCGTGTGAAGCTTTGCGCCGGTGTCGTCACAGCAAAGTCGCGTCGTGTTCTCTCCTCACTCCTTGATTCAGATGCTTATGGTCGCCTGACCGCAGCTTCATTGGTCTCGCGTGAAGCCCATCTGCGGCTCTGGCAGCGTGACAGAAGTTTTGTCGACTGTGACTTCAGCCTTGCAGACCACTGTCCACCCACATTTCCAGAGGGTACCGACTGTCGCATTCATCTTTTCGATCGTCCCCGTTTCGATGCCTTTCTTGCCGACGAATTCCGTTCTTTAGGTGGAGAACTTATGGAGGGTGACGGCTGCGAGCGTATAGACTTCGACAACAAGACCGTCGTAACAAAGTCAGGACGAAAGGTGGGCTATAATGTTTTGGTGGCTGCCGACGGAGCTGTAAGTCATGTGGAGCATTTGCTCAACCGTCATGACAAATCATTCCGCCGCAAGAGAATCAACAGCGAAGCCTATGAGATAAATGTGGACAGGAAGGATGCCGACATCGACGGTGTGAACATCTATTTCGGCTTTGTTCCCGATACCTATGCGTGGGCCTTTGCCAAAGACAGTGTGGAGTGCCTGGGGCTCTGCAAGTTGCAAGGCAAGCACTTCGATGGCAAGGCGGCCATGCATGATTTTTGTTCCACTATAGGTCTGCAGCACGAGAGTAGTTATCCGCTTCATGCAGCCATGATTCCCATTGGCAATCCGCTGAACCGTCCTGTCTGGCACCAGCATGTCTACTTCATTGGCGATGCAGCCGGACTCAATGAGCCCCTTACGGGTGAAGGCATCTACTATGCCCTGGAGAGTGGCGTGAGTGCGGCTGTTGCCATTGCTGAAGGCAAGCCTGAGAGCTATCTGAAGGTTTACAGACGGCTCTGCAGACTTATAAAGAAAGGTAATCACTATCAGCAACTCATAGCCCGCAAAACGCTCTACAGCATCTTCCACTACCTTGCCGAACGTCACAACCGTTTTGTAGGCTATTTCTATCAGACGCAGATAGAACGTGACAGCCTACAGAGCTTTGCTAGCATTGTCTGGAGCTATTTGAAGGCTAAAAGGCTGTGGGGACGTCAAGGTTAGGAATATTCTTCGCACCGCTGTCAGCATCCGACCCATCAGAGTACTGTTATAACATCTTTGAAAATAGTGCGTTCAACTTGTTGTACCCACTTTTGAATGAGTTTTTGAATACAAACTCGTGGGAAATATAGGCGCACCCAATAAACCCTTTGGTTAGAGAGTTGAATTCAAGAGCACTATATCTTTACAAAAACAAATATAATGGTGTCTTTATGTTCTCTCACCCAAACACGGAGTTTTCCGATGCGCCCCGATTCTGGATGTGTAACATGATAAAGTGGAAAAATGTGTGGCCGCCTGCATTCTGAGGACGAACAAGTAATCAGACCGCACCTTCTGCATTTGCTGCTTGCGGACGGCCACGAGGGCCGCGCCTGCGGTGGATATTTGAGGATGTTCACTAACCCTTCTTTTACAAACAGGGTGTTTATTTGGCTTATCGAAAATATTCATGCGCAGAGGCCGGTGGTTGAGTAAGATCCGTTTATGCGCATAAGATGCTCGTGGCCCCCCTCGGGTTACCTTAGAAGTAGATAGCAGTGGACAAAGCGGGACTTTACCTGGTATCTGAAAATTGCACACTCTCCTGACTTCGGCCCGAAAAAGCGTATCAAAAATCAAAGGTCGCGAGAAAGTTTGTAAATAAAAACGAACGCGAAAGTGCCAAAATACGGCCATATTTTGAAACAAGACTTACTTCGCTCCCAAATACGTCAAAATACGAAGAGTTTGTAATTGCTTATATATTAAGCGTTTATGTTTTTATAGGCCTATCAAGAGCCCTCGAAACCGCTTAAAAAGGCCCGAAAAAGCCCTATTTTGGCCTTGTAAAACATATGCTTTTAGCCGCTCGAAGTCCTATCTCGAGGCGCTCGAGGTACTTCGAAGAGGCGCCCGAGGTCCGATCTCGAGCGAAAAGTGCTCAAAAAACAGTCTAAGAAGGCTTTGATTTTCTCTATTTCGAGATTTTTATTTGTAAAGGATTCGGTTAGTGTTAGCATTATTTAACGCCCATTTTCCCGTATCAAAAAACAAAGTTTTTCATTGCACACTCTCCCAATTTTGACCTCTCCTTGGCCATAGAGCAAAAGGCATTGTCCATAGAGAGCAAAAGCGCAGAAAGTCCTGAAGCATCAGTGGAACATTGATTCAACGTTTTTTCTCTTCAAAATAATGTCCTGATTTTTTTGTGGTTATTCATATATATGCTATCTTTGCATATTGTAAATAATAAGGATAGCAAGAACAATCTGTTGCTATATCTAAACAGGATATTTCTATGAATCATATTGTTTGTAATATAGTAGGATTCAGTCATCATGCTTGGCAAGGCGACGATTTAGACGACAAGCTCAAGAAGGCTTCGGGCAAGAGAGTGGTGCTCACACATGACCCTCAGAACGTCTATAATCCCGAGGCAATCATGGCTTATATAGATACTCTCCATGTGGCATACGTAAGCGACCCTCAGTGCCATATGGTCTACACCTACTGCCAGAATGCGGAACACGGCATTCTTGAGGGCACCGTGACGGAAGTGAGGGAGTGGGAGAAGACACTCTGTGTGGAGGTGGCTGTGCCCGATTACATTGAAGTCGGACAGCAATCCTATCTGAGCGAGTTCGACGAGTGGAACAAACAATACAGCGACCTCCCGCTCATGGAGCCTACCGACGATGAAAAGCGGCTCTGCATGTTGGCTGCCGACCTTGAGGGTTTGCTTAGCTCTTGTGCACCTTTGGACCAGACGCTGCACATGGACCTTGATGCCTTCATGAAGCTGACCCCCTACGACCCGAGCTTCGAGATGACTCAGGCGCGTAACCGCATTTATTCGCTCATGATGGTGCCCTGGTATGAAGAAGTGAACATATATGGACTGCAACTTGAGAACATCATCACCCTCATGGGGTCAGACGAGGAACAACAGATGCTTGTTGACTACGTGAAACAGCTTGCATCGTCGCGACAGTTGGAGTCGTTGGCCAAAAGATACCACAACCGGCAGCGACTGGAGGAAGCCGTCAAGGCATTCCCTCTGAATCTTCACTTGGAATACACTCTCAACCCCTGCAATTTCTTCCGAATGGTGTACTATCGCAGAGTGCCGCGCGAGGTACTCCGTCGATTCCTCACTGCTGTGTTGCTCTACGATGCCATAGGCTCAAAGCCCGACCCTCGCAATGATATGCACAGACTCACGATGGCTTTAAACTATGTGGGACAGCTCGACGGATACCTTCGTCCCGCTTGGCACGAGCTCTCTCCCATAAAAATGAAGCAGCTCCTGCAAAATCACACCATCGAGCTCGGACAAACTAAGAACCAGACATTCAAGGAGTTCAACAAAAAATTTGTATGTCAGGTCGTTGGCACCCTGAAGCAGATGAACATCTATCGCGCCGACGTCAGGGCCACAGAGCTCACGGCCCGGCTCGAAGGCAGTAAGCAGGCCTCACAGCGCAACTACATCAACGAAGGAGTCAGCGACAAAGAGTTGAAAAACGAAATCCAGAGTCTCTGGAGATTATAGGACGTGAACAGCCGCCGTAGGCTTCTTACTGCAAAGGCCAGCAGCCGTCGAGGATGAGTCTGTTCAAAACCCATAGGAAAACTCTTGTCAGAACAGAACTTTTTGCTAACTTTGCGGCAATGAAGTTTGTACGGACCTTTTTCGTCTTCCTTCTGCTTGCCCTCAATGCCTCACCCCTGCAGGCAGCCGACAATCCGCGCCGGACAGTGCTGCACAGGATGTTCGGCTACGCACGGTTGGCGAAGGACGACTACAGCGTTCCCGATTCGGTCAGCTATGCCTATACAAAGTTCTCCTTGTCGGTGAAGCGGCGCAACATCCTTCTTGCTGCCGTTCCCACCATGTACGCCATCTCGCGCGGCAGACAGCGTGACTTTTTTGGCGAAACCTATTCCGAGGTGCGTCCCGACACACTTGGAAAGTTCAAGTCGCGCAAACTCATCGAACTCTCCACGGTGCCCAGGCGCTCCACGACTCTGCCCTCAGTACTCTATTACCTCACGCCTCATATCTACAGCGCAACGATGATCAGCGACGACCAGCTCTCGCCCTTCTGTCGGGAGAACCGGTGTTACTACCGTTACAAAGTGAGCGTTGAGGACGATTCCACGGCTATAGTTGCTTTCACGCCACGGCTCGACAACACCCTGCTCATGACGGGTGAAGCCAAAATCGACGTGCGGACAGGACGCGTGATGGAAGCCCGCTTCAAGGGCGAGTACGATATGGTGCGCTATACGCTTTATGTCGATATGGGCCGGCAGGGCAACGTGCCAAGCCGATGCAACCTCGAGTCCACTTTCCGCTTCTTAGGTAATCAGACCAATGGAGAGTATGCAGCCTGGTATGGTCTGAAGAAACCCATAGCCCGTGCCGACACCGTCTCTCATGACATCAGCCTCATGGAACAGGTGCGCCCCGAGCCCCTTGCGCCCGGCGAGGAGAGCCTCTACAACAGGTTGATCTTGTCACGCAAGGATCAGGCCTCGGTAACCAAGAAGAAAAACATGTGGAAGTACATTTCATGGGACCTTATAGGCGAGAACCTGCTGACACAGATAAGTGAGAAGTTCGGGCCGGAGAAGAAGGGCTATGTACGTATCAACCCCATACTGAACCCGCTCTACATGGGCTACAACCCGACGATGGGAGTCTATTACAAAATGAATATCCGCGGAGGCTATCAGTTCACCCCCAACAGCAACATTTGGCTACAGTTCAAATGCGGCTACTCCTTCAAACTCAACCAGTTCTATTTCAAGATTCCTATCACCTGGTATTTTGACCAGCGCCACGGAGGCTACGTGGAGTCGAACTTTGGTAACGGTAACCGCATCACCAACTCGCGCGTCATTGAAGCTCTGAAAGCTGAGCGTGGCGACTCCGTGAACTGGGACGGCATGAACCTCGACTACTTCAAGGACCAGTGGTGGACAATGGGAGTGCACTACGACCTGAGCCGCCATTGGGGAGTGAAGGTTGGATTCATGTACCACCGCCGTGCCGCCGTAAATCCTTACGGTCAGATGCAGGCCAACCTGCCCCGGGCCTACGTCACTTTCGCACCCAACATAGAGCTCACCTACCGCCCCCTGGGATTCAGCGGTCCCATCCTTACGGCTCTCTACGAAAGCAGCTACCGTGGGCTGGCCAATGCCAATGTGGGCTATCAGAGGCTGGAGATTGACGGGCAGTACAAACTCAGCCTCGGTGGACTCAAATCATTGCAGATGCGCCTTGGTGAAGGCTTCTACTTCGATTCCAATGGCCATACCGTGTTTCTCGACTACTCCAATTTCCGTCAGACTACTATCCCCGACGGATGGAACGACGAATGGTCGGGCGACTTCGAACTGCTCAACGGCAATTGGTACAATGCCTCACAGTACTACGTCCGTGGCAACTTCACCTACGAGAGTCCCATCCTCCTCACAGCCTGGATTCCTATTGTCGGACATGTAATAGAGCGCGAGCGCATCTACGTGAGCAGTCTGCTGGCCAACAAGCTCCATCCTTATACAGAGATAGGCTACGGCATAAAGACAAGGCTGATGAGCATCGGCATCTTCTCGTCGTTCAACAAGAACCGCTACGAGAATACCGGCATCAGAGCCGGCTTCGAGCTTTTCAGGGAGTGGTAGCCGAAGCCTGAAAATATTCTGTATGGTGCAAGTTTTTGCCTAAGCCAGTATTTAAAGGCTGAACAAAACAAAAAATATGAGTATCAAGAGATTTTTTTCCTTGTGCTTTGCCATGACATTGGCGGGGGCATTGTCATCCTGCGCAGGCAGCAAGGACACAGTGAAGTTTGCCGACGCGCGCAATTACTTCTATCAGGGCAACAACAATGAGGTTTCGGTGGTAAAGATAGCAACGGCACAGCAGTTCGACCGGCTCTTTGGCCCTGCAGCCTTTATGGGTAAAGGAGGTGAGCCCACGAAAGTGGACTTCGAGCGCAGTTTCGTCATAGCCATCGTATTGCCAGAAAGCAACCGCAGGCCTGAGATAACCGATGTAAAGCTTCAAAGGGGCGAGGGTAAAGAGCTGATTGTCAATTACAAAGTTCATTACGCCGCTCCCGTATCATATACCACGAGGCCGGTCCGTCTGCTTATTATCGACCGCAAGTATGCTGGTTGGAGCATCAAAGGGCAGCAGCATTAAAAGAGAAAAATCTCCGCTACCGTGGCAAATAAAGGGGAAGAGAGGACGTTACTGACGGAAAGTTTTTGTAATTTTGCAGGACAATCATCGTCAAGTATACATCATGTCACCTACCCTTATTCTCGCCACTGTGGCGGCTTACTTTTTAGCTCTTTTCACGATATCCTACTTTGCGTCGCGCCACAGCGACAATGCGAGCTTCTTTGGCAGCCGTCGCTCCCGCTGGTATCTTGTGACCATAGCTATGATAGGAGCCAGCATGTCGGGCGTCACCTACGTCTCTGTGCCCGGTATGGTGAGCAGCTGCGGGTTTGGTTACATGCAGATGTTCCTCGGTTTCATTGTGGGGCAGCTTGTCATAGCTTTTGTGCTGACCCCGCTCTTCTATAAGATGAAGCTGACGTCCATCTATCAGTATCTCTCCGACACCCTTGGCGCAAGCTCTTACCGCACGAGTGCCTGGTTCTTCTTCCTGTCCAAGATGCTCGGTGCCGCAGTGAGGTTGTTCCTAGTGTGCACCACCCTTCAGCTCTTAGCCTTTGGTCCCTTAGGCATTCCGTTCGGAGTCAACGTGATTGTCTCTGTGGGGCTTGTGTGGGTTTACACAGTGAAGGGTGGCGTAAAGTCAGTAATCTGGACCGATGTGCTCAAGACGCTGTGTCTCGTTGTGTCGGTGGTGCTCTGCATTGTCTTCATTGCCCGCGACCTTCATCTGAGTTTTGGCGGAATGGTGCAGGTCATCGCTGACAGCCCTTACAGCCGGGTGTTCTTCTTCAACGACGTCAACGACCGGGAGTATTTCTTCAAACAGTTTTTTGCGGGGGCTTTCACCATGATAGCCATGACAGGCCTGGACCAGGACATGATGCAACGCAATCTGACTTGCCGCAACTATCACGACGCACAGAAGAACATGATGGTCACCATCTTCAGCCAGTTCTTTGTTGTGCTCTTCTTCCTAATGCTTGGTGTTTTACTCTACGTGTTTGCCGCTGCGAAAGGTATTGATGCCTCGGGCGACAAAATATTCCCTGTCATAGCCACAGGTCATTGGCT
>Ga0256406_1005984_pt1 | contig 12552 bp, 16 predicted proteins | sample RumenRJG_03DNA_FD_185986 | JGI IMG/M metagenome (GOLD analysis project Ga0256406, IMG submission 185986) | Bovine rumen microbial communities from Lethbridge, Alberta, Canada - RJG_03 | ecosystem: Host-associated > Mammals > Digestive system > Stomach > Rumen | place: Canada: Alberta | collected...
AGTTTTAAAGAAAGCGATAAATGAATATAATGATAAAAATAAAAACTAGCTATTTTTATCAGATTAGGAACTTTACCCCTAATCTCATACCTGTTTCAACCTGCCTCCGCGATCCAGACTGGTACCATCCACCAATAGGAAAAGAATATTATATAGATAAAAGAGGGATAATATGCGGGCTTCGCTATGAACCTCTTATTGTCCAATCCCAAGGAACGCATTATTGTCCTTGTAAAGAAAAAGAAATATTAATGGGTAATTGTCCTACAATGCAGGAATATAGGCAATTACTTGAAACTGTTGATTTTGATAAAATGATAAAAGCATTTGAATTTTGTTTAAATAAATTTAATAAAGATACTATTGTTTTAATTGTATATGAGGCACCTAATAATCTTTGTAGTGAAAGAATTGCTTTGCAGAATTATTTTTGTTCACATGGTATAAAATGTAAAGAATTAAATTATCCCATTAAGGAAAATTACAAATAAAAAATGAGGATTGACAAATCCTCTTTTTTTTGTTATAGTTAATATCAAGGTCAAATTCGGTCAATATCAATATTTTAATTTCTAATAATATCAAAAGGAGAAAAATATTATGAAACAATATTACATTTATTTGACTACTGACCATTTGCATAATAAAAAATACATAGGTAAGCATTATGGTGAACTAGATGATGATTACTATGGAAGTGGTAAAATTATTGAAAGAATAATTGCTAAATACGGCAAAGAGTATCTTTCAAAAGAGATCTTGTACATCTCCAAAAACGAAAAAGAAAATAATCAAAAAGAGCAAGAGTTTATCGCGGCTTTCAATGCCCAAGAAGATCCAAACTTTTATAACATTGCGGCCGGCGGTGATGGAGGAGACCTTTTTCATGCTATGCCTATTGAAGAGCAAGAAGCCTTTAGGAAAGCTGTATCCGCCAGAACAAAGGGCGAATTAAATCCTCGATATGGTGTTAAATTATCTGAAGAAACTAAAGAAAAAATTCGTCAAAACAGAGATACATCATATATGCAAACTCCAGAATATCGAGCTAAAATGTCCCAAGCGGTTTCCGGAAAGAAGAATGGAATGTATGGGAAACATCATACTGAAGAATCTAAAAAGAAAATGTCCGAACACAGCATAGGGAAGACTTCTGGTCAAAAGAATGGCATGTATGGGAAGAAAGGAAACAACGCTTTAAATGGAAAGCATATCTTTATGTATGATACAAACCATTGCTTTATTAGAGAATTTGCCGCAAAAACTGCTGTTCTGGAATTTCTTGGAATAAAGGGACATATCGGACTCGATAAAGCTCTAAAAAGTGGCGAGATATATAAAGGCTATTACTGGTCAACTGTGAAAATTTGACATTCATAGAAATAAATGATATAATATTTATATAGTAAATGAGAGAAAATAATTATTACGATTGAGAGGTAATAATGTTAAATAGATTTATTGATTGTCATAACCATACAGATATGTCGAATTTACGGCTACTTGACGCGATCTGTACGCTAGATGGGTTAGCCAAAAGAGCAGAAGAATTAGGATTAAAAGGTGTTTGTTTCACAGAACATGAATGTCTCTCAAATTCAATCAAAATTTGTGAAATGAGAGAGAAGTATCCCAATCTTAAATTTGGAATTGGAAATGAGATTTATTTAACTCAAACAAGAGACAAAAATCAAAAATATTATCATTTTTTGCTTATTGCAAAAGATCTTGAAGGACATAGGCAATTAAGAGAATTGTCTTCAAGAGCTTGGATGCAAAGTTACTATGATAGGGGAATGGAGAGAGTCCCTACTTTAATGTCTGAGTTAGAGGAAGTTGTTAAAAAGAACCCTGGACATTTAATTGCAACTAGTGCATGCCTTGGAGGACAATTAAGTGTAGATGTTCTTGCGATGGAAAAAGCAAGGAAAATAGGAGATAAGCAAACTGAATTATCTTCATATAATGATATAATAAGTTTTGTTCAGAAAATGAAAGATTTATTTGGACAAGACTTTTATGTGGAGCTGCCGCCCGGGACGAGTGAAGATCAGGTAATAGCAAATAAGAAATTATATCAAATCGCTCATCTTTATAATATTAAAATAGAAACATCTTGTGATAGCCATTATATTCATAGAGAGGATAGATATATCCATAAAAGTTTCTTAAATTCTAGAGGTGGAGAACGAGAAGTTGATAGTTTCTATGAATTTACATATCTTCAATCTTCGGAAGAAATCGTTGAACACTTAAAAGCTAGTTTTGGAGAATTTGCAGAACAAGTATATAATGAATGCGTAATAGCTTCAGAAGAAATATATAATAAAATAGAAGAATATGATTTGAGACATAATCAAACGATTCCGACTGTCGAAGTTCCGAAAACAATTCCATATGTAGACAATAGCTTGAAAGATTATCCAAATCTATATAGCCTTCGGAAATCTAATAATGATATTGAGAGATATTGGATTGATGAGTGTTTAAAATCTTTAAAAAAGAAGGAATTTGAAGGAAAGATAGATGCAAAAGACACATCTAAATATCTGAATGAACTAGAAAAAGAGGCAGATATTAAGAGGACAGTCGGAGATAGATTAGGTACAAATATCTTCGCATATCCAATTGTATTAAAACATTATATTGATATGATGTGGGAATGCGGAAGTACAATTGGAGCTGGCCGGGGTAGCGCGGGCTCCGGTCTTAATCATTGGCTGTTGGGTATTACACAATATGATCCAGTAAAATTAAATCTTCCTTTTGAAAGATATATGAACTGGGATACAGCAGGATTGCCAGATATTGATTTTGATGTATGTGGTTCTAAACGTCCTCTTATTATTCAAAAAGTTAAGGAAGAAAGAGGAAAGAATTTTAGACAAGATATTGATGATTTAAGTAGAAAAAATTTAGGTTGCACGTTAGTGGCAACTTTTGGAACAGCTTCAACGAAAAAAGCAATTCAGATTGCTTGTAGTGGATATAGAAATGAAGATTATCCAGATGGAATTGATGTTGATACATCTCAGTATTTAAGTTCATTGATTCCACAGGAAAGAGGTTTTGTATGGAGTCTTCATGACACAGTTTATGGGAATGAAGAGAAAGGTAGAGCGCCTCAGACAACTTTTATTAATGAAGTAAATCAATTTCCAGGACTTTTAGATATTATGTTCGGAGTTGAGGGGTTAGTAGTTAGTAGAGGAAGTCATGCAAGTGGAGTTATCTTATTTGATGAAGATCCTTATGAATTTAGTTGCTTTATGAGGACTCCAAAGGGCGATGTCATCACTCAATACGATTTGGAAGATGCAGAAGCTGCAGGTATGACGAAGTATGACTGGTTAATTACAGCTGTACAAGATAAAATTGCAGAAACAATTAGATTATTACAAGAGCATGGAGAGATTAATAAAAATTTAACTTTAAGAGAAGTATATGAAAAATATCTTTCTCCAGAAGTCCTGGATTTTGAAGACAAAGCAGTATGGGATGCAATTAATAAAGGAAATATTCTTGATTTATTTCAGTTTGATTCTCAAATTGGAAGTCAAGGTATCAAAAAAGTTCATCCAGACACATTAAACGATTTAAGTAATACAAATGGTGTTATTCGACTAATGGCAGAAGAGGGGAAAGAACCTCCTCTTGATAAATTTGTTAGATATAAGAATAACATTAATTTGTGGTATGACGAAATGGAAAAGACTGGATTAACACAAAATGAGATGAAGATTATGGAAAAATACATGCTGAAATCTCATGGTATTGCGATATCTCAGGAATGTATCATGTGGTCATTACAAGATAAAGATATTTGTGGTTTTTCTTTAAAGGAAGCCAATAAAGCAAGAAAGATCATTTCAAAGAAAAAAATGGATCAGCTTCCAAAATTAAAACAGTCAGTCTTTGAAAGAGCGAAAACGCCAGAGATAGGAAGATATGAGTGGGAATATGTGATTCTACCCTCAGCCGGTTATGGATTTTCCGACATACACTCAATTTTTTATTCAATGATTGGATTTCAAACTGCATATTTAACAGTAAAGTGGAATCCTATTTATTGGAATACAGCTTGTTTAATTGTTAACAGCGGGAGCCTTGAAGAAGATTCCACGGATAATTATGATGAAGAAACAGGAGAAATTGCGAAAAAAGAGTCTACGACGGATTATAAAAAATTAGCGACAGCTCTTGGCAAAATTATTCAACAGGGAATCAAAGTTAGTCTAGTAGATATCAATCGTTCTAATTATGGATTTGAACCAGATGTAAAAAATAATCAGATTTTGTTCGGTATGAAAGCTCTAAGTGGGATTAATGCATCAACAATTGATGAAATTATTGAGAATCGTCCATATGTAAGTTTAAAAGATTTCTTAAAAAAATGTAATGACCTTAAAAAACCGCAAATTATTACATTAATTAAATCTGGAGCTTTTGATAATTTTGATTATGATGGAATAAAAAACACGAGACAAGCTGCAATGGTCTATTATATATCTCAGATATATGATAAAAAGTCTAAATTGACTTTGCAAAATTTTAATGGATTGATTGAACATAATTTAGTTCCAAATAAATTTAAACAAGAACAAAATGTCTTTGTATTAAATAAGATATTCAAAAAATTATCTTATTGTAAAAATAAAGATTATTATTGGTTGAATGGAGAGCAATCCATTCTATTAGAAAAAATCTGTAAAGCAGATGATCTTGAAAATATCAATGGAATAATTTGTATAAAAAAGACAACTTGGGACAAATTTTATAAAACTTCAATGGATAAAATCAGAACTTGGTTAAAAGAAAATCAAGAGAAAATTTTGGAAGAGTATAATTGGACATTATTCCAGGAAATGTGGAATAAATATGCAGAAGGAAATATTTCTAAATGGGAAATGGACGCTGTATGTTTCTACTACCACGATCATGAATTAAAAAATATTAATAATAGAAAATATGGTATTATAGATTTTAATTCGCTCTCAAGAAAATCAGCTATAGAAAGAGTTTGGAGAAATATTCCAATTTATAAACTTTCTCGAATTGCAGGAACAGTAATTGCAAAGAATGATGCAAGACATAGTATATCTTTATTAACAACAACAGGAGTTGTAAATGTTAAATTTAGTAAAGATTATTATGCAAGATTAAATAGACAAATTAGTGAGATGGGCGAAGATGGTCATAAACATATCCGAGAAAAAGGTTGGTTAACAAGAGGAACAAAACTTTTAATAACTGGATATAGAACAGAAGATACTTTTAGAAGTAAAATATATCATTCACAAGGCGGCCATCAAGTTTATTTAATTAATAAAGTATATGAAAATGGGAATATTGATTTAAAGCATAATAGGTATGGAGAAGATAATGAATCAATATAAGATAATAGCCTTATTCGGAGAGGCAGGATCTGGAAAAGATGCCTGCCTCAAAGAAATATCTTATGGGCAGGAAGAAAAAATGAATAGAATTGTATCTTATACAACTAGGCCGCCCCGCTTAAACGAACATCCCGGATATGATTATAAATTCACAACAGAAGAAGATTTTATGACACATAATTTCATAGCACAAAGTGAATTCAATGGTTGGTTCTATGGAATTGATAAGAAAGATCTAAAAGAAGATAAAATTAATATTGGAGTATTTAATTTAACTGAATTATATCAAATATTTGATGATAAAGATTTATATGTAATTCCTGTATGGGTATGGGCGCCCCCAAAAATTAGATTATTAAGGCAATTAAATAGAGAATTAAATCCTGACTGTGATGAAATCATAAGAAGATATACAGCAGATGCAATAGACTTTGAGGAATTATATTCAAAAAAAACAAAAATCCATCCTTACTTCTTATTAAATGGAGAAGGCAAGCTTTTCGATAATTGTGCCCCTCTTAAAAAATATATACTAAATATGTAAAAGGGCAAAATAGGAAAAACAACATATGATATTTTTCTATTGTATATGAGGCTCTTTTAGAGACTCCTTAAAATATTTAACTAATTAGGAGATTGTAAAATGATAACAATTATTAAACGAGACGGTCGAGTAACACAATTCGACCAAAATAAGATTGTTGATGCTGTATTAAGAGCATTTAAGCAAGTTGATGATGATATATCTGATTATGCTTATGAAAAAGCAGGTAATATTGCAGATTATATTCAAGAATATGCAGAAAATACAGACCATCAATTAACTGTAGAAGAAATTCAAGACCTCGTTGAAAATGGCCTAATGTCTACAAAAAGAAAAGATGTAGCTAGGGCTTATATTACTTATCGAGAAGAACGCAATAGAATCCGTGAGCAAAAAGCAAATTGGATGCAACTTATAGCAGAAAAAGTTAAAGCATCTAATGTACAGAACCAAAATGCGAATGTTGATGAACATAGTTTTGGTGGAAGGAAAGGTGAAGCAGATTCAGTTTTAATGCGAAAGATTGCACTTGATTATATTGTATCCAATCTTTCTAAACGAAAGCATGAAAACAATGAGATCTATATTCATGATCTTGATAGTTATGCAGTTGGTATGCACAACTGTTTAACTATTCCTTTTGATAAGCTTTTAAAAGAAGGCTTCAATACAAGACAAATGGATATTAGACCAGCAGGTAGTATTAGTTCTGCTTTTCAACTTGTTGCAGTAATTTTCCAGCTTCAGTCTCTTCAACAATTTGGCGGCGTAAGTGCAAGTCATATTGATTGGACTATGGTGCCATATGTAAGAAAAAGCTTCACAAAACATCTAAAGGAAGGCTTGAAATATATAGAGAATAAATCAGATTATAAATGTGAAAGATTTATTGAATGGGTAAATAACGCTAAAGATGGAACTATTCACTTTGATGATGAAGAATTTAAAAATTTGCATCCAGACACATGGCAATATGCAATGGATATGATACAAAAGGAAGTCTCTCAGGCGGTCGAGGGGATGTATCATAATTTGAATACTCTCCAGTCTCGTTCTGGCAATCAGCTTCCTTTTACTTCAATTAATTATGGTACTTGTACATTACCAGAAGGTCGTATGGTAACTAAAGCTATCCTTGAAGAATCTATTAAGGGTGGCGGCCGCCTTCATAAGACTTATATCTTCCCCTGTGGTATCTTTCAGTGTATGAAAGGCGTGAATCGTAAGCCTGGAGATCCTAATTATGATTTATATAAACTTGCTTTAAGATCAACAGCTCAGAGACTTTATCCCAATTATGTTAATGTTGACTGGTCTGTTAATGTAGGATATGATAAAAAAGATCCAAAGACTTATGTTAGCACAATGGGTAAGTGTAAACTACAGCTCATGTAAAATCTTTTGAACCGCGCTCGCGGGTGTCATTAAATAAATGGCTAACGGTTAGGTCCTTCGGGATGAGACCGTGGGAAGCTTAATCTTTATCGTCTAAGAAGAGAATGATAAAATGTATAGTTTATATATTTGGAAATATGATAAAGATTAAGAACCTGTATCGACTATCCCTGATGAATGTAAGGGAGTAGAATAAGAGATAAGCACTTATTCGAAGCGGAAGACTACTTTATTAAAGTAGAAGATATAGTCAGTTCTTATAGTAATATAAGGTGTAACGTGTAGAACTTACAATGGCGCAGATATGAACGCCGATCCAAGAGTCAATCCTCAGACTAAAGACGGTCGTGGAAACATTTGTCCAGTAACCGTTATCATGCCAACTCTTGCTATGAAGACTCCTGGTGAAGTAGGTCATAAAAATGTTGAAGCATTTATTAAACTCTTAGATGAAAATATCTATGATGCTAAAAAAATGCTTGAAGAAAGATTTTGGTATATTTGTGAACAATCTCCTGCATCAGGCAAGTTTATGTACGAAAATGGTACGATGAATGGTTTTGATGGGAAAACTATTTTCAGTGCAATGAAACATGGAACTCTTGCTCTTGGCCAAATTGGTCTAGCTGAAACTCTTCAAATTCTTATTGGAACAGACCATACAACAAAAGAAGGAATGGAATTAGCTAAACGAATTGAATCATTATTTAATCAAAGATGTTCTGAATTTAAACATGAAAAGCACCATTCTGATAAATATGGAGATTTTTATCTCAATTATGGTGTATATTATACGCCAGCAGAAAATCTCTGCTATACTGCAATGAAAAAATTTCAAGCTAAATATGGAAAAATTAAAAATATAAGTGATAAAGATTTCTTCACAAATAGTATCCATGTGCCGGTATGGAAAGAAATTTCTCCTTTTGAAAAAATTGATATTGAATCTCAATTAACTGGATATTCTAATGCAGGATGCATTACTTACGTTGAACTTGACAGCGGAGTAAAAAATAATCTAGATGCTCTTGAAACTATTGTCAATTACGCTATGGATAAAGATATTCCTTATTTTGCAATCAATGTCCCCAATGATACTTGCTTAAATTGCGGATATACAGATGAAATTAATGATACTTGTCCAATATGTGGTAGTTCAAATGTCCAGAGACTTCGTAGAGTAACAGGCTACTTAACTGGTAACTACACTACTGCATTTAATAATGGCAAACAGCAGGAAGTTCAAATGCGATATAAACATTCTAACAAGCTTACTGATTGGAGGCATTAATTTGAGATATGCAGGATTAATTAAAAATGACTTTGCAGATGGGCAAGGAGTCTGCGTATCTCTATATATGCAGGGATGTCCACTCCATTGCCCTGGATGCCACAATCCACAAACCTGGAATCCTCAAGGTGGAATTGAAGTAGATATAAATAAATTAGTAAGAGAAATTAGAGATGCAATTTCTGCTAATGGAATAGAAAGGAATTTTTCGATATTGGGGGGCGAGCCACTCGCTCCCTATAATCTAGAAAATACTGCTACTATAATAGAAAATGTTAGACATAAATTTCCACAGATTAAAATTTTTCTATGGACAGGATATACTTATGAATCATTAGACTTAAACAATCAGTATATCTCCTCAATTCTTTCTAATATTAACTACTTGATTGACGGCCAGTATATAGAATCTCAACGAGATATAACTCTACCTTTGCGTGGAAGTTTAAACCAACGTATACTTGAAAAAGGGAAAAATTTTTGATATAATGTAAGCAAATAAAAGAATTGGAGATACCTTACATTATGAATAAAAACAAAATAGAAACAATAAGACCAGGAATGACACTTTATGATCTCAATAAACAATATATGAAAAATCAGAAACCGATGACTCATCTTGAAATTGCCGCCAAACAGTTAAAACTGGAAGACTGGTTTAATATGGCACTAGATGGATATGCAATGTTGCTTTCTAATGAAAGACATGACTATACAGTTTTCCATTTATATGAGAGCCAAAATGAAAATCCATGTGCTATTGCCGCTTCAGAATGCATTGGCTGTTGTACAGATAGAGGACAACTAATTTCAATAGATCAAAATGATGATAAAAACTGGGAATTTTGGATTCGTATTGATGGAAAAGATTACATGTATATGTTATTCCCTTGTGATTCGTTCGTCATTGAGTGTTAAGGAGAAGAATAAATGAATAAAATTATTCTAACATTATCCCCGACTCTCTTACGCCAAACAATGACAGTTTATAATAAAAATACTAAATCTCCATCTTCTGTGACAGCTTTTGAATTAAAAGATCTTGAAAAAACAGTATTTTCTATTCAAAATATAGAAAGTATTACTTTAGTAGGAAATAAAAAATATACCAAAAAATTAGAACAAAAATTAAAACAATATGAACTAACAGCCTATGGTAAAAATAATATTGAATATAGATTGAAGGAGAGAGAATAATTAAATGAGCAGATATTTAATTAAAACAGTAGAACAATACAGGTGTGATTCTGAGGCAGAAGCAGCTAAGTTTATTGAAGAATCTAAAAAGTCTAATCAATATACTCTTGCTAAGTATTCTTCAGAAGAAAAAGAGATGAAAATGAAGGGCGAAGTCATTGATTCTTGGATGAGAGTTACTTTAACAAAAATTTTTGATACAGAAAAAGAACCAGTCGGAGATATTAAAGACGTTTCTTATGGTAAAAATACGGAGGATAATGAGTAATGCATGAAATTACTACTATCAATGTAAAAAAACTTACTAGTACCGCAAAACTGCCAACAAGAGGAAGCGCAGAAGCTGCTGGATATGATCTCTATGCAGACAATAAAGAACCAATTGCTATTGCCCCCCATTCAACAGTGAAAGTCGGAACTGGTTTATCCTTTGAATTGCCAAAAGGAACATTTGCAGGAATCTTTGCTAGATCTGGACTAGCTACAAAAAGAGGACTCCGCCCAGCTAATTGCACAGGAGTTTGTGATTCAGATTACCGCGGAGAGTATATTGTAGCTCTTCATAATGATACTGATGAATTTATGACTATTGAACCGCACGAAAGAATTGCTCAGATGATTTTAATCCCTTATATTGGCATGATTTTTGCTGAAGTAAATGAATTAGACAGTACTGATAGAGGAACAAGCGGATTTGGAGATTCGGGTAGATTCTAATATAACTTGACAAAATAAAAAATTTTTGGTATTCTAAGGCTAGATAAAAATATAGAATAAATAGGAGTTTACTATGATTATTTTAGCTTTAGATTTAAGTACCAAGAGCAGTGGTTATAGTATCTTCAATGATAATAAATTAATAGCCTATGGTCTTGCAGCAAGTACTAAAGCTAATGTTTATGATCGAATTGAAGTTATAACTAAAAAAATTTAGTAGGTTGTGAAAAAATATCAACCAACCAAAGTAATTGCAGAAGAGCCAGAACCAGCTTTTGTTAAAAATAATATTAGTGTTTATCGAAAACTTACATTCGTTCATGGCGCCATATGTATGATGCTTCATCACTACGATCTTGAAATGGAATTATGTACATCAAGTCACTGGAGAAAAATAGTAGGAATTCATACGGGGCGAGGCATCAAAAGAATTGAACTTAAAGCAAAAGACATAGAAGAAGCAAACAAATTTTTTCCACAAGTAAATACTAAAAGTGATGATGTAGCAGATGCTATTTTAATAGGACTATCTTATATAAAATAGAATAATCTAGACCAATTTAATTGGAAATAATAAAAAGGAGCAGATAATTCTGCTCCTTTTTTCTTTTTTATGAAAAGAATAGAAAATTTGAAATATCTCTTTTTCTTCTTTTTCTGTTTCTATCTTCTTCTTTTTTTATATAATATAATCCATATATAAAAGCAGAAAATTTATCTTTAGGAATACTTTTGCTGTTTTGTTTAAGAATTATATTTACTCCTTCATTCTAAGAAACAAGATTCGCCATCTGCTCTCTAAGAACAGTAGTCATTACAAAAGGTCTAACATAATCATTTCTTTCATCAATTGTCATTGCTTGTCCGCGTTTGGTACTCATAAGTTTTACTTTTGCCTGTTGTTCATCAATTAAAAACTTAGTTTTATTACTTCCCATTTGAGTCTGAGCATAAGTATAAGCTTCTGTATTAATTGGAGCATTTGCTTTAATTAAATACATGGCGTTTTCCTCTACTCCTGCCCCTCTAATTTTTTTGTATTGTTCAGCAACGTCTTCTGATGTTCCTCCTTCTACTCCGAAAGGAGGTAACGTATCACCTGTCTATGGATCTATCTGAGCTTTTGTCATAAAATCAATAAAACCTCCACCAACACCATTTGCATCTATAGCAAGGATGCGTGCCTTGTATTTGTAATACAATCGTTTTATTTTTATGGCTTGCTCTTCAAAATCTTCAGCCTAATAAGTATATATGTTTACTAAACTTTTTATAGCCGCTCCTTGAATCTGCGGAGTTACTTTTATTACACAGACTTCTGTTGTGCATCTGAAACGGCCAATATCAATTCCTAAAACATAATAAGCGCTTTTCGTACTTCGACCACTAAACTCATACTCTGGTTGATTCAGCACTCTTTCTTTATCAAATTTTTCTGCTGAATAGAAAGCATTTTCTGCATCGCCACCCCAGATACTTTCATATTCACGAGCAAACGTCTCATCATTATAAGTTCCATTCATTTTTAGATTATCAACGAAGTCTTCACTTAACAAACCCTATAAAATGGGAGTCCGATAAGTTCCACCCATAATCATATATTCATCTGGATCAATAATAGACTGTACCAACATTTCCATCAATTTAGAATATGCAAAGGAGTTTTTATATCCAGCAGTTGTAATGAAGATCTGAGATTTATTAACAACTTCTTTAGGATCTCTTGTTCCATCAGGGAGTAATCTATCAACGTTAGTAGTAGGAATAATAACGGAATTCAAAATATCTCCATCAATAAGAACACACTCTTCCATTACTCCACCATTTCTACGCTGACCACGGCTGCTCTATCTAGCTGCTAAAATATCAATCTAGCTACCATTTTTAAATTTATAATGTACATCATCTTTAGATTTAGTACTCTCGCCGCGCCCCCATTTTATTTCATTAGCAAGAGGTGGAATAAGTTTGCAAATCTCATCTATTTTTGCAATTGTAATAGATGCAGCCTG
>Ga0256406_1005985_pt1 | contig 12541 bp, 10 predicted proteins | sample RumenRJG_03DNA_FD_185986 | JGI IMG/M metagenome (GOLD analysis project Ga0256406, IMG submission 185986) | Bovine rumen microbial communities from Lethbridge, Alberta, Canada - RJG_03 | ecosystem: Host-associated > Mammals > Digestive system > Stomach > Rumen | place: Canada: Alberta | collected...
CGTGGGGTTCTCCTACGAAAGCGGGAACGCTGCCCTCAGGCACATCAGCTTCACGGCGGAGCAGGGCACCGTGACCGCCCTCGTAGGGCCCAGCGGGAGCGGCAAGAGCACGGCGGCGAAATTGGCGGCCAGGTTCTGGGACATCGATTCCGGGAGGATAGCCCTGGGCGGGACGGACATCTCGGAGATCGATCCGGAGACGCTGCTCTCGCATTACTCCATCGTGTTCCAGGACGTCGTCCTGTTCAACACGACCGTCCGCGACAACATCAGGGTCGGGCGCCGGGACGCTACGGATGAGGAGATCGAGGCAGCCGCCGAGGCGGCCGCCTGCGGGGAGTTCATCAGCAGGCTGCCTGAAGGGTACGATACGGTGATCGGCGAGAACGGGGCCAAGCTCTCAGGCGGCGAGAGGCAGAGGATCTCGATAGCCAGGGCCCTCCTGAAGAACGCCCCCGTCATCCTCCTGGACGAGGCCACCGCCTCCCTCGACGCCGAATGCGAGAGCCAGGTGCAGAGGGCGATATCCGCCCTCATAAAGGACAAGACCGTGCTGGTGGTCGCCCACAGGATGAGGACCGTCCGCAATGCCGACTGGATCGTGGTCCTTTCCGACGGGGAGATCGCAGAGCAGGGGACGCCCGGGGACCTCCTGGCCAAAAAGGGGATCTTCGCCGGGATGGCGGAGCTGCAGTCCTCTTCCGGCAGCTGGAAGATGGGCTCTGCGGACAGGGCCTGAGGGCGGCCCTGCGCCCCCGGGCCTTTTTTTTAAACTACTTATAGGGGCACCCTATAGCGCGCACACATTCGGAAGTGCGCGCATGGAAGCACAGGAACTCAGAGAAGCATACATCAATTTCTTCAAAGCAAGGGGCCACGTCCAGATCCGCTCGGCCTCGCTCATCCCCGAGAACGACCCCACCGTCCTCTTCACCACCGCCGGGATGCATCCCCTCGTGCCCTATCTCCTGGGCGAGAAGCACCCAGCCGGGAAGCGCCTCACCGACTTCCAGAAGTGCGTCAGGACGGGCGACATCGACGAGGTCGGGGACGCCAGCCACCTGACGTTCTTCGAGATGCTCGGGAACTGGTCCCTGGGCGACTACTTCAAGAAGGAGTCCATCGCCTGGAGCTACCAGCTCCTGCAGGAGGTCCTGCACATCCCGCCCGAGCAGCTGGCCGTCACCGCCTTCGCCGGCGACGCCGATGCCCCCAAGGACACCGAGACCGCCGAGCTCTGGAAGGCCCAGGGCATCGCGGAGGACCACATCTTCTTCCTCCCGAAGGAGGACAACTGGTGGGGCCCCGCCGGCCAGACCGGGCCCTGCGGGCCCGACACCGAGATCTTCTTCATCGACAAGACGAAGAAACCTTGCGGGCCTGAATGCCGCCCCGGCTGCCACTGCGGGTACTACACCGAGATCTGGAACAACGTCTTCATGCAGTACTTCAAGGACGCCCAGGGGAAGTTCTCGCCCCTGAAGCAGAAGAACGTCGACACCGGGATGGGCCTCGAGAGGGCGCTCCGCGTCGTCAACGGCGTCGAGACCGTCTACGACACCCCGCTCTTCACCCCCATCCTCGGCAAGATCGAGGAGCTCTCCGGCAAGCCGTACGCCGAGAACCAGAAGGCGTTCCGCGTCATCGCGGACCACATGCGCGCCTCCACATTCCTCATCGCCGATGGCGTCGTCCCCGCCCGCATGGGCGGAGGTTACATCCTCCGCAGGCTCATCAGGAGGGCGAGCCGCTACATGAACCAGCTCGGTGTCGAGGGAGCTCGCCTCTCAGAGATCTCCGAGGTCGTCATCCGCGACTACAGCAAGGCCTACCCCGAGCTCAGTGAGAACAAGGAGAACATCCTGAACACAGTCTCCGCGGAAGAGCAGAAGTTCCATTCGACCCTCAAGAAGGGGCTGAGGAAGCTCGACGAGGTCATCGCCTCCTGCGGCGACTCCAAGGTCCTCGACGGGAACGAGGTCTTCCACCTTTACGACACCTTCGGGTTCCCCATCGAGCTCACCAAGGAACTCGCGGCAGAGAAAGGCTACAAGGTAGACGAGGAGGACTTCAAGAACAGGTTCAAGCAGCACCAGGAGACCTCCAGGATGGACACCAACCAGGTGTTCAAGGGCGGCCTCGCGGACCACTCCGAGGAGACCACCAAGCTCCACACCGCCACCCACCTGCTGAACGCCGCCCTGAGGAACCTCATCGACCCCAACATCAGGCAGAAAGGCAGCAACATCACCGCCGAGAGACTCAGATTCGATTTCAACTTCGACAGGAAGCTCGAGCCCGAGGAGATCGCGAAGATCGAAAAGTACGTCAACGACGCCATCAAGGCCGACATCCCGGTGGTATGCGAGGAGATGACCCTCGAAGAGGCCCGTGCCAGGAACGCCATCGGCGTGTTCGACAACAAGTACGGGGAGCGCGTCAAGGTCTACACCATCGGTGACGTCTCCTGCGAGATCTGCGGCGGCCCCCATGTGAAGCACACCGGCGAGCTCCAGGGATTCAAGATCCTCAAGGAGCAGAGCTCGGCGGCCGGCGTCAGGCGTATCAAGGCCGTCGTCGGCAAATTCGACTGAAACCTCTTTCACGGGGGCCTCCCGGCCCCCGAATAATGGACGGTGCCGAGGTCCCGTACGGATGCCTGTTTGACATTGGTATCGGGGCGGCATGTGAACATGTCGGCAGCCAATTTTATTCCGTTATAACCGCCATTCCACTCTCATGGAAGAAAGCCAGGACCCCAGGGAGCAGCTCGGATTGGTGCAGATATACACCGGCAACGGGAAAGGCAAGACGACGGCAGCCCTCGGGCTCGCTCTGAGAGCCTCCGGAAGGGGCCTGAAGGTCCTTTTCCTGCAATTCCTGAAGCCGGAAGGAGGATACGGGGAGCAGCTCGCATGCGCGAAGATCCCCGGCATAGACCTCATACCGATGGGGCTGGACCACTTCGTGGGAATAGCCAAGGGAGAGGACGTCGCCGCGGCTCACAGGTGCCTCAGCAAGGCCGCAGAACTTATGGGCACCGGCAGGTACGATGTGGCCGTGCTCGACGAGAGCGTGAACGCCGTCAGGCTGAAGCTGATCACCTCGAAGGAGCTCATAGACGTGCTCAAGGGCCGCCCGGAGCATGTGGAGGTCATCCTCACGGGGAGGGGCGCGACCGAAGACCTCGTCGATTATGCGGACCTGGTGACCGATATGAGGCTGGTGAAGCATCCGTTCGATAAGGGGATAGACGCCAGAATCGGGATAGAATATTGAACAGGCATCCCGGAAAACCAGCATCCGCGCATGCAGATGCACTCGGATCAGACAGCGGACAGGATATACAATGGTGGACAGTGCGCGATTTGAACGCGCGGCCTCCTGCTTGCAAAGCAGGCGATCTTCCAGCTGATCTAACTGCCCGTTAGCCCGTTAAACCTCAGGCTGTGCGGACGATTGAGCGGGCGGATATATAACTTTTCATGGCCCGCTTGCATCTCTGATGGCTGCAGGAGCATATGTTCCAGATATCCGGACGGAGGATACCGGCCGCCTGTCAGGGCATCGGCTTATTATATCCGCCGCGCATGGAAGAACGAGGAACCGGGGCGTGTCCCCGGTATGAACTATGTACGTCCTCGGCGAGAAACTCAGAATGTCCCTGTTCGGGAAGAGCCACGGTCCGTGCGTCGGCTGCATTGTCGAAGGAGTCCCGCAGGGCACGATCATAGATGCAGAGGCCGTCGCGCACGACATGGCCCTCCGCCGCCCTTCCCCCGGCATCGGGACGGCCAGGCGCGAGAAGGACGAAGCAGTGTTCGTTTCCGGCGTCAGGGACGGGAAGGCGGACGGCAACCCGATTATCATCGAGATAGCCAACGCCGACACGGACGATTCCAAGTACCTCCCGTTCGAGGAGACCCCGCGCCCCGGCCACGCCGACCTGCCGGCGCTCCTTTCCATCAGGAAGTTCGACATCCGCGGCGGAGGGCAGTTCTCCGGGCGCCTGACGGCGCCGATCGTCGCGGCCGGCGCGATCGCAAGGCAGATACTGGAACGGAAGGGCATCCGCATCGCCTCGTTCTGCAGGTCGATCGGCACCGTGTCCGATGATGCCGAGCGCACCTTCGCGGACGCCGAGGCTTCCCGCGCGTTCCCGACCCGCGCCTGCAACGCGGAACTGGATTCGAAGTTCTCCGAGGAGATAATGGCCGCCAGGAAGGACTCGGACAGCGTCGGGGGGACGGTGGAGTGCATCGTATCGGGGCTCCCCATCGGTTTCGGCGGGATATGGTTCGAGAGCCTCGATGCGGAACTGGCCCATGCCGTGTTCTCCATCCCGGCCTGCAAGGGCGTCGAGTTCGGAAAGGGGTTCGGGCTGGCGAGGATGCGCGGGTCCGAATCCAACGACTGGTACCGCATGGACGGCGGCAGGATAGTCACCGAATCCAACAACATGGGCGGTATCGTCGGAGGGATGTCCGACGGGGCCGACCTGGTCTTCAGGGCCGCGTTCAAGCCCACGCCGACCATCGGGAAGAAGCAGGATACTGTGAACCTCAGGACCGGCGGGAACGCCGAGCTCTCCGCCGAGGGGAGGCACGATCCGTGCATCGCGCCGAGAGCAGCGGCGGTCGTGGAGGCCGCCGCAGCGCTGATCATCGCGGACCAGATGGAAAGGGGGTTCTGAAACGGCTGACGATTACCTCGAAGGGAAGAGAGCTGAGATCGCCGAGACCGACAGGGAGATCATAAAGCTCCTGAGGAAAAGGCTCGACATAGCCACCGACATCGGCCGCTACAAGGCCGAGAACGGCATGGAGGTCTACGATCCGAGCACCGCCCGCAAGGTCATAGACCGCTACCGCTACCTGGGAGCGGAGAACGGCATGGACCCGGACCGCTGCGAGGCCATCTGCCGCGCCATAATGGAAGAGTCCTGCGCCAACGAGGAGAGGGTGTCCGGCGCCCGGCAGGATGAGGCGCAGGATGAACAGCCGGAGGACACGCCGGACGACAACACTGCAGGCAGGAAAGCAGCGATGGAATACCGGAACACCGGCATCATCCTGGCAGCTGTGCTCATCATAGCCTCGGCGGCCGTTTCCTTCATCGGCAGCGATGATGCGGCCAACGCCGCGATAAAGTTCTGCCTTACGCTGCTGCCGATAGCCCTTGCGCTCTCAAGCTTCCTGCTGGCCTGGAAGGATGCGCCCGAGACCCGCGGAAGCGATGAGCTCAGGAGCCTCAGAAGGCGGACCTGGCTCTTCGGCGGGATATTCATCTTGTTCTCTGTGATCATGCTGGCCCTGTACGCGATGTACTGAGGCCGCGAACAGTCCCGCGGACATATCGCGGGAAAAAAATAACGGCGGGGGAGAACCCCGCCGAAAAGATTTTTTTTCAGTCTCCGAGGTAAGCGCCGCTCACTCCGTTGCTGACGAGCTTGCGGTACTTCTTCTGGACGCCGGTGACCGGCCTGTCCACGATCTTCACGGCTGCCAAGCGGGCCTTCATCTCCTCATCGGAGATGCGGGCGTTGAGCTTCCTGTTGGGAATGTCGATGTCGATGATGTCCCCGTCCCTCAGGGCGGCGATAGGGCCTTTCTCGTACGCCTCGGGCGATACGTGGCCGATCGCTCCTCCGCGGGTAGCGCCGGAGAACCTGCCGTCGGTGATGAGGGCAACGGACTCTCCCAGGCCCATTCCCTGGATGATGCTGGTGGGCGCGAGCATCTCGGGCATGCCGGGCGCTCCCTTGGGGCCCTCGTACCTGATGACGACACAGTCGCCAGCGACGATGCTGCCGGACTTGATGGCCTCGGTGGCGTCCTTCTCGGAGTCGAACACGCGGGCGCGTCCGGAGAAGACCATCATCTTGGGGCTGACGGCCGCCTGCTTGATGACGGATCCCAGCGGGGCGATGTTTCCCTTGAGGATGGCGATGCCTCCCTGCTTGTGGTACGGGTTGTCCAGGGGCCTCAGGACGTTGGCGTCCTTCACCTCGGCCGCATCGGCGATCTCCAGGATTGACCTGCCGTTGACGGTGGGCGCGTCCTCCAGGTGGTCCCTCAGCCTCTTGAGGATGGCAGGGACTCCGCCGGCGTTGTCCAGGTCGCGGATGTGGAATTCCCCGGCGGGCCTGAGGCTCGTTATGTGGGGGATCTCCCTGGAGATCCTGTCGAACTCGGAGAGGTCTACGGGGCATCCGAACTCCTTGGAGATGGCTGGGATGTGGAGGGCGGTGTTGGTGGAGCCTCCGATGGCCATGTCCACGCAGATGGCGTTGCGGAAGGAGTGGATGTTCACGATGTCGCGGGGTTTGATGCCCTTGCGGACCAGCTCGACGATCTTCTTACCGGATTCCTTCGCGATCCTGAGCTTCTTCTCGTCCACGGCGAGGGAGGTCCCGCAGCCGGTGAGGGACATCCCGAGGGTCTCGGTGAGGCAGGCCATGGTGTTGGCGGTGAAGAGGCCGGAGCAGCTCCCAGGTCCGGGGCAGGCGGCGCACTCGACGGATTTCAGGTAATCTGCGCCCTCGGTGCCGACCTGCACCTGGCCGATCGCCTCGAAAACGGTCTGGAAATCCACGACGTTCCCTTTCAGGTTCCCGGCCTCCATGGCGCCGCCGGTGACAATCAGGGCGGGCACGTTCATCCTCCCGGCGGCCATCAGCATGCCGGGGGTGACCTTGTCGCAGTTGGAGACGCCGACCCAGCCGTCGAGGGCATGGCCTTCGACCATGACCTCGCAGCAGTCGGAGATGACCTCGCGGGAGATCAGGGAGTACCTCATCCCCTTGTGGCCCATGGCGATGCCGTCGCAGACCGCGGGGGTCCCGAAGACGAACGGGACGCCTCCGGCCTCCCTGATTCCCTCCTTGACGGCCTCGACGATCTTGTTGAGATGTATGTGACCGGGGACGATCTCGTTCCAGGAATCGGCGATCCCTATGAACGGCTTATCGAAATCGGCATCTCCGAGCCCGTCGGCGCGGAGAAGGCTTCTGGCAGGGGCAGCATCGATGCCCTGCTTGATGACGTCGCTTCTCATGGTATCAGTGCGGCCTCTATGGCAACATCGATTAATAATTGACGTTGCACAGAAGCGATGATAAAAAAGAAGGCTGTCGCCTTTCGGCGGCAACCCGTCCGGAGTCCATCAGGGGGCAGAAGCCCCTATGGAAAGGAAATGAATGGTTTTTAAGGGATTTCAGGCGCCGCGGAGAACGATCTCGATGTTGACGCCATCGGGAACCTGGATCCTCATGAGCTGCCTGAGAACGCGGTCATTCGCATCGAGGTCGATGAGCCTCTTGTGGATGCGCATTTCCCACCTGTCGTAGGTTTCGCTGCCCTCTCCGTCGGGAGACTTCCTGCAGGGGATCCTGAGCTTCTTGGTCGGCAGGGGAACAGGGCCGCGGATGGCCACTCCGGTCCTCTGGGAGATGCCCTTGATCTGGTTGCAGACAGAGTCGACCATAGCAGGGTCGGTGCCGCTGAGAGAGATTCTGGCACGCTGGGACATGGTATATTGCACCTTGGGGTTTGGGATTCGGGGAGGAAACCCTCCCCAAATCCGGAATCAAGCCTTCTCGACGGAGATGCAGACTCCGGCGGCGACGGTCTGTCCCATGTCACGGATCGCGAACCTGCCCAGAGGCGGGAACTCCTTGACGGGCTCCACGACGAGGGGCTTGGTGGGGACGATCTTGACGAAGGCGATGTCACCGTTCTTGATGTAGTCAGGGTGGTCGGCCTTGTGGGCTCCGGAGTGGGGGTCCACGGTGTACATGAGCTCCTCGAACTTGCACGCGACCTGAGCGGTGTGGCAGTGGAAGACGGGGGTGTATCCGACGGTGATGACCGAGGGGTGGTTCAGCACGACGACCTGAGCGATGAAGCTCTTGGCGACGGACGGAGGGTTGTCGACGGGTCCGGCGACGTCTCCCCTCTTGATGTCGTTCTTGGCAACACCGCGGACGTTGAATCCGACGTTGTCTCCGGGGACGGCCTGGGGCAGGGACTCGTGGTGCTCCTCGATGGACTTGACCTCTCCCTTGACGTTGGAGGGCTCGAAGATGACGGTGGTGTTGGGCTTCAGGATTCCGGTCTCGACACGGCCGACGGGGACGGTTCCGACACCGGTGATGGTGTAGACGTCCTGGACGGGCAGCCTGAGGGGCTTCTCGGTGTGCTTCTCGGGGACCTTGAGGTCGTCGAGGGCCTGGAAGAGGGTCTTGCCCTTGTACCAGGGGGTGTTGGCCGAGAGGGTCTTCACGTTGTCGCCGCAGTAGGCGGACACAGGGATGAAGGGAACGGTCTCGGGCTTGACGCCGACGATCTTGAAGAGCTTGGACATGGCCTCGACGGTCTTGTCGTAGGCGGCCTTGTCGTACTTGACGGCGTCCATCTTGTTGACGGCGACGATGATCTGCCTGATTCCGAGGGTGGTGGCCAGGAAGACGTGCTCCTTGGTCTGGGCCTGAGGTCCCTCGACAGCAGAGCAGGTGATGATGGCCGCGTCCGCCTGGGAGGTTCCGGTGATCATGTTCTTGACGAAGTCACGGTGTCCGGGGGCGTCGATGACGGTGAAGTAGTACTTGTCGGTGTAGAACTTCTTGTGGGCCACATCGATAGTGACACCCCTCTCCCTCTCTTCCTTGAGACCGTCCATGATCCAAGCGAAGTAGAAGGTTCCCTTTCCTTTCTCCTCAGCCTCTTTCTTGTATTTCTCAACGAGGTGAGGGTCGATGGCACCGGCCTCGAGGAGGATCCTCCCGGTGAGGGTGGACTTTCCGTGGTCGACATGCCCGATGATGACTAGGTTCATGTGCTCCTTTTCTGCCATTTTAATGTCTCCTTTCCAAACCCAGATAGGGTTACTTTTTGGTCGATAAGGCTGTTTATATTAAAAGGTTTAGACCGAAGGACTCGGTCCGGGCCCGTTCAGAGCCCGGAGTAGTACTTCGCGTCGTAAGGCTCCGCGCTCAGGCCCTTCCTGGTCCTGATCTCGGTGACGACCTTGGACTGCAGGTCGGGGAACATCTCCTCGAACCCGGCGTTCTCGGTCGACCAGAGAGCGCGGCCCTGGGTGGCGCCCCTGATGTCGGAGGTGAACCCGAACATGTCGGAAACGGGGCACTTGGCGCTGATCGTCGAGTCGGATCCGTCCTGGCCCATCTCGAGGATGGTACCGCGGCGCTGGGTGATCATGCTGATGACCGCTCCGGTGTAGTCGGGGGGCACGCTGATGAAGACGTGCTGCATGGGCTCGAGCAGGACGCGGCCGGCCTCGCACATCGCACCGTAGATACCGTCCCTGACGGCGGGGATGATCTGAGCGGGTCCCCTGTGGATGGTATCCTCGTGGAGCTTGGCGTCGATGAGGACGACCTTCAGCCCGGAGCACTTCTCCGCGGCGAGGGGTCCCTTGGACATGGCCTCGTCGAACGCGTCGGCGACGAGCTCCATGGTCTCGTTCAGGTACTGGATACCCTTGGTGGCGTCGATCAGCACGTTGTCGAACTTGAACTTCACGATGCCCTTGGCCTGGATGGGGTCGGACATGCCGAGGTCCATGACCTGCTTGGCGAGCGCCTTGGGGTCCTTGATCTTCGCGTCGGGGTCGATGTCGCCCTTGTGGATGGCGTCGCAGACTCCCTTCTCCAGCTTGGAGACGACGAAGGTGAACTTGTTGTGCTTGTTGGGCGACCTGCCCTCGAAGCCCTGGGGGTTCGTGCCCTTGACGCACTCCCTGTACACCACGATGGGCGGGGAGACGACGATGGGGACGCCCTGCTCGTTCTGGATCCTGTAGACGGTGATCTCCAGGTGGAGCTCTCCCATACCGGCGATGAGGTGCTCTCCGGTCTCCTGGTTGATCTCGATGGCCAGGGACGGGTCGGCCTTACCGATGGTCCTGAGGACCTCGACCAGCTTGGGCAGGTCCTTGGTGTCCTTGGCCTCGATGGCCTCGGTGACGACAGGCTCGGAGTAGTGGGCCATCTTCTCGAAGGGGGTGATGTCCTGCAGGCTGGACACAGTGGAACCGGCGATGGCGTCCTTGAGCCCGGTGACCGCGACGATGTTCCCCGCCATGGCGTCCTCGATGGGGATCCTGTCGGCACCGACCATCAGGGCGACGGTCTGCACGCGCTGGGGCGCGGGCTGGCCGGCGACGTAGAGGGTCTGGCCTTTCAGGATGGTCCCGGAGAACAGCCTTCCGACGGCGACCTCCCCGGCATGCTTGTCCATGATGATCTTGGTGACCATGAAGACGACATCTCCGGAAGCATCGCAGTTGAGGAGCTCCTTCCCGACCTTGGACTCGAGGTCCCCTTTCCAGATGATGGGGATACGGATCTTCTGGGCGAGGGTCGGGGGCTGGATGTGCTCGATGGCCATCTGCAGGGCGACCTCGTGCAGGGGGATCTTCTTCGCGAGCTCTTTCTGGCCGCCTTCCTTGTTGCAGTAGTCGAAGATGTCCGAGAAGGTGATCCCGGTCTTCTTCATGTACGGGGCGGAGATGGCCCAGTTGTTGTACGCGGACCCGAACGCGACGGTGCCGTCCTGGATGCTGACCTGCCACTCCTTGTTGAGGGGGGCCGGGAGGTTCGCCTTGATCTTCTCGTTGAAGGTGGCGATGAGCTTGGAGAACCTCTGGATCATCATGTCCTTGGTGACCTGCTGCTCGACGATCATCCTGTCCACCTTGTTGATGAACAGCATGGGCCTGACCCTCTCTTTGAGGGCCTGCCTGATGACGGTCTCGGTCTGGGGCATGATACCCTCGACCGCGCAGCAGAGGATGTAGACACCGTCGAGGGCCCTCATGGCCCTGGTGACGTCTCCTCCGAAGTCCACGTGGCCGGGGGTGTCGATCAGGTTGATGAGATAGGACTTGCCGTTGTAGTGGTGGACCATCGATGCCGATGCGGCGTTGATGGTGATACCCCTGGCTGCCTCCTGCTCATCGTAATCGAGGACACGCTGCTTTCCTGCGAGGTCCTCGGACATCATACCGGCACCCGCGATGAGGTTGTCGGAGAAGGTGGTCTTGCCGTGGTCGATATGCGCTGCGGTCCCCAGGTTCCTGACGAACTCGGGGGTCTTCATGATGGTCGTCGCATACTTGATATTCTCTTCTTTACGTCCCATTCTCACACCTGATTAATCGTGTTGTTGTGCAGTTGCTCGGAGCGCTCATCTGGCAGACTGTGCCACGCGCTCGGATTCCTCTTTCTTAGCTACGGCGAACGAGGTCATGTCCCCGCGGGAGGCGAGCATGAGCTCGTCGGCAAGGCAGTCCTCGATGGATTTCTTGTTCTTCGCGGAGGCAGCGACGACTCCGGTCGCGATGTTCCTCAGCGCGATGTCGAGCCTCCTCTGGGGGGAGATGTCGACGGCCTTGGGCACAGAGATGCCTCCGAACTGCAGCCTGGTGACCTCCTCGCGGGGGGCGGCGTTCTCGATGGCCTCGACGAGGACCTGGACGGGGTTCTTCTTGGCCTTCTTCTCGATGATCTCGAAGGCATCCTCGACCGCCTTGTACGCCTTCATCTTCTTCCCGGTGTACTTCTCGGTCCTCATGATGTTGTTGATGAGCCTCTCGACGATGCTCAGCTTGGACTTGCCGAACCACATGTTGGCGTGCTTGCCTCCGGAGTGGGGGACGGCGGTCGAGTTGAGGTCGATGTACTTCGCGAGGCCGGCATCGCTGATGACGATCTCGGAGGTGTCGTATTTGCCGAACACGGGCGCGTGGGGCGCCGAGGGCTTCTGCTGCTCTTCGACAGGGACCTCAGCGGCCGCCTGCTGCTCCTGAACCTGGACTTCTTCATCTGCCATGATAGCACCTCTCATCTGGTGGGCTTCTGGACCCTGCCCCTGACCATCTCGTCCAGGGAGACGTTGTTGACCTTGATGACCTTGTAACGGACCCCGGGAATATCTCCGTAGGACCTTCCCATCCTTCCGCCGATACCCTCGACGAGGACCTCATCGTGCTCGTCGATGAAGTTGATGGCGCCGTCGCCGACCGCGAAAGCGGTGATCTGGCGTCCGTTCTTGATGAGCTGGACCTTGACGCACTTCCTGATGGCGGAGTTGGGCTGCTTGGCCTCGATACCGACCTTCTCCAGGACGATGCCGCGTCCCTGGGCGGAGCCCTCGAGCGGGTCCGATTTCTCCCTGAGCTTGAGCACCCTCTTCTTGTATCCCCTGTCGAGCCAGCGGAACTTCTGCCTGTCTGCCTGCATTTTCCTTGCAGTGAATAGACCGTTTCCCATAGTTGTTCACCAAACTTCGTTTTTCGCTCTGAGAGCGTGATGCCCCGTGCGTGAAAACAACTGTTTTCGATACGCGTGGCTAATCTGAGCGTCGCTATTAGTAGATTATATTTAATGGCTTGCAACCCAGGGGGCCCCTGCGGATGCTCCCGGCGGGAAAGCGCCCCGCCGGGCCCCGGAGCGCCGGACCGGGGATGACGGCTCCGGACGGGCCTGCGGCCGCTATGCCGCCATCGGCACGTCCTCAGG
>Ga0256406_1005987_pt1 | contig 12538 bp, 10 predicted proteins | sample RumenRJG_03DNA_FD_185986 | JGI IMG/M metagenome (GOLD analysis project Ga0256406, IMG submission 185986) | Bovine rumen microbial communities from Lethbridge, Alberta, Canada - RJG_03 | ecosystem: Host-associated > Mammals > Digestive system > Stomach > Rumen | place: Canada: Alberta | collected...
CCGAACTGCGCGATGCGCTCGCGGATGCGCGCCGCCTGCGTGTCGATGTACTTCTGGTTGTCAAAGCCCGTCTGCATGGGTGCGTCCTTCGTCTTGGGGTGCGCCTGGTGCGCCGAGTGTGATGCGGTCGCCATTAGCCTACACCATGGGCGGACGGGTGACGTTGCAAGGGGTCGCGTCGGACGCTTGCGGACGCCGGCGCCCGCGTGGGCGTGCATCCGTGCCGTTTGCGGGCGAAGTTGTGCCGCTCACGCAAATGACCATCTATCTGTGTACATTTGCTCGAGGTTGGGTAATACTTGCAGTGAAAAGAAAAAGCCGCGCGGAAACCTATCGGCGGCCGGACGGGGAGGTGATGCCAGTGAACAGTGAAGAGTGTTTTACCGGGTCCTTCGCGAACGGCATCGCGCGTCCCGTCTTAGCCTAGCGGCCGGCAGCATCGGCCAACGTCAGCGGATCGGATTCGCAAAGTCCTAACAGAGACAGACGGCAGAACCGGCCGTTCGCGAAAGTGACCAGAACGCCACCCGATGAGGCGTTGCGAGTCACCGCACGTTCCCTAGTACGAAGGCATTGCCCGACGGGGCGTGCCCGAGCCAGGGGGGGAGTCCAAAGTACCAGCAAGAGTAGTTACCCCTCGGGAGGACGGCCGAAAGGCCGTCCTCCTTTTTGCGTGCGGATGGCACCCGTGCCCCAGCCCACCTGTGGGTGGGCGCATGGATTCAGCTATCTGCTCACCGCATGGGCAACCATTAGAACATTGATAGAACTGCCCGATGATGGTAACCTTTCGACCCTTGTGGGGCGTTCTGCCTGCGGAAAAGCTCGTACCGCTCGGGCAGTTAGTCGTACCGCTTGAGATCATTATGCGTCATTATGGTAGGGAAGTTCGGTTTCACTCTGCAGGACGAATTTTCCATGCAATAGATGACATGAGAGAAGCTGCGAGGCTATGGACATCGATACGAACGAGAGGCCCGAAATCACCTATCGGCCGTTTACCGAGGCGGACTTCGACGCGGTCGCAAAGGTCTGCGCTCGCACGTGGGCGTCCGACGTCGAGGGCGTGTACGACCGCATAACGTTCGGAAGGGTGCTGACGGCGGGCTCGCTGAGGCGCTCGCAGTTCTCGTTCGTGGCACAGCAGGGCATCAAGGTCGTAGGGGCCTGCTTCGGAGGCTTTGCGAAGGACGGCGCCATCATCGTGAACGAGCACTGGGAGCAGCGCTTCAAGGAGCTCATGGTGCCCGCGCGCAAGCGAGCGAAGATCGGCGGCCCGTCCGTGGAGGAGCTGCTGTTCAGCCGCCTGCGCATGTACACCACGGCAGACGTGTTCATTTCCCGCGGATACAGCAACGCGGACGCGGAGCTGAACCTCTGCGTCGTGGACCCCGCCGCGCGCAACCAGGGCATTGGCTCGGCCATGCTGGAGGAGGCGGTCATGCGCTTCTGCGAGCACGGCGCCCGCGGGTTCTTCACGATGCTCACGAAGAACTCCGACTGCCAGTTCTCGGAGCGCGCGGGCCTGAAGCTCATCCAGGAGAAGCGCGGCGTGTACGGGGACCCGAACGCGGGCGTGATCTACCTGTACGGCAGGCGCCTGTAGCCACGGGCCGCGAACGCCGTCGCCGCGCTCTTCTCGCCCGCGGTGGTATGCTGTCTCGGCACACAGGCCGCGCGAAGCGGCAGGCCAAGACACTACCCAGACGGTGATAGAACATGATGCACATAGCCCACGCCATCCTGCACGCCTTCGACTTCGAGTCGGGCAGCACGTCCTTCTCGCAGCGCGAGCTTGACCTGGACGCGCGCGCCGTGAAGTCGTACGTGCAGCGCCACATGCGCAAGATCAGCTCCAGCGCGGAGAACAGGCACGGCGAGTTTTCCGCGGAGAGCGGGTTTGCGGACGCGCTGCGCGGCTATGCGCAGGGGCAGATCGGCTTCACGGAGATTTCCCAGCAGGTGGCGCAGTACCTGTGGGAGGGGCTCAGGCGCTGCGACGACCTGGAGGAGTGCGACCTTCTGGTGTGCGACTTCACGGACACGCAGGACATGAAGGTCCGGGCGGAAGCGGCCGGCGACGGCGAGGTGGCGCAGGCGTTTGCCGAGGCGGTCGAGCAGGCGGACGTGGAGGACCTGAGCCGGCGCTACTTTGCGGCGGTGCTACTGCCCAGGAAGCAGGCGTTCATCCACGACCTGGGCGCGGACGCGACGGGCGCGCCGCAGAACCAGATCCTGCGGCAGGACTCCACGCTGCCGAGCCCTACGCAGAAGGTGGACAGCTACGTGCTGGTTGACCTGGGCGACCTCTCCATCGACTTTCACGACAAGGTGCGCACCGTGGGCACGCAGGAGCGCCAGATCATTCCCGAGGGGCTGCTGCAGTGCTCCGTGCAGGCCTCGAGCCGCGAGGTGGTGGAGGCGGTCGAGAAGATCGTGGCGGACGTGGCCGAGGAGGCCGGCGTGAACGTGACGGAGGCCGTGGCCCACGCGAAGGCCGTGGTGCAGTCGAGCGCGGAGGTGGACGAGGCGTTTGCCCCCGAGGAGGTGGGCCGGCGCGTGTTCGAGGACGAGCCGGAGCTCCAGGAGCGCTACGAGCGCGTGACACGCGAGAAGGAGCTGCCGGAGGAGGTGCCCGTCAAGCGCGGCGTCGCGAACCGCCTGGCGAAGAACCACAAGATAAAGACCGACACCGGCATAGAGATCACGTTCCCCTCGCAGTACGCCGCGGACTCGAACTACATCGAGTTCACGACGGACTCGGAGGGATTCGTGTCAATCCTCATCAAGAACGTGGGGAAGATAGAGAACAAGTAGCCGCCGCGGCAAAGCGTGGCGGCGCCGGGGCACCCGGCGCGGCGAGAGCGGGAGGGAACCATGGTCGACCTGTTGGTGCTGGTAAGGCATGGCAAGGCGGAGCCGAAGGGGCCCGAGGGCGACCTTGCCCGCGAGCTGACGCCGGACGGCGTGGCCGCGCTGGAGGAAGCCTACCCGCACATGTTCGCGACGCTCGAGCCGGTGGGCGAGCTGGAGCTGTGGTCGAGCCCGGCGGCACGCGCGGAGCGCACGGCCGAGGTGGTTGCGGACGCGCTCGGCGTGGACCCCATGGACATCGTGGTGCACGAAAGCCTGTACGAGCAGGACGAGGACGGCTTCCTGAGCGAGCTTTCGTGCGTGGACGGCGGCACGGTGGTGGCCGTGGGGCACGTGCCGTTCATGCGGAACATGGTGGGGCGCCTGTGCGGCGAGGACGTGCCGTTCGGCAAGGGCACCGTCGCCGCGATCGACTTCCCGACGGGAAGGCTGGTCGCGGGTCAGGCGCGCCTGCTGTGGCTGCACGAGGTGTAGGCGCGGACCTGGTTGCGAAGCCCGCCGCCGCGACATTGGCTTTGCACGCGGTGGCGGGCCGGGCTGCTGCCGCTAGGCCCTTGGCGCCTTGGCATCCGGCGCGCCGAGGGCCTCGTTCATGGAGCCGGAGCGGAACCCCGCGAGGTCGCAGCTGACGTACAGGAAGCCCAGCTCGCGCAGGCGCGTCGCGACCTGGGTTCGCACGGGGTCCGCGCACAGGCGCGCGATGTCCGCCGCGGGCACCTCGATGCGCGCGAGCTGCCCGTCCGCGCCGTGCACGCGCACGCGGAGCTGGCCAAAGTCCAGGGAGTGGAGAAACGCCTCCGCCTTGGCCGTGTGCTCCAGCTTCTGGGCGGTGATCTTCTCGCCGTACGCGAAGCGGGAGGAAAGGCATGCCGCACTGGGCTTGTCCCAGGTGGGGAGGCCCATCTGGCGCGAGAGCTCGCGGATGTCGGCCTTGGCGAGGTGGGCGTGGCGCAGCGGGCTCTTGATGCCGAGCTCGCCGAGGGCGCGCAGGCCCGGCCGGTAGTCGCCGAGGTCGTCCTCGTTGGAGCCATCGGCCACGAAGCGCAGGTCGTGCGCCGCCGCGACGAGCTTTAGCTCCAGGAAGAGCGCGTGCTTGCACGTGTAGCAGCGGTCGGGGTGGTTGTCCGCGAAGCCTGGGACCTTGAGCTCGTCGAAGTCGACGTCCACGTGGGGGATGCCCCGCGTCTGGCAGAGCTCCTGCGCCTCGAGGAAGTCTGACTGGCTCATGCCGCGGATGCGCGCCGTGAGGGCGAGCATGCGGTCGCCGAGCACGTCGTGCGCGACCGTCGCGAGGAGCGTCGAGTCTACCCCGCCGGAGTAGGCGACGGCGACGCTGCCGAGCTCGCGCAGGTACGCGCGGAGGTCGTCGAGCTTGCGTGCGAGGTCTTGTTGCTGTGCCGTCGGTTGTTCTGGATCCATCCCTAACCCCCTGATTCTTGCGTCTAGCTGCGGCTGCGACGCGGTTTTTGCGATTGTATCGCGCTTGCCTTTCGCGTGGTCGCGTGTAGCAGGGATTTAACCGTTTTGCGTGCATCGCATGGCGCGTGCGGGCGCGTAGAATCGGGACACCCGGGGGAGGGAGGCCAAAGGTGCGTTTGGGACTTGGCGCGTGTGCGGCGTGGGCGCTTGCGGGAGCGGCGGCCGGCGCGCTTGTGGGGACGTGGGCGCTGCGCGCCGCGCGGGATGCGCGGGGGCGTGACGCGGGTGCGGCGCGTCGACGGCCGGCGCGCGCGGCGCGCGCGGGCATGGCGCTCGCGGGGGCGTTTGCGCTGGGGGCGCAGGCGTGGGCGCTTGCGGGCGGCGGGGTGCCCGGCATGGGGGCCGCGACGAGAGGCACCGCCGTGCCGGATGTCGTGGGGACGATGGTGCTGTGCGGCTGCCTCGTGGCGCTTTCCGCGTTCGACCTGGTGCAGATGAGGATTCCGAACGGCGTGCTTGCCGTGGCCGCGGCCACGCGGGTCGTGTGCCTGGCGTGGGAGGGCGTTGCCGGCGGGGCTGGTCCTGCCGAGGCGGCGCTTCGGACCATGGCGCGGATGCTTTGCGCGGCAGGCGTGCTGGCGGCTGCCATGCTCTTCTCGCTTGCGGCGGCCCGCGCGTTGGGACGGGGTTGCGTCGGGGGCGGGGACGTGAAGCTCGTGGCGGTGACGGCCCTGTACCTGGGGCCCGCGCAGATGGTGCTCATGCTCGCGCTTGCGAGCGCGCTGGGGCTTGCGTTTGGCCTTGCGTGGACGCACCGGGCCCGTCGAATGCGTCGGACGAACGCGCAAGCCGGACCCCGGGGAACGCGGAAGGACGCGTTTCCGTGGGGGCCGGCGTTGGCGGCTTCGTGCTGGGCGGCGCTGCTGCTTGGCGAGGGCGGCGCCCGCGTGCTGCTGGGCGTGGCCTAGCGCTACAGGATCATCATCGCGGCCGTGAGGATCGCGACGGAGAGCACGCCGATCACGACGATGGGCTTCCACGCCCAGCGCAGGTACGTGCCGTAGCCCACGTGCGCGAGCATGAGGCCTGGCAGGAAGATGGCCGTGGGCGAGAACAGGTTCGCGAGGCCGTTTGCCGCGACGAAGATCATCACGACGACGTCGGGCGAGAAGTGCAGGACCTGGGCGAGCGGCCCCATGATGGGCATGGAGACGGACGCAAGGGCCGAGGTGGAGGTGATGATGATGGAAAGTCCCAGGTAGACGAGGTAGCAGAGCGGTGTGAAGACCATGGCGGAAAGCCCCTGCAGGCTGTGGGACGCCGACGTGAGGATGAGCTGGTCCAGGCCGGACATGTTCATGAGGAGCTCGATGGCGCGCGAGAGGCCGACGACGAGCGCCACGCCGACCATATCTCCCGCGCCGCCGATGAACGCGTCGACGGTGTCTGCCTCCGAGAGGCGCGCGACGAGGGCGATGATGATGGCCATCACGAAGAACCAGGTGCTGGCCTCGTTGAAGTACCAGTCGCCGATGGAGGCGCCGGTGAGCCAGCCCGTCCAGCTCTGGGAGTCCTCGACGGTCGAGGTGGTCGTGGCCTTGGTGCCCTTGGAGATGGAGGTCATGGTGCCGTACTTGTCCGCGCTCGTGTCGTTCCAGTCGCTCTTTACGGCGCTTGCGTCGAGCTGCTGGGTCTCTTCGTGCGAGGACGCGCCGGCATCGAACACGCTGACGCCGAAGTCGCCCCAGGGGACGAAGCCGGCGATCATCACGACGAACGTGAGGGCGAAGAGGACGAGCGTGACCTTCTGGGTGCCGGTGAGGGTGGAGTTCTCCCTCGTGAGGACCTGGGAGCTGTCCTTTCCGCCGAAGGCCTCGTCGCAGGCCTCGCGCTCCTGGAGCGAGAGGATGGACGATCCCTTGTCGCGCTGGATGCGACGGGCGTAGTGCAGGATGAAGAACAGGGAGACACAGTAGGCCATCACGCAGAGGAGCGCGCCGAGGGCTATGATCGTGACCTGGTTGCACTCGATTCCCTTGTCGTGGAGGCTCGCGATGGCGACGCCGTTGGCGAACGGGTTGACGGTGGAGCCGAGGCAGCCCACGCCTGCGCCGAACAGCACGGTGGCCGACGAGACCATGGTGTCGTATCCGGCGAGGTACATGACGGAGCCGAGCAGGGCGTAGAACGGGATGGTCTCCTCGCAGAAGCCGTACGCGGAGCCGAGGACGGCGAAGATGGCCATGATGACGGGGACGAGGACGAGCTCGCGGCCCTCGAGGCGCCTGACGAGCGCGCGGATGCCGGTCTCGATGGCGCCCACCTTGTTCACGATGCCCATGCAGCCGCCGAAGATGAGGAGGAAGAGCGAGATCTCGATGCCGTCGAGCACGCCCTTGACCGGACTGGAGATGATGTCCGACACCTTGACCGCCGTGACCTTGGACGTGACGCGCGCGATGAGCATGGTGGCGATGCCGATGATGACGGTGATGATGAGGAGGATGGTATACGAGGAGATCATCTGGTGCTTCCTCTTGCCCCGGGCCTTGCCCTCCACGCCCGTGGGGGCGTTTGGTAGGTTGGGGTCTGGTGCGGCCTCCTGGCTGAGGTTCTGGTCGCTCATGGCGAGACGACTCCCTTCTTCCGCAGGCGGCCGGCTGCCGCGGCGTTGCGTGGGGACGGGTGCTGGGGCGCCTCGACGGTAATGCCGGCGCTTCGTCGGGCACCGGCCGGCAGTCTATATTTGTAAGCGAAATATTTCAATAAAGTTACAAGAAGGTTTCTACGAACTGGGTTGTCGAGCCTCCGAGCGGCGGGAATCGGGTGTTCTGAGCGGCGTCCGCTGCATCTGAGAGGGGATATTTATGCATGTGAGAAGGCTGGCCGGCGCTTTGGGCTGATGTGAAACTTGCGGAAAGGGGCGAGCGTGCGGACGGGGGAGGGTAGTATCCTATCTCACGTGTGGGTTTAGAGCCCGAATGCAGAACAAACGAACAGGGGACCCCTTGGAACTCAACAACATCTCTCGCAGGGACGCGCTGAGGATATTTGCGGGTGCCGGTCTTGCCACCGTGCTGCCCCGCGTCGCCCTTGCCGTGGACCAGAAGGACGTCGACTCGACGAACGCGCAGATTGAGGAAACGAAGAAGCAGGTGGCGAAGGTGCAGAGCGAGCTCGACGACATCGCCGCCGAGTACGAGAAGCTCTCGAAGAAGCAGTCCGACACACTCGACCAGATCGAGCAGACGCAGGGGAAGATCACCGACGTCGAGAAGGACATCAGCGAGAAGGAGGACGAGCTCTCCGAGAAGAAGGAGCGCCTGGCAAAGCGCGTTTCCGAGAGCTACCAGGCGGGGTCGACCGGCTTTCTGGACGTGCTCTTCTCGTCCGCGTCCTTCGAGGAGCTCGAGTCCAACGTGTACTACATGGACAAGATCAGCGAGTCCGACAGCAGGATGATCAAGGAGGTCAAGGACCTGAAGGCGGAGCTCGTGAGCCAGCGCGACACGCTGCAGGAGCAGAAGGCGCAGCTGGAGAGCCTCTCTGCCACGCAGCAGAAGCAGCTGAAGGAGATGGAGTCGAAGCAGGCGGAGACGCAGAGCGTGCTCGCCGGGCTTTCCGACCAGGAGAAGAAGCTGATGGACCAGCGCGACTCCGAGCTGGCGGCCATGGCGAAGGAGAAGGCGGAGCAGGCGGCCGCCGCGAAGGCCGCGGCTGCCGCTGCGGCCGCGAGGAACTCCGCGGGCTCCGGCGCGGGCGCCGCGAACGTGACGGGGACGATCTCTGGCGGCGGCGCGACGACGGGATCTCAGCAGGCCGTGGTGAACGCGTGCCACACGACGCCCTCGCCGGGACTGGGCCTGTGCGCCATGTGGGTGTCGCAGGTGTTCAGCAACGCAGGCTACGGATACGCGAGCGGCAACGCGTGCGACATGTACAACTCGTGGTGCACGAGCTCGAACCGCGGCGACCTGAAGCCCGGCATGATCGTGGCCGTGTCGTCGCACGCTCACACGTCCGCGGGCAGGATCTACGGCCACATAGGCATCTACGTGGGCGGTGGCGTGATGATGGACAACGTGGGCTACATCAGGACCATCAACGTGAACGAGTGGATCAGCTACTACGGCACGACGGTCACCCCGCGCTGGGGCTGGCTCATGGGCATCAAGCTGGCATAAGCCGGGCGCGAGAATCTGGCGAAACAGGCGGGGCCGGCAACAAGTAGCGACTTGTTGCCGGCCCCGACTTTGCGTCTTTGCAGGCGGAAAAATGGATGTCCCTGGCGGAGCCGCTACACGACGAACAGCAGCGCGGAGAGCGTGATGCAGGTGGCGCCCGCGAGTACGAAGAGGTGCCACACGAAGTGGAAGTACGGCACCCGCTTGATTACGTAGAACACGCAGCCGACGGTGTAGCACAGGCCTCCCGCGAGCAGGAGGGCGAACGCGGCGGGCGGAAGCAGACGCACGATGTCGCCCACGTGGAAGATGACGAACCACCCCATGGCGAGGTACACGAGGGCGGAGACCCACCTCGGCTGGCGCTCGCGCAGGAAGCACTCCGCCACGATGCCGACCGCCGCAATGACCCAGACAGCGACGCCGAGCTGGAAGCCGCCCCTGTTTGCGAGGGTGATGAACGCGAACGGCGCGTAGCTGCCTGCGATGAGCAGGTAGATGGCGCTGTGGTCCAGGACCCTGAACACGGCCTTTGCCGCCCTGGGGCGAAGCGCGTGGTAAAGGGTGGAGAACAGGAACTCCAGCACGAGCGAGACGCCCATGAGGACGGCGGGTACCACGTGGGCGGCGCCTGCGCCCGACATGGCCGCGCGGACGACGAGGAGCACGAGCGCCGCGATCGAGAGGAGGGCGCCGACGCCGTGGCTCACGGCGTTCGCGATCTCCTCGCCCGTGCTGTACTGGCGTGGCGCCCTTCCGAGCGTCGCTGCGTCCCGAGATGCCATGTTCTTCTCCCTTGGTTGCGTGGTGGCGTCGCGGGGCGGCGTCACAGGGTGTCCTCCGGGTCGTCGAAGTCCTCGCTCGGCCGGTCCGGTCTGTTGTACCATGCAGTGATCCGGGCGTTGCTCTGCTCCCTCATCTGGTGCTCGATCCAGGTGTTCCTGTTCTGGACGATGGCGAGCATCTCGTCGACGACCTCCTCGACGCTGCCGGGACGGGCGCTCATGAGGTACGACGTCATCTGGCGCATGGCCTTGGCGGACTTGAGCTCGCCGGACATGACGTAGGCGAGCTCCTGGGGAAGCCCGAGGCCGCGCGTGGCGCGCACGAGCGCCCGGTAGGCGAGCTCTCGCTCGTCCGGGGTGCCGGCGCCTGGTGTCTGTGCGGTAATGCTCACGATGCTCCCAAATGGTCGAGGGCGCCGGCCGAGTCCGTGGCAGCGGCCGGCGCCTGGCGGTGACGCGTCCGGGCGCCCTTCGCGAAGGGCGCCGGCGTTGCTAGTGGTCGCTCAGGGCGAACGCGTTTCTCATGCCGAGGCTTGCGGTGAGAAGAACGTCATCCAGGGTCTTGTCCGTCTGCTCACGCAGCATGTCCGCGATCCTGGCGTTCGCCTCCTCGAGGACGGGCGTCGCCTCGCGGTAGGAGAGGGGCGCGCCGCCGTCGCCTTCGACCTTGCGGTCATACTTCGCGACGAAGGCGTGGCCCTTGGACGTGACGGCCTCGTTGTAGTGCTCGATGTGGCGCGAGCAGCTGTTGAAGTGCGCGTCTGCCATGGCCGCGATGATGCGGTTTGCCCAGTAGAAGCTCTCCGTCGTGACGTGCGGGGTCGTGTTCGCCAGGTACTCGGGCGTAGCGTCCACGTTCGCGAAGAACGGCACGAGCGCGTTGAACGCGTTGCTGCCGTAGGCCATCCACTGGATCGCGCGGCAGGACTCCGGCGCGTACGGGCGAATCTGGATCACGGCGAGCTGGCCGTTGCGGTTGATGCCGATGGGGCGGTAGGCGCCGCGCGTGGACGCGTCGCCGCGATTTCCGTACGGGTCGTACGGCGTGCCCTGGTAGTGCAGGGACAGCGCGTACTTCACGTCCTCGATCGTGAGCTTGCGCTGAGGCGTCATGCACCAGGGAATGTCGTCGTCCTCCGGGTTCCAGCCCGCGTTGGGGTCGTCCCAGCCAAGGCCCGGGTTAAGGAAGCGGTGCATGGCCCAGGCGCGCGGCGTGTTGTACACGTGGTCGGAGTCGCTGTGGCTGCCGAAGGCGTCGCGCGGGTTGAAGAAGCGGTGGTTCGCGTCGGGCCAGAGGTCGTCCGCCTCCTCGTCCTCGTCGCCGTCCACGAGCTCGACCACGTCGAGCGAGAGGTCCAGGTGGTTGGCGTCCATCCACTCCGCAAGGTCCGCGGAGCACATGTGGTCGACCTTCTCGCCCAGCGCGTCCGTGAGGTCGAAGTCGTCGATGCCAAGCTGGTTGGGCATGGTGACGTAGCAGTCGTCCGGCACGCGCTTCGCGATCCAGTGGTGGCCGCCGACGGTCTCCATCCACCAGATCTCGTCCACGTCGGAAAACGCGATGCCGTTCATCTCGTACGTGCCGTAGCGCTCCAGGTAGGAGCCCAGGAGCTCCACGCCCTCGCGCGCGGAGTGGGCGTAAGGCAGGACGATGGTGACCATGTCCTCCTCGCCGATGCCGCCGGCGACCTCCGGCTCGTAGCCGTCCTCGCCGGGCTTGCCCTTCTCCTTCACGAGCTCGACCAGCGGGTCCGCGCCAAGGACGCGCTCGTTCGAGGTGAGGGTCTCCGTCGCGCTCATGGCGACGTTTGCCGTGTTAACGCCGGCCTCGGCCCAGATGCCGTCCTTCGGGGTGGCGTCGGGGACGGAGGTGTAGCGCATGGGGTCGTCGGGAAGCTCGATCTCGACGTGGCTCAGCACGGAGCGGTAGTGGCGCGGCTGGTCCTCAGGCTGGATGACGACGAACTTCTTCGGGGCGAACACGCCGCCGGGGGAGTCCTCGTTGCGTGCGATTATGGTCGAGCCGTCGTAGCTCGCCTTCTTGCCGATGAGCAGGGTGGTGCAGGGCATGTGTGCCTCCATCGGGTCGCGTGTGGCATGACCCTTGTATGGTACCCGTCATGGGCCCGCCCAGCCCGTGCGCGGAAAAAGGCTCCAAATGTTAACCTTGCCGACAAGCGCACGAAAGCATCCCGTGCGAAAATGCGCAGACTGCGTCGTGCCGCCGCCGCGCATCACACAAAGCCAACGCTCCCAGGAGGAGAAGAACATGTCTATGGAGTTCAAGCGCCGCCTTCCCATCCCCATGGAGATCCGCGAGGCCATGCCGCTCTCGCTGGAGATGGCCAGGCGCAAGGAGGCGTTCGACGCCCAGGTAGCCGCCGTCATCCGCGGCGAGGACAGGCGGGTCCTGCTCATAATAGGGCCGTGCTCGGCCGACCGCGAGGATTCCGTGCTCGACTACGTCACGCGCCTCGCGGCTCTGCAGGAGCGCGTCGCGGACAAGATCCTGATGATCCCGCGCGTGTACACGAACAAGCCGCGCACGAACGGCACGGGCTACAAGGGGCTGCTGCACAACCCCGATCCCGAGGGAGCGCCGGACCTCCTGGAGGGCGTGAGGGCCATCCGCCGCATGCACCTGCGCGTGGTTGAGGAGACGGGCATGTTCACGGCGGACGAGATGCTCTATCCCTCAAACTACCAGTACCTGGTGGACGTCCTGAGCTACGTCGCCGTGGGCGCGCGCTCCGTCGAGAACCAGGAGCACCGCCTGGTGGCCGGCGGCATCCCCGTGCCGGTGGGCATGAAGAACCCCACGGGCGGCTCCACCTCCGTCATGCTGAACTCCATCTACGCGGCGCAGGCGCCCCAGGACTTCATCTTCCGCAACTGGGAGGTCCACACGACGGGCAACCCCCTCGCGCACGCGCTGCTGCGCGGCTACGTGGGGCTCGACGGCATCAACTACCCCAACTACCACTACGAGTACCTGGAGCGTCTCGCCATCGCCTACACGCACGGCCGCTACCAGAACCCGGCCGTCGTGATCGACTGCAACCACGACAACTCCGGCAAGCGCCCGCAGGAGCAGCCGCGCATCGTGAACGAGGTGCTGGACTCCGTGCGCCGCTCGCCCGACATCGCGGGCATCTTCCGCGGCTTCATGGTGGAGTCGTACCTGGTGGACGGCAACCAGCCCGTCGGCGGCGGCGTGTACGGCAAGTCGATCACGGACGCGTGCATCGGCTGGGAGGGGACGGAGCGCCTCGTGCT
>Ga0256406_1005990_pt1 | contig 12536 bp, 12 predicted proteins | sample RumenRJG_03DNA_FD_185986 | JGI IMG/M metagenome (GOLD analysis project Ga0256406, IMG submission 185986) | Bovine rumen microbial communities from Lethbridge, Alberta, Canada - RJG_03 | ecosystem: Host-associated > Mammals > Digestive system > Stomach > Rumen | place: Canada: Alberta | collected...
TAATATATGAGCAGCTATATAAATGAATTATAGATATTGCTGAGTTTAATACCTTTTGTTCATATATTTTACAAGCGGTTAAAATTATTTTCTTTCTGACGGGAGCTCAAAATGAAAGGATTTATTGAAGTTTATACAGGTGACGGGAAAGGGAAAACCACAGCTTCCATCGGTCTTGCTATCCGTGCTATCGGCGCCGGGAAAAAGGTATGCATTATCCAGTTCATGAAGTCTCTTGCCTATTCCGAACAACAGGTACTGAAGAATCTTCCCGGTATCACACTGATTACTCTTGGAAAGCCCTATTTTATTGCTAAAGAAGGTATGTTGACCGATGAGGAGATCAAGGCCTGGGGAGATAAACTGGTCGTGTACCCTGCCGGTCATCCTCCGAAGGACTATAGAAACATGGTGCTGAAAGGTATCGATGATGCCGTGAAAGCCGTCTCCGGTTCCTATGATGTAGTCATCCTTGATGAATATAATATGGCTTGCTGGTATGAGCTGGCCACCGATGCGGATACGAAGCGGATTCTTTCCGCCCGGAAAGAAAATGTGGAACTCGTCTTTACCGGCCGAAATGCCCCGGAAGCAGTTCTTGATGCTGCCGACCTCATTACGGAGATGAAAAAAGTCAGACATTATTACGATAAAGGAATTATGGGAAGGAAAGGAATTGAAAATTGACCCCTTCCCCGAATCCCGAACGATTCGCCTTCAAAATGAAAGGATTTGACATACATGGAAAAAATCACAGGCAAAAGTATTGCCGGACTGGTCACAATTGGACCGCTCCGCATTTTCAGAAGGAAAGGATTTGACGTCAAAGAGAAAAAAGTGGAGCGGCCGGAAACAGAAGTTGCCCGTTTCGACTCCGCCAGAAATGCAGCGGCTGCCAGGATGAAGGAATTTTATCAGGAAGCGGTCTCACGAGTAGGCCTTGACAACGCGGCTATTTTCAAAATTTACCAGCAGATGCTGACTTCCTCTGAATTTATCGATTCCGTTCGTGCCATGATCAGGAATCAGAGCATCAATGCAGAAGCTGCCGTAGCACAGGCTGAAAAGAATTTTTCCGAGGTTTATGGCACAGATACTGATGCTTACATGGTATCCCATATTTCCGATATCCGGGAAATCGCCCGCATTCTTTTACGCACGCTTTGCCAGAAAAAGGCTCTCCTTGCCGGTGATGAGCCCTGCATTCTCTATGCCGATGATCTGACCCCGAATGAAACCATCCAGATGGATACCGGTAAGATTCTTGGCTTTATCACAAAAGAAGGCACCCCTGCCTCCCATACCGCAATCCTGGCCAGGGCCCTGGGAGTTCCTGCCATTGTATCCACGGGAATAGATATCGATGATTCCTGCGATGGTAAAACGGCGGTTATTGACGGTTTTACCGGTACTGCCTATCTGGAGCCAACGGAAGGAATTCTTTCCGTAATGAAAGGGAAGCGGGATCAGAGTATCCGTCTTAAAGAACTTCTGCAGCAGTTGAAAGGCCTGCCAAGCGTGACGAAGGATGGCAAAAAGGTGGAAATCGCTGCCAATGTTTCTTCTGCCTCTGATCTGGCTGCAGTTCTCAAAAATGATGCGGAAGGCATCGGTCTTTTCAGAAGTGAATTTATCTATATGGGAAGAGAGTCCCTTCCTGACGAAGAAGAGCAGTTCAATATTTACAAACTTGCCCTGGAAACCATGGCGGGCAAACGGGTCATCATCCGAACCCTCGATATTGGCGCTGACAAAGAGGCTTCCGCTTTTCATCTGCCAAAAGAAGAAAACCCGGCCCTGGGGCTTCGGGCCATCCGCATCTGCCTGAAGCATCCGGATATTTTCAAGACCCAGCTTCGTGCCATTCTCCGTGCCAGCGCCTATGGCAGGGCCGCTGTCATGTTCCCCCTCATCACTTCGGTCTGGGAGGTATGGAAGGCAAAAGAAATCCTCAATGAAGTGGAAATGGAACTTGATAAAAAAGGAATCGCCTACGATCATCATATGGAAGTGGGCATCATGATTGAAACCCCGGCAGCTGCCCTCATCAGTGACAAACTGGCAAAGGAAGTGGATTTCTTCTCCATCGGCACCAATGACCTTTCCCAGTATACTCTTGTAGTAGACCGGACAAGCCGCATACTTTCTGAATTCTTCAACCCCTATCATCCGGCCGTGATGAAGCTGATCCGTATGACGGTGGAAAATGCCCACAAGGAAGGCATCTGGGCCGGTATCTGCGGGGAACTGGGTTCAGATCTTTCCATGACCGAGACATTTCTCCGCATGGGCGTCGATGAATTCTCCGCAGCCCCCTATTCTATCCTTCCGCTCAGGAAGCAGGTCCGTTCCCTGAACCTTTCAGAAAAGAAATAAGATTCAATCAATCGCATCATAAAAGCCATGAAGGGCATCCTTCATGGCTTTTGCTTTTAAGTTATTTCAGAAGATTGCCATCTTCGAAATAATTGATTCTCATGGCTTTCTTTACACTGTGCAGCGTTTCATTGGCTTTGGCATTGGCTTTGGCGGTACCGTCCTTAAGGATATCCATGACATCATCCAGATGCTGATCCCATTCATGGCGGCGGGCACGGATGGGTTCCAGCTCAGCCTGCATGACCTTATTCAGGAACCGTTTGACTTTGACGTCTCCCAGACCGCCTTTGGTATAGTGAGCTTTCAGTTCGTCCAGATTTGCATATTCCGGCAGGAATTCAGGGAAATATTCGGGCTTGCAGAAGGCATCGAGATAGGTAAATACTGTATTCCCTTCCAGATGACCGGGATCGTCTCTTCTTAAATGGGTCGGGTCCGTATACATGGACATGATCTTCTTTTCCACATCTTCCGGTGTATCGCAGAGATAAATGCCATTTCCCAGGGACTTGCTCATCTTGGCCTTGCCGTCGATTCCCGGCAGGCGGAGGCCCGCTTTATTGGTGGTCAGGTAAATGGATGGTTCCACCAGGGTTTCACCATAGATATCGTTGAATTTACGGACAATTTCCCTTGTCTGTTCCAGCATCGGTTCCTGGTCTTCCCCTACCGGAACAGTAGTGGCCATGAATGCAGTAATATCGGCAGCCTGGCTGACCGGGTAGCACATGAAACCTGCCGGAATGCTGGCTTCAAAATGTTTCTGCTGGATTTCTGCCTTGACCGTAGGATTTCTTTCCAGCCTTGCCACGGTAACCAGGTTCAGATAATAAACGGTCAGTTCCGCAATAGCCGGAATGGCAGACTGGATGAAAATGCAGGCCCTGGATGGGTCAATGCCTACGGAAAGATAGTCAAGGGCTACCTGGAGTACATTCTTTCTAACCTTTTCCGGATTGTCCGCATTGTCTGTCAATGCCTGGGCATCGGCGATTTCTATATAGATTTCATCAAAAGTATTGGAATTCTGGAGTTCCACTCTTTCACGAAGGGAACCTACATAATGCCCCAGATGAAGGTGGCCGGTCGGGCGGTCACCGGTTAAAATGATTTTTTTCATAAACACAACTCCTGATTCTGTAAAGTCAGTACATCCACCGGACGTGCCGTAATGAATGGATATCCCGGAACTTTGTGCCGGGCACGAAATATCTGCTTTCTATATTCTATTCTCTAAAATACGTTTTGGCAATGTTTCAGGCCAATAATCAGTAAAAGCAGGACTCCTGCAATGCATCAGTCCTGCTTTATCATTAAACATGAGGAAATATTATTCCACGGTTACGGATTTTGCCAGGTTTCTTGGCTTGTCCACATCGTTGCCTCTCTTGATGCTGGTATAGTATGCCAGGAGCTGCATGGGGATGACGGAAAGAATGGGCGCAATGAACGGGTCCACTCTTGGAATGCGGACGGTCTCGGTCGTGTATTTCCCGATTTCCTCATCATCGTCATAACCGATGCCGAGGACTTCTGCTCCTCTTGCCTTGACTTCCTGGATATTGCTGTACATCTTGGAACTTACATTGTCCTGGGTTGCTACGGCGATGACAGGCGTTTCCTGCGTAATCAGGGCCAGGGTCCCATGCTTCAGTTCACCGGCTGCATAGGATTCTGCATGAATATAGGAAACTTCTTTCAGTTTCAGCGCCCCTTCCATGGCAATGGCATAATCGATGGACCGGCCGAGATAGAAAATATCATGGGCTTTGATGAGGCGGTCTGCCACATCAGACATATGGTCTTTTTCGCCAAGTACCTTTTCAATCTGCTTCGGCAGATCTTTAAGGCCCTCCGTAATCTTCTGAATGAGGTCAGCAGAAATACTGTTTTTCAGCTGGCTCATATAGAGGGCAAGAAGGAGAAGCGCCACAAGCTGGGTCGTATATGCCTTGGTAGAAGCCACGGCAATTTCCGGGCCTGCCAGTGTATATACCACATGATCAGCTTCCCTGGCAATGGAAGAACCAATGGAATTGGTTACGGCCAGACTTCTCGCTCCGTGACGTTTGGCTTCCTTCAGCGCTTCCAGTGTATCAATGGTCTCGCCTGACTGGCTGACCACGATGCAGAGAGTATGCTCTGAGGTCAGTGGCTTGCTGTATCGATATTCGGAAGCGATTTCCACGGATACCGGAATTTTCACAAATCTTTCGATATAATGTTTTGCCACCAGTCCCGCATGGTATGCAGTGCCGCAGGCGGTAATGAGGATATTGGTAATTCCTTCAAAGCATTCCTTTGTCCAGCCCAGGTCATCAAAGTTGACAGAGCCGTCCTTGTTCAGATGAATAGCGACCGTGTCATGGACTGCTTTAGGCTGCTCAAAAATTTCTTTAAGCATGAAATGGGGATAGCCGCCTTTTTCTGCTGCTGCCGCAGACCAGGTGACTTTCTGGATTTCCTTATGAATCGGATTACCATCCCGATCAAGCAGCTGGACGCTGTCCTTTTTTACAATAGCCAGTTCTTCATCCTGCAGGATATAAATATCTCTTGTGTGATTAATAACAGCCGGAATGTCGGAGGCAATGAAATTTTCCCCTTTTCCAAGGCCGATAATAAGAGGATTATTCTTCTTTGTGCAGATAATGGTATCCGGATGAGCGGCATCCAGGATGACAAGGCTGTAAGACCCTTCGATGATGGTCAGCATTTTTTGAACGGTGGAAAGGAAATCCCCGTCATCCACTTCTTCCAGCACATGGGCCACGATTTCCGTATCCGTTTCCGATTTAAATACATGCCCTTTCGCCATAAGGTCCTTTTTCAGGGTCATGTAATTTTCAATGATACCGTTATGGACAATGACGAAATGATTATGGCAGTCTCCATGGGGATGGGCATTCACATCGGAGGGCTTCCCATGAGTAGCCCAGCGGGTATGACCGATGCCAATATGACCGGAAAGGGGATGATCTTTCAGAACATTTTCCAGATTCACCAGACGGCCCTGTTTCTTTTCAATCTTTATTTCTCCGTGATCATATACAGCGATACCTGCAGAATCATAGCCTCTGTATTCCAGACGACGAAGTCCGTCAATCAGAAAGTCAGAAGCATTCCCATTACCTACGTAGCCAACAATACCGCACATATGGTATTCCTCCTTATCAATTTGTCTATATTCTGAGTTTATATTCGATAAAAGTATCAGATTAATGGCTTTGCTGTCAAATCAGCTCATACTTATGGTTCATTATACCATAAGTATAAAATTTTTTAAATTACCATCCTTTTACCACAAAATGACCCAATCACCATGAACTATTTCTTTATTTCCATCAAAACAGAAAAAAGCGCCGGATATCCATCTGACGCCTTTGTCTATTTTATTTTACATCTGTCCTATCATGGATTCAATACCCTGGAGGTCATCGATTCCGGAAATGCCTGCCAATGCAGAGGCTGCTCCCAATGCAGCCAGAAGAATCAGGAAAATAACAGTCAGCACATAGGGGGCAAGGGCAATCAGAAAAGCCTTTCCCTTGTGGAAATTGTAATTTTCACTGATTGCTGCCACATCCAGATAGAAAGACCAGAGAAAAAGAACAAATCCCCCGATACCGCTCAGCGCCGTTACCCCTATCGCCTCAATAAAAGTAAAAACAACAGACAGGGATAAGGGAAGCGATGCAGCCATGAAACCGGCCGTAATCCCCCGGGCAGTGCCCATTCCGCCAAAGAGGCCGGAAATATAATCGGTCACTGCACTGTGAATCAGAAGCGCTGCTCCCATAAAAACCAAAAGGCCGAGAAACTGGAGGAGAAGCCCGGGCCCCTGCCGAAAAATGGAAAGGGAAATAACAAATACCACGAACAGCCAGAGCAGGAAGGCCTCTTTCAATTTTTCTTCATTCACAATGACAGAGAGGGCCTTCGAGGGCGCTGTCACCATATCATAAGCCAGATCCAGTAACTGATTCATAACGCCCTCCTTACTTCACCATCAGGGAATCGGACTGAAGCAGCGTTTTTGAAAAGGACTCTGCCAGCTTTGCCGCAAAAATATCAGCAAATCCCTTTGCCTCACCGGAAAGGATCCCTCTAAGGGACATACCGCCGCTGTAAGATTTGACAGGTATATTTTCCCCCTCAATACCACCGCTGGAGGCCGCATAGCTCAAGGCATCATAATAGTTGCCCATGGCATCAACCAGGCCCAGATCCTGTGCCTGCTTCCCGGTCATAATCCGGCCGTCGGCTATCGTTCTTACTTTTGCCTCATCCATTTTACGGCCATCTGCCACAGTCTGGACAAACTGATTATAAATATCATCCACCATGGACTGGACCATGGATCTTTCCTCTTCCGTCATGGGTCGATACATGGAAAGGATATCTTTATGGGCGCCGCTCTTTATCTTTTCATTTTTAACCCCCAGCTTGTCCATGAGGCCTTCGATATTGCTGTAATCCATATATACCCCGATACTTCCCGTAATGGTGGCCGGGGTGGCAAAAATATAATTTCCCTTGCTGGCAAGCCAGTAACCGGCAGAGGCGCACATATCCCCCATGGAAATCACAATGGGTTTCCCGCTGCTCCTGATTTTATCCATTTCCTCAGAAATCTCCTGGGTGGCTCCGGTAGAACCGCCGGGGCTGTTGATCCGTACAAGGATGGCTTTTGCCTGGGGATCCTGACGGGCCATTTTGAATTCTTTCATCAGCTGTTCGCTGGTCACATTTCCGCCGTTTGAAAAAAGGGCTTCTGTATCAGGTCCTCCATAAATAGGCCCATCGATACGAATCACTGCCACATACCCTTTTCCTTTTTCATTCACCGTGCCGGGCCTCCATAAATCGGATGTACCCGCTGCTATGGCAATTGCCAGAAGTATGACAAAAGCGGCAATCACCCAGTTTCTATGCTGCTTCATATATAAAATACCTCCTGTTTCGATTTAATAAAATTATAACACAACGATCGATCAGATAAACGGATTTATGCGGGCATCTGGAAATTGATATTTCCATTTTGCCCCCTGACAGGCTTTCCTGATATCGGTGACCATTCAGGCCCGCCACCTCTTTTACGGTCTTGCCATGCTGGATCCATATGGCGGGACAGGTTGGAAAAAGCCATTCCTCATTTACCGGCTGTGCGATGAAACATTTGCACTCAATTATTCCGCCTCCATCCCTTATGATGTGGATAAAAGCCGGTATATGTTCCGGGTCCCTGCTTGACTATCTTTACCGGGGCTCCGGCGCCTGCCCGGGAGGACTGATGGGGTCTCTCATTCATTTCAACACGGAGAGGCTGGGATTTGACATGACCGCCCTGTCCCTTGTCATATTTCTTAAACAACTGCGGAAGGAAAAGAAACATGATACCGCCGTCATCGGATTTCTTGCGTCCGCCTGCTGCCTGTATTTCCCTGGACCTGATTCTTTTATTATCCCCTCCATGATCATCATGCCTGCCATTCTTACCATTTTCCGTAATCCTATCGAAAAGGCAGGTGCTCCTCTCCCTGTTCATGGGTACTGCCTGCTATATGTTTCTGGTCCAATATATATTCAATAAAAAAAGAGCTGAACCGATTTCCGGTTACAGCTCTTTTACTTTGATATAAATAAATGCCGCCGCTGCCAGCTGGAGTATGGCTGAAGAAATAAAAACCAGTCCAAGGCTCCCCGTCCGGGAAGCAATGAGGCCTCCAAGAAGCGGTCCCAGGCAGTTCCCGATATTCATGGCCGCCGCATTGATGCCATAAGCGCTTCCCGCTTCTTCCGGATCCACTACTTTTGAAACTCCGCCGGTAATAGAGGTGACGCCGCCAATAGTAAAGAAGCCAAACCCAAACTGGGTCATCCCAAAAAGCAAAACCGATGGCGCCAGGAATTGCAGAAGGGAAAACAGTCCGGCTCCCGCAAAGGAGAGGACCATCACCTTTTTAAATCCCCATTTTTCTCCCCGTTTTCCCCAGAAAGGTCCGCCCAGTACACCGGCTATGCCGGACGCACCGCAGATCAGGCCTGAAAGAAGGGCTGCATGGTCTGAAGATCCCGTAAGCTCTATGACATGAAGGGAAATGAGAGGATTAATAATGAGCATGGCGCACTGATTGATAATGATCAGACCAATCAGCGTAAGAAATTTATTGTTTCCCGACAAACGGTGGAAGGACGTAATAATCCCTCCCTTATGCTTTTTATTTGTCTTTACTGCCGGCTCCTTTACCAGGAACAGGACCAGAAGAAATGCTCCTATATCACCAATTCCCGCGATGAGGAATGGAAGGCGGAGCCCGGCAAGGGAACCCAGAATTCCCCCCAGGAATGGTCCCAGCATAGTGCCGGCCGCCCGTCCGCCTACCAGCGTCCCGATGGCAGAACCAGCATGAATACCCGAAATTTCAGCGAGCAGTGCCTGGCTCACCGGATTGAAGCCGAAAGAGAATCCCTGAAAGAGGCGGGCTCCCAGAAGATGCAGAGGACTTTGGGCGAAGAAAGAAAGGAAATAGGAAATAGAAAGGCAGAGTGCTGAGCGGAGAATCATTTTCTTCATGCCCACCCTGTCTGCCAGGGCACCCCAGACCGGCATGATCAGGGCTCCCACGATGAACATGCCTGACACGACGACAGAGTTCCAGAGAGCCACATTCTCCCGATCTGCCCCAAGTTCCAGAAGAAACAGCGGCAGAAATGGGAAAACAAGAGTCGCCCCGCCGCCGATAAAGGCTGCTCCAATGGCTGACGCCCATATGGTCTGATGTATTTCTTTCTCTGTCAGCTTTCCATCATTCGTCATAGGACCTCCCAAAACACAAAAGGAGCACATTCAGTGCTCCTTTTTCATGGTGACCGGTATGGGATTCGAACCCATACTCTCTGCGCTGAGAACGCAGCGTCTTAACCGTTTGACTAACCGGCCATGTAATAAACATTATATAGGAAAAGTCTTTTAAATTCAAGTATCAAATTAAACCATAAAGAACGGACCCGAATGATTTCAGGCATAAGAAAACCCGCCATCAGGCGGGTTGGTGGGACTATCTGGGTTCGAACCGGAGACCTCTTCGATGTGAGCGAAGCGCTCTGACCAACTGAGCTATAGCCCCATAACGGAAACTATTATAGCACAACTGATCAGAATTGTTAAGTATCCTTATTTCGTTCGTTTAAGGTCCGGCTTACCATTAAAGTTTTCCCTGGGCTTCCAGTACCTTTTCCGCAGCTCCCATGATGGCGAGCTGAGCATGTTCAAAGGTAAGTCCTCCCTGGAAATACATGACATAGGGCGGGCGGACAGGACCGTCAGCAGACATTTCAATCGTGGAGCCCTGTACAAAAGTGCCGGCTGCCATAATGATGGGATCCACATATCCCGGCATGGGTCCCGGTACCGGAGTGGCATCGGAATCCACGGGGGACCAGTTCTGGATGGCTTCGGCAAAGCGGCACATATTTTCTTCAGAATCAAGAGTTACCGTGGTAATGAGATCTGTGCGGAGATGACCGGGCTCGGGAGAAGTTTTAAAGCCGATAAGGCTGAAAACGGCGGAGCAGAATTCGGCGCTCATCATGGCCTGCCGGGTCATGTGGGGAGCAAGGAAAAGTCCCTGGAAGAAAGGACGGTAAGAAGCTGCATAAGAGCCCATTTCTGCCCCAAGGCCCGGAGCCGTCCATACATAGGAGCAAAGATCGACAAGGTCTTTTCTGCCGCAGATATAAGCTCCTGTCGGGGCAAGTCCGCCGCCGGCATTTTTAATGAGGGATCCCGCTGTAATATCGGCACCCAGTTCGATGGGTTCTTCTTTATTCGTAAATTCGCCATAGCAGTTATCCACGAAGCAGATGGTATCCGGATTTTTTGCTTTGACGGTTTCAATGATTTTCTTAATATCCGAAGGGAAAAGGGAATCACGAAGCATGTAACCCCGGGAACGCTGGATTTCTACCAGCTTTGTATGTTCGTCTACAGCTGCTGCAATACCTTTCAGATCATAGGTATTTCCCTTGAGAGGAACTTCTTTATAATGAACTCCTTTGGATTTCAGGTTTCCCGGCGCATTTCCGGTAATACCGATGACGCTTTCCATGGTATCATAAGGCGCCCCCACGGCAGAAACCATAGTATCTCCCGGCTGGAGAAGCGCCAGAAGTACAGTGGCTAAAGCATGAGTGCCGGATACAAAATGGGGCCGTACGAGGGCAGCTTCCGCATGAAATACGTCACACCAGATGTCTTCCAGCATTTCCCTTCCCGGATCGCCATAGCCATAGCCATTGGAAGCGGCAAAGTGGTAGGCGGAAAGATGATGTTTGCGGAAAGCCTGAAGGACTTTCTCCGTATTGAAGAGGGAAATCTCTTCCATTTCATGAAAAACAGGCGCACAAAGAGCGAGCGCCTCTTTCTGTACCTGTTCGAGTTTCTTATTCATTTTAAATTAATCAGATCCTTTGAATGGTAGAAATAGCATGTTTATAAATGAGCTGGGAGCGGTTTTCGCTGACCAGAAGAACCGTAAAGCTGTCGAAGGATTTTACCTTGCCTTTAAGCTGGACGCCGTTCATCAGAAAAATCGCAACCGGAACATTTTCCTTTCGCGCTTCATTTAAAAACGTGTCCTGCAGATTCATTTTACCTTCCATCTTTTTCTTCTCCTCTGAAATATGAAATGACATAGGCTTTAATTTCCCTGTACCATATGTCTTTCGCCGATGGGCCCTGTTCCACCCAGTGAATATATGGCATTCGTCTATACCAGGTCAGCTGCCTCTTGGCAAAGTGCCGGGTATTTTTCCGGATCAGCGCTTCCCCTTCCTCTAAGGTACGCTCCCCTTTCACTACGGGAATCATTTCCTTGTATCCGATTCCTTTCAGCGACTGGGCTGATTCAGAAATTCCGGAAGCCAGAATGGATTCGACTTCCTTTAAGAGTCCTGCTTCTATCATGAGATGGACTCGTTTATTTATTTTATCATATAAAACGCTCCTGTCCATAGCAATTCCTAAAACAGGTCCGTCATATATGAGGGAATTTGATTTATTTGCTTCTTTTTTCCCCTCTCCCGCTTCTAAAAGTTCCAGTTTACGCATCATGCGCTGGGGATCGGGAGGAATATCGGTTTCTCCAAAATCACGGAGTGCAGCGATCAGAGCTTCTTTTCCTTTTTCTTCAAGCAACGCTTCCCACCGGCTTCGGCCTTTTACTTTGGGAAGGAAAGAATATCCTTCCAGAAGCCCCTGAATGTATAGACCGGTCCCCCCGCAGACGATGGGAATGCGGCCGGCTTCATTTTCATCATGGATGATCTTCGCTGCCTTTTCCTGAAAGTCCGCCGCTGAATAAGGTTCATCCGGTTCCAGTTCATCCACCAGGAAATGAGGAATGCCTTTTGCTTCTTCCTTCGTTACCTTGGCCGTACCGATGTCCATATGCTTATAAATCTGGAAGGCATCTCCGGAAATAATGGATGACCCAAGTTCTCCCGCAAGGTAGACGGCAAGCTCCGTTTTGCCTGATGCAGTAGGTCCCAGTATGGTTATCAGTTTATCTTTCTTCATACGTCGATGACTCCATAGGCGGTTGTCTGCCCTTTTCGGGCATGGATGGAACTGAAAATGCCGGAAGAAAAAAGGATGGAAAAAGGTCTTTCTTTTACTATAATTCTTTTTCCGGCAATATGCAAAGCCATCCTGATAATTTCTCCATCCAGCCGGTCATAGCAGGCAGCATTCCGGAAACCTTCCATATGATTTTCTTTCCTTTTGACCGGTGCCCGGAACATGGTATCGAAATATATCACATCAAAACTTTTTGGTTCCACATGCCGGAGAAAATCCTTGAAATCTTCATGAAGGAGGGTGATTCGATGAAGGGAAGAAACAAGTTCTTCCTCCCTGGAATCTGCAAAACCGGAAATGGCAGCTCTCCCTATTTCATAAAGAGGTGTACTTTTCTCAAGAGAGGTCACATTTCCTCTTTCTCCCAGGAACCAGCTCATGGTCATGGAATCTCCCCCCTGGCCAAATGTGGCGTCAAGGACAGATACATGGCCTTCCGGAAGAAGGCTGCAGAGGCGGTCCTGATTTCCCCTTTTCATCTGCTCTATCCGAAGGACCGAAGTGCCCAGATGAAAGC
>Ga0256406_1005992_pt1 | contig 12529 bp, 10 predicted proteins | sample RumenRJG_03DNA_FD_185986 | JGI IMG/M metagenome (GOLD analysis project Ga0256406, IMG submission 185986) | Bovine rumen microbial communities from Lethbridge, Alberta, Canada - RJG_03 | ecosystem: Host-associated > Mammals > Digestive system > Stomach > Rumen | place: Canada: Alberta | collected...
CTTTCTGCATTAATTTCTGAACCTCAGATTTTGAGATCAAAAATTGATGTTGCATTGTGGCCATCTGATTGGCGGTATGCTTCCTTGCCTTATCCAGCTGCTGATACGCATCGGATTCGGGATCCAACTTGGCAAGATGCTGCTTCTTCCACAGGTAGTCTTTCTGAAGAGCACGATATTTTCGTGTACGCTTGAGCTGATCAATCCGTTTGCGCATGATGGCTATCGTCTCATTATCAGCTTTGCGCAAGGTGTTGTTTTTGGAAAAAGCATGTCGCTTGTTGTCCTCATCTATGTCTGCTTCCAATGCGATAACATGACGAGGGCATAAAAGCCTATAAGCGGTACGGCCCTCATTTTCCGGTCTGAAACGCTTGAATCCCATGTGCTGCCCTCCTGATAGAAAGGAGCTGTCTTGCTTGTTGCATTACAAATATGACGGATTTTTTGAAGTTAAGAACACTTTTTCAAAATTTCTTCCTTTTACGGGCGGCTTACCGGGGCAAGCCCCGGGGCTTTAACCCGCCGCCCGCATTTTATGTAACCCCTTGCCATCTGCTCCGTGATCTCCCTGGGCGGACGGATCCGCGCTGCCTGCGCCCTCTCAAACGCCTCGCGGGTGCGCTTTGTTTCCGATAGTCCCTGGGGTGCCGCCTTCTTCTCTTGCCTTCCTGCCTCCTCCCTGGCAAAGGGGATCCCGTGGGCATAAAGGATGCACCAAGTCTTGACACCTCCTGCTCCAGCTCGAGGATTCTCTCCTTCAGCTCCTCCGGACGCTGTTCCTCTTTCTCCAGCTGATTCTCTTCCATGTCCCCACGCCTTCCCCGTGTCTGACAGTTGCTGCTTTTGTCTTATCCCTTTTAATATTAGCATGATAAGACATGGCAGGAAAGGACCGCAGGGCAAAGACAAGGCAGCCGGGGCGCTCCGCCCCGGCTGCCTTGCCCATGCACATCCTCAGTGTTTTCCTCCGTCTCCGCTCTCCAGCTTCTGGTTCATTCTGGCAACGCTTCGCCTTGCAGAGAACACCAGCGCGCACCAGATGCAGACGTAAATCGCAAAAAAGATGCCAAAGTAGGAGAGCACCCCTGCCGCGGAGTGATTCATCCAGTGCATCAGCCATGCGATCGGGAAGGTCGCCGCGGAGCAGACCGCAAGGTGCACCAGCGTCTGCCGGAGCAGGCTCCAGTTCAGGGACCAGATCTCACCCGCCCCGCCAAAGGCTGCACCGTATAGCAGAGAAAACAGCGTCTGCCGGAGCACGGCATTCAGCTCCCCGCCGCACTCCGCTGCCAGCGCCGGAGGAACCGGATAGTAGTTTCCATCCCCCCAGATGGCGGAGCTGGTCACTGTGATCAGGGTGCTGATGGCGACTCCGATGAGGGCGCCAACAAAGCACCGCGCAAAGAGTATCCTTCCGATTGCTGTCTCTTTCTGCTTTTTCATAGCTGTTCTCCTCTCCTAGACGCCCAGCATCTGCCGGATTTTCGGCACATACCGCCGGGATACAAAGGTTTTGGTTCCGTCCATCAGGATGACACAGATGGTGCCGGTCAGGCTCAGGTCGAAGTGCCGCACCCGCTTCAGGCTGATGATCTCCGAGTTGGAGATCCGCACAAAGGAATACCGTTTCAGTTTCTCCTCGAGCTCATAGAGGCGGAAGTGAAGGAGGTATTCCCCCGCGTCTGTGCCCGCATAGACCCTGCCCTGCTGGGCATAGACCCGCAGGATCTCCTCCGGAGAGAGGATCCGCACCGTGTCCTTCTGAAAGCCCGCAAGCATCTGCGAGGCCTCTGCGGAGAGTTTCTGGAGGATTTCCTCCACCTCCTCTGTCATCCGGTCGGTCAGAATGACCACCTCCGGTTCCCTGATGTTCTGCTCAATGCGGACACTGACCTTCATGCGCTGCCTCCTCTGTCCTCCTGACACTCTCATCCTATGCGAAGGGAGGCCTCATTTCCACCTTTTTGCGACAGGTGGTCGTCTGGCGCACACAGGCGGTATCCGCCGGTCAGAGGCTGACATGTCTGTCCATCATCCAGCCGGAGACAAGGTACAGGAGAACGACGGCGCCGCAGTTGATCAGCGCAGAGAGGATGCCCGTTCCGCCGGAAGAGAGGCTGTCTGCCCGCAGGATCAGAAGAACCAGAAACAGATCGATCAGAAGGGAGATCCAGAAGGCGCCTTGCTTTCCCCGGAAAAACGACGCCTGCAGCACGATGCTGAAGAGGCAGATCATCAGGATTGTGAGCCACGAGAGTGCCACCATCCCCAGGGTGGGGAGAAAGCCTCCCCAGGTGCTGCTGCCGGCGGGGTCAAACTGGATCACCTCTGAGAGTGCCTCCGGCCCGATGCCCCGCACAGCAAGAAGAGAGACATCCAGCAGGGCAAGGAGTCCATAGGCCATGACCGAGCCAGCAAGTATCAGAACGTTCTGCAGGACCTTGGCGCCAAGGACGGCAAAGGAATTCTCCGGAATGAGAAACAGCATCAGACCCTGGTCCGAGTTCAGCTCCCTCCGCAGCGCCCAGACGGGCATAAGGCTGCAGAGCATCACGCCAAAGGTCCCGCACAGGGAGAGGAGCCCGGATCCCACAAGCAGAAGAAACATCGGCAAGCCGCCAAGATCCGGCTCACCTCTGAGGAGAAAGATTCCCTGCGGCAGAAGGGCGGTTCCCAAAAGGAGCATGCCCTCCCCCACCGCGGTGCAGACAAGAAGCGCAAGAAGGGCGCTCCTCGATTTTCGGAATTCATAGTGCAGCAGCTTTGCCATGTCAGGCCTCCTTTTCCATCATCAGTTCCCGGTACTTGTCCGCAAGGGACACGCCCTCCCGGGCGCGCAGCTCCTCGATGTCCAGATCCGCTGCCACCCGTCCCTCCCGGAAGAAGATCGCCCGGTTCACGGCGGGCTCAATCTCTTCGACGAGATGGCTGGATATGACAATGGCATTGTCCGGGGACAAGGTCTCCAGGATTGCGCCGAGGATCTGGTCCCTCGCCATGAGGTCGATGCCGTTGAAGGGCTCATCCAGGAGAAAGACGCTGGCAGACCGCGACAGCGCCGCCGCCGCCCTGCACTTTGCCCGCATGCCGGTTGACAGCGTGCAGACCTTCTGCTCCATGGGCAGTTCCATCTGCCCGCAGAGCGCCTGATAGCGCTCCGTTGAGAAGTCGGCAAAGAAGTCCGCAAAGTACTTCCCCACATCTCCAACCCGCATCCAGCTGTAAAAGAAGTCCTCTGTCGGAAGATAGACGATCTGTGCCCTTGTCTTTGCGCAGACGGGCTTTCCCTCCCACAAAACTCCTCCGGCACTTGGCCGTACCAGAGCCGCTGCCATCTTCATCCAGGTCGTCTTGCCGCTTCCGTTGGGTCCAAGGAGCGCATAGATGTTCCCGGGCTCGATGTCAAAGGTGACGCCCTGCAGCGCCCTCGTTCTCCCGTAGCTCTTTTCCGCTTCCTTTGTCTGCAGTGTCATTCGTTTTCCTCCTCCTTCAGGATCTTCCCGATCTCCTCACAGGAGAGCCCCAGGGCTCTCATGCGCTCCAAAAAGCTTCTGGCCAGATCTCTCGCCATCTCTTCTCTCACTTTTTGCTGCATACCGATTTCCTCCACCACAAAGGTACCGAGTCCGCGCCGTGTCTCACAGATGCCCTCCTGTTCCAGCACCTGGTAGACACGGGCTGCAGTGTTCGGATTGATCTGATACTGCTGTGCCAGTTCCCGTCCCGAGGGGAGCTTTTCCCCCGGCAGGATCCTGCCGGACGCAATTTTTCCCTTCAGGTCGTTTTCCACCTGCAGGTAAATCGGGATCGATGGATCAAAGTTCATTTGTCACCTCCGTCATCTACTGTACTAGTTATATAGTGCACTAAGTGATTCGTCAAGTACTTTTTTGAGCCGTTTATCCTCACACCCGGCTTTACGGGCATCCCGTGCGATGGTCCCCAGCGTCTCCTCCGGGCTGCTGCAATCGCTTTTACAGCTTCGCCGGAGAGCGGCAAAAATCCCCTCCGGGCACGAGCCCGAAGGGGATTTGCATGGTACATTGGCATTCGTTCTGGAGGTGCCTGTCACTGCTTCCGGTTCTTTGCGTGCACCGCAGATCTTCGAAGCAGCAGGAAGCCTATGACAAACAGGATGCCGAGGGCGGCAACCGAGATATTGATGCTGCCCGTGATGCTGACGGTGATGGCGATCAGCATGGTGCCCACAAATGAGGCGCCCTTGCCGCAGATGTCGTAGATGCCGAAGTACTCTCCGGAGCTTTCCGCCGGGATGATGGAGGCGTAGTAGGAGCGGGACAGCGCCTGAATGGCGCCCTGAAACATGCCCACCACGAAGGCCATGATGCCGAACTGCCAGAGCGTGTGCATGAACAGCGCCAGGATGGCGACGCCGAAGTAGCCGAAGATGCAGACGCTGATCAGGGAGATCGTGTTGTACTTCTCCGAGAGTTTTCCGAACAGGGTCGCAAAGGCAAAGGCGACGACCTGGGTCAAAAGCAGCACCACGAGGAGTCCTGTGGTGTCCAGTCCCAGAGAGGTGCCGATGGCAACCGCCTCATCGATGATCGTGTAGACGCCGTCAATATAGAAGAAGAATGCGAGCAGAAAGCAGAAGATGTGCTTCTCATCCCGGTACATCCGGGAAAGGGTCCTGCCGAGGCGGGAGAAGCTCTCCTTCAGGGCTGCAGACTTCTGATGCTCCACGAAGTGGGTCTGGCGGTAGTTCTTCAGAAGCGGGATGGTCACCGCAAGCCACCACACACCGGCAATCAGGAAGGCGAAGAAGATAGCAAGCTTCATTGGGATCTTTCCCATGGTGCCGAGAAGATACATCGCCAGGGCACCGATAAATGGGATGCAGGAGCCAAGATACCCATAGGCATAGCCGCCGGAGGAGAGCGCATCCATGCGCTCGGGCGCTGCCACATCGATCAGCATAGAGTCATACAGGACGAGGGAGAGCTGATAGCAGCACTTGGCGATGATGAAGATTGCGATGTAGAGCTGCCAGGAGGGGACAAGGCCCATCAGGATGCAGCCCGCAACGCCCGTGTACAGCATCGAGGAGAACATCGGCTTTCTTGCGCCCTTGTTGTCGGAGATGCTGCCGAGGATCGGTCCCAGAATCGCCGTGATGATCGTCACGATACTCACCGCGTAGCTCCACATGGCGAGATACTGGGTGCTGCCGATGCCGGCATCCTCTGCCAGGGCATCAAACCAGATCGGGATCAGCGTGGACACCATCAGCGTGAAGACCGAATTTCCCACATCGTAGAGCACCCAGGCGCGCTCCGTCTTGTTCATGTTTTTGAACATCTCTCTCCTCCTTGGCCTGCGGTTCCGCAGACCACAATAACCGTCTCTGTTCCGGTACTCTACCGCTTCCGTGTAAAAGGTGCGTAAAATTCCCGTGAACTCTTTCCCCTGTTCCCATTGTAGCGGAAAATTGGAAACAGGACAATGAGGACAAAGATGGTATCCGTGTCAGAAAAAAGTTTCTGGACAGCCATGTTATAATCGGGGCAAAAAGGAGGATCGCCATGGCTGGACTTCGAATCGCAGTCTGTGATGATGAGGCAATCGAGAGGTTCCGGCTTCGCCGCCTTCTGGAGAAGGCAGGGCAGCAGGATCCCGCCTTCGCCGATTGCCGCGTTCTGGAATATTCCTCCGGGAAAGAACTCCTTGCGGGCTACTTCCGTGGAAGCTTTGATCTTGTCTTTCTCGACATCTGCATGACCGATGTGGACGGCATTGAGGTCACCCGAAAGATCCGGGAGGTGGACCCGCGGGTTCCCATCGTGTTCCTGACCGGTTCCTCCGAATTTGCCATGAACGCCTATTCCCTGCGGGTCAGTCAGTACCTTGTCAAGCCGGCAAAGGGGGAAGACGTGCTGGAAGTGCTGCGCACCACCCTGCTCCACAAGAGCAGCCGCCCCGCCCTGACCGTGCGCGCAGGAGGCGCCCCCGTCTCCATTCCCTATGACAGCATTCTCTGTCTCGAGCAGCAGGGGCACCAGGTGCGCATCCGCATCGCTGACGAGGAGCCTGTTCTGACCACGGCAAAGCTCTCAGACCTCGCGCTCCAGCTCCCGGAGGAGTTCTATGCCTGCCACAAGAGCTACCTCGTCAACCTGATCCACGTGCGCGCCCTGGACCGGGATCTGAAAGCCTACCTATTGGATGACGGTTCCTATGTCAGCATCCGCAGGGAGAGCCTCGCCGAGGCAAAAAGAAAGATGGAAGCGCAGAAGATCCGGCCGCAGTAATGCGGCCGGATCTTCCTGGTTTCCTTAATATCGTATTGTCCGCCGGGTCCCCTCTGTGATGGTCCCTGTGACTTACTGCCTCTGCAGGTTTTCTGCTGCCTTTGCTGCCCGCGCATAGAGTGCCATCAGGGGGCTATGCGCCTCCCGGATCCGGGGGAGGATCTCCCCCGCTTCCTCCGGAGTTTTCTGCAGGGTGCCAACCAGCGCCTCCATCTGTTTTGCCCGCTCCGAGAGCCCGAGGCACCCCGCCTGCAGTGCCGTGGAGCCGAGAGCATGGACATAGACACGGTACCCTCTCCAGTCCCCCGCGTCATAGTACGCCTGGATCTGTTCAGATTTCTCCTTGTACTCCCCTGCAAACATGGAAGCGATCACATAGTAGAGATCCGCCTCCCCGTCACAAATGGCGATTCCCGCCTGTACATCCACCAGCTTCTCTTCCGGCTCCATCTGTCCTTCCCTTCCGGCCTGCGCCTGTTTCTCTGAAGCGGGAAGCGCTTCTTCCCCGGGCAGGAACCTCGCAAGCAGGCCGGTAAGGGCATCCCTGTGGATGGGTTTTGGCAGGTAATCGGAAAATCCCAGTTTCAGATACCGCTCCCTCGCTTCTTCCTGTCCGGTTGCCGCGATCACCGGGGTATGGAGATTTCGGTTTCCTTTCATTGTACTTGCAAGGCGCAGGGTCTCCACACCACTCATGCCGGGCATCCTGTCATCGAGGAAGATGAGGTCGTATTTTTCCTGGCACATGAGCGAAAGCGCCTCTCTCCCATTCCTGCAGAGTTTCGTCCGGACGTACTTTCTGCGCAGCATCTCCGAGAGAATCAGGAGATGAATTCTGCTGTCATCCACGAGGAGGGCCCGGGGCTCTTTCCAATCTCCCGGCGTGTTTTTTCTTTTATCCTTCATGTGTTTTCCTTACCCTCTTTCGGCTGCACCGTGCGATGGTATCATAGTCCCGGTCTGCTGTCAGGCGCATCCGGCACAGTTTCCACCCTCAGAATACACCAGTTTCCGGGATTTTGCTGGCAGAATCGGTGCCCCCTTTTGCCGGATTCGGACTTGACAGAAGGTTTTTTCTCCCCTTCCGATCCCTTTGGGTATTCCTGCAGGGCTTCTCAATGGCATCAATCTTGAGAAACTTCTTATCTTTCGCTATAATGCGTGGGAATTCTCACCGGCTCCGCCGGAGAAAGACGGAACTCATGCCTTTGCTATCCTCGTTTGCCATTACCAGACTGTACCTGGAAGTTGCTTCCTCGCTCTTTTCCGGCATCATCTGCCTCTACCTGTTTCTGCTCTACCAGGAGGCCACGCCCACCGTCCGGATCTTCCGGAAATTCTCCGTCACGATTTTCGCCGAAAACCTGGTCGACCTCCTCTGTGGATATCTGAACGGCATGGTGACCTATGAAAATACCCTTGTCGTCCCGGCACCTCTCATCCTGTTCGTCAACCTTGTCGATGTTGTGGGTGGGTGTCTGTGCAGCTACTATTTCCTGCAGTACGCCTGCGTCCACGCAGGGCAGAAGATGGGCCGCTTTCCGGCACTCCTCTCGCGCCTTGTCGTCCTCCTGAATGGCTCGCTCATGATCGTGAACTTCTTCAACGGCTGTGTCCTGTCCATTCCGGAGGGGACCACTGCCCTCGTTCACGGACCGCTCTACCTCGCGGGGATCTTTCTGCCCTCTATGATTCTCCTCGTCTGGGGCATCGTCCTCCTGCTGCGGCACTTTCGGCGCTACACCGGATCCCAGCGCCTGCTCCTTATCATCACCGGCGGCATTGTCACCGTTCTCATCCTTCTGCAGGCCCTTTTCGTGAACGTGTACCTCGTGCTGTTTGCTGTCACCGTGGGGAATCTGGGTCTTCTCTTTACCCTGGAGACCCCCGACTACATGGCACTGAAGAAGGCGCTCTCCCGCCTGCAGAAGACACAGAACACCCTGCGCTCCGCAAGAAAGCGGGCGGAGGATGCGAGTGTGGCAAAGAGCGAATTCATTATCAGCGCAGCCGATCAGTTCCGCGGCCCGATCTCCGCCATTCTTGGCTTCTCCCGACTCATCGCCTCCGGGACCAGGGAGGAGAAGACAAGGGGCTATGCGGAGAAGGTCCAGGAGGCAGGACAGCGCCTCCAGAAGGTCTTTGAGAGCATTGTCTACTACACCGCCTCGGACTATCGAGAAGAGGCAGCCTATGAGAAGCCGAAGGTCGCCTCTATCGAGGACCAGGAGCTCTTTTCCGACTACATGGAGGAGTGGAAGGCCTGGGAACGCGCAAAAAGTCAGGTCGGAGAGGGAAGAGGAGGAGAAGGATACCAGAGCGCAGCGCCAGCGGGATATCATCGCCTTTGCCCAGGCAAACGCCCCGGTGGAGGCGATGCCGCTGTTTCGCCAGCCCGTGACCATCCTTGCTGTCGATGACAACAACATGAACCTCTTCCTCATCAGCAACCGCCTGCGCCGGTTCGGGGCACAGACGGATCTCGCAAACAGTGCAGAGACGGCGCTGTCCATGGCAGAGAGCAAACCCTATGACCTGATCCTGCTCGACCGCCTGCTGCCCACCATGGACGGGTCGGAACTCGTCCGCATCCTGCGGGAGCGAAAGCTCTGCGAGGGGACCCCAGTCATCCTCATGAGCGCGGGGTCAGAGGAAACCAGGGAGGAACTGCAGCGGGAGGGCTTTGCCGGAAGCCTTCCCAAGCCCTTCACACTCCACCAGCTTCGGGACCTCTTGATTCAGGTCCTGCCGGAGAGCGTAAATCAGGATCTGCCCGAGGTGCAGGAGGTGCTGTCCGGCGGAGGGAACGCCCCCAAAGAGGAGAGCACCGCGGGACAGGCACCAGAGGAGAACACGCCCGAGGAGAAAGAGCCAGCCATACCGGTCTCCTTCCGCCCGGCGCTCTGCCTCTGCGGTATGGCCCTGATCCTCGTCTGTCTTCTCCTGGTTACCCATCTCATACGGGGGAATCTGCGGGTTCTTCCCATGGCAGTCGGCAGTGCCGGGTACCTGCTGCTCGATCTTCTCTACGGAAGGCTGAGCGGCGCTTCCGCAAAAATCAGCCGACTCCTGCCGCTCCCGCTCCTTCTTCTGTGCATTCTGGCGGGGACCTTCGGCGCCCGCGACAGTGTGGCCTTTATCTTCTTCCCGGTCCTCTTGTTCACGCCCCTGCTCCTGCAGCGCACGAACCCCGCGTGGAACTGCTGGGTGCTTGTTCTCTCCTCGGCGCTGTTTCTTCTTCTGGACTATACCGAAAAGGCCTCAGACCTCTTCCAGAAGGACCTCATCCATACAATGTCTGCGATGATCCTTGCGCTCGTCTTCTCCCTGGTGCTGCAGCAGCAGCGTGCCCGGGAGAATGATCTGGTTTCCCGGTACCGGGAACTTTCCGAGTACGACCGGTTGACCCACACGAAGAATGACGACCGGATGCGGGAGGACCTGAAGTCCCTCTTTGGACAGAAGGTCACCTTCCTCTACACCTCCATTGACCGCTTTCGGCTGATCTGTGACACCTGCGGCACCGAGGAGGCCAACGATCTGCTTGCCTTCTTTGCCGCCACCCTTCAGAAGACCTTCGGAGAGGAACACTGCTATCGGTACTACGGTGCGGTCTTCCTCGTGATCCAGCAGGATCTGTCCCTGGAGGAGCTGCGCAAGAAGTGCAGCGTGTTCAGCAGGGCCGTGTCCCGCTACGAGATTGCCCATCGCAGGCTCCACCCCACCTGCAGCGGCAGTTATGACCGGATCCTGCTCACCGGGGAGGAGGACCTGCAGAGTCTCTCCCACCGGCTGGGCATGAAGCTCTACGAGATCCAGACCCTGGGGAACAAGCGCTTCGAGCAGGCGGATCGAAGCCCCTTCTCCGAGGGGGACTAAAAGGAAATCAGGCGCAGCACAAAGAGCCCGGCACGGGCGGAACGGAATGTTCCGCACTGTGCCGGGCTCTTTTGATCCGGTGTCAGAAGCCTTCCAGCTACCAGGCTCAGGTGCTCTCACCCTTTGCCGGTTTCTTCACCGAGGGTGCATCCTCGCGCAGCTCCCGGTAAGTCTGGAGGATCAGGACGAGGGCAATCACAAATGTCAAAACGTCCGAGACCGGCATGGAATAGAGCACGCCGTCCAGTCCAAAGAACCTGGGAAGCAGGAGGGCGAACCCGACTCCGAAGACGATCTCTCTGACCATCGAGAGGATCGTGGACTGCACGGCCTTTCCCATTGCCTGCAGGAAGATAAAGCAGCTCTTGTTAACGCAGGCAAACACCAGCATGCAAAGGTACGTCCGAAAGCTCTTGATGGCAAAGTCGGTGTAGTAGGAGCTCTCGTTTGCCGCACCGAAGATAGCGATCAGCTGTCTCGGGAAGAACTCGACGATGACAAGACCGATGGCGCCGACCAGTGCCTCATAGAGAAGCAGGCGCGTAAACAGCGAGCGGACACGGCGCTTCTTGCCGGCACCCATGTTGAAGCCGACGATCGGGATGCAGCCCGCTGCCATACCGACGACGATGGAGATGATGATCTGGAAGAACTTCATGACGATGCCGATGACAGCCATCGGGATCTGCGCGTACTGCTCCTGCCCAAAGACCGGGTCCAGGGCGCCGTACTTGCGGATCATGTTGTTGATCGCCGCCATGGCAGCGACAAGGGAGATCTGGGACAGAAAGCTCGTGCCGCCCAGGGTGAGGACTCTCCGGTCGATCGTCCCGCTGAGCCTGAAGTCGCCTTTCTCCGGCTTCACCTGCTTCATGTGTACCAGGTACCAGACCGAGAGAACCGCAGTCAGAATCTGGCCCATGTCCGTCGCAACAGCGGCGCCCATCATGCCCCAGCGGGTGCCATAGATGAAGATCGGGTCAAAGATGATGTTGACCACCGCGCCTGCCAGGGTTGCCGCCATGGCAAATCGGGGACTTCCGTCCGCACGGATGACCGGGTTCATGGCCTGGCCGAAGACGTAGAACGGCACGCCCAGCGTGATGTAGAAGAAGTACTCGCGGGACCGGTCAAAGGTCTCCTGGTTGACGGTGCCGCCGAACATGGCGATCAGCTGGTTCATGAAGATCAGGTACAGCGCGCAGATCACGACACCGGAGAGGATGCTCATGACCACTGCGTTGCCGACGCTCTTCTTTGCCGTCGCCCGGTCATTCATGCCAAGGTTCAGGCTGACGAACGCGCAGCAGCCGTCGCCGATCATGACGGCGACAGCCAGGGCAATGACGGTCATCGGGTAGACTACGGTGTTCGCCGCATTGCCATAGGAGCCCAGATACGTCGCGTTTGCAATGAAGATCTGGTCCACGATGTTGTACAGGGCACCCACAAGGAGGGAGATGATACAGGGCACTGCATAGCCCCGCATCAGCTTTCCAATGGGTTCCTCCCCAAGAAACGAGTTTGCTTTTGCTTCCATTCTATCCTCCTGTTCTGCTGCAAACTGTGATCCACGCAAAAAACGTGCGGCAATCAACTGGATTTACGCAGTGACTGCCACACGTTCGGGTAGTATTATAACCGGAGGAAAAAAGAATTTCAAAATGATTTTTTCCGGATATTTTTAACATATTTAGTCTGATTAACGTGTTACATTTTCATCATTCTGCTAATTCTCTGCCAATAATATCATTCCCTGCACAGCGCAGAAATAGGCACTTTTTGTCTTCCCTGCCATTCTCCATCCCCCGGTGCTGCCCCAAAGGGCGGGAAAGGGATGGGAAAATGTTCCTTTCGGGGCGGATGCCATGCGGGGAGAACCCGGAAAGCAAAAGATGCGGATATGGAAGGGTCCCTCCTTCTGCTTTGCGACAGAGCACGTTTCCGGTACCGGATGATCGGAGAAAGAAGGTTTCATGATAAAGGCCATACTCTTTGACAAGGATGACACCCTGATCGACCTTGCCGCCTTCTGGAGGGCGCCGGTTCTTGCGCTTGCCAGGGAGGCTGCAAAGGAGGGTGGCTTTCCCTGCACGCCCGCCTGGGAAGAGACTGTCCTTACTGCCTGCGGCATCGAGGGGGACAGGGCAAGAGACGGCTCTCCCATCGTCTCCGGCACGGATCGGGACGCCGCCAGCGCACTGAATCCGCTCCTTCGGGAGAGAGGCCTTCCCCCGATCGATCCTGTCCGCTATGCAGAAATTCTCGAGGAGGCGAGCAGAACCGGGCATGTCATCCCGAAGTTCGGGGAGGACTTCGCCCTCTGGTTTTCCCGCTGGAAGGCGCAAGGCCTTCTCCTCGGCCTTGTCTCCTCA
>Ga0256406_1005996_pt1 | contig 12526 bp, 6 predicted proteins | sample RumenRJG_03DNA_FD_185986 | JGI IMG/M metagenome (GOLD analysis project Ga0256406, IMG submission 185986) | Bovine rumen microbial communities from Lethbridge, Alberta, Canada - RJG_03 | ecosystem: Host-associated > Mammals > Digestive system > Stomach > Rumen | place: Canada: Alberta | collected...
GTATCCGTAAAGCACAATCGAACGGTGCCCGAAAATTAAAGAAGATGTGGCGTAAGGTCAATCGTCTTAATAACGACCTTGTTATCAAAATCGTCAATGAGATTGTCGATTTCGCTGTGGAGTATTCCTGCTGCGCGATTGCTTGCGAGTACCTGAATTTTTCGAATGGTAAGCGTCGGAAGTCGAATGGCAAGAAGGGCAAGCGTAATTGGAAGCTAAGCTTGTGGCGTTATCGTGATATTTATCGTCGTTTGTGTGCTGCGGCTCATAAGTGGGGTTTGCGTGTTCATCAGGTTTGTGCTTGGGGGACGTCGCAGCTTGCTTTTGATGGGTCGGGGCGCGTGTCGCGTGGTAAGTATATTGTGGGCGATGATGGCGAGTCGTTGGGGTCGCCTTATTCTATTGTTCGTTTCACGTCTGGTAAGTTTTATAATGCTGATTTGAATGCTGCGTATAATATTGGTGCGCGGTATTATATTCGTTTTTTGATGGAGTTCTTGAAGGCTCATTTGTCTTCTGAGGATTTTGGGGCATTGTCGGCTAAAGTTCCGCGGTGTTCCGCTCGAAGTAAGTGTGTGTTGTCGGACTTAATTGATCTTTGGCGAGTGGCTTGCTCGTAAGGGCTTGCTCGTGTGGCGGGTTGGCTCGGCTCATTTGTCTTGCTTTCCCTTCCCTTTGCCTTTCCTTAGATTGTATCCTCTGGCAACAAGGGATCGTATGGGGTTTCCCTTGTGGACTGTACGTTCCAGCATCACGATGCATGAGACAGTGTGTGGACGGTTTTAACAACCAGAAGCACACGACTTCAGTCGTGTGTACTTCACGACGGATTCTGCGAGGGAAGAGACCTCAAGGACAAAGTCGAATGCCTCCTCGCTCCGTATGACGATGAGATTGTTGTCCCGCCATACGTCGACATGACGCGGGATGAAATCGTTGCCGGTATCGGCAAGGGCACTCGTGCGCACTGCGGCAACGCACTCTGCGACAAGGCGACGCATGGAGACACGGCGGCAATCCGTAAGATAGCGAGGGACTGGTTCGACTACCAGCTCGTAGACGACGATGGCAACGCATACGCCACATACAACCCAAACGGACGATGGGACTACTGGCACATCGAGAATAACGACGGTCCCAACGACTGGCTCGCAGGCATCGGAACCCCGACGTTCCGCTCCGACGACATCCCGGATTCCGAGCTCATAGACCGCATGGTAGGTAACGTTATCACGCCAGATGGCATCTGGCATCGTCAGGAGATGGATGACGAGGACGGGAGCTTCGTTGCTAGCGATATCATCGGACGATACCTGGGCTGCACGTGCGTCACCGTGGACGTCCATATCTAGCGATAGGCAGACAAGCAACATACCGCGTAACAGCGAGGCGGCGGCACGCAATCCAGCAAGGGAGCGTGCCGCCGCCAGCGTCACGGCGGGGAGGCGACGTGCCGCCATGAGCGCCGACGCGACCGCTTCTCGTCGCCCAGTCCGCAATCGCGACGCGCGAGGCGACTGGCAGCCAAGCGTCACGTTGACACTAATGCCCCTGTAAGCCTCTGAGAGGCGTTTTTTAGCCAAGGTTCACGCTGTCTGGGTATCCCCATCCAAAAAAGCCGGCGACGCCGTTTCTGGGGCACGTGCGCTGCCATGAGAGCCAATCGCGCATCCTCTTCACGCCGGTCCTCGAGCCCTCGTTGTCAATCACTAGCGTGTCCATCCCGTCGCTGCCCATCGAATCGGTGAGGGCAATGCCGACGTGACCGTACACCGTGCCACTGCCGCTGCAGTAGAGCAGGGCACCCGCCTTGATGTCCGTCATGCTCGTGGACCGCACGTTGTCGCGATAGTCGGCATACGCGTCAGCATACATCCCGATGCTCAGACCAGCGTTCCTGTACACCGTCTCCACCCACGCCTCGCACCGCGACGCCCCGCTGTAGCTCGTCTTGAACGCAGACGAGATGATGCGGGACTGCGTCTCCGTCACGCTGTACACGTTCCGCATGTAATCGAGGGTCGCCTGCGCCTGTGCCGCCTTCGTCGGCTCCGCCGCTATCTCCATGCTCAGCTCCGAGGAGACGGACTGTATCTCGCCGCTCATGTCCGACAGCGACTTCTCGAACGATGCCTTCTGCTCCTGCGCCTTCGCAGCCGCATCCTTCGCCGCACGCACCCTGCCGGCGCACTCGTCAACCTCCGACTGCTGCTTCGCCCGAAGGTCCGCCACCCGCTGCGTCTCCACACTCACCTCGTTGGTCACCTTCGCGCTGTCCGACAGCGTCGCGAGAAGCTCCGACAGCGTCTTCGACCCGGTCAGGACCTGCGCCACCCTAGACGACTCGGTGGAATACGACGAGCGGACGATAGACCCGAGCCTGCCCTGCGCCTCGGACAGCTCGGTGCTGGTCGCGTCAAGCCTGCCCTGCGCCTCGTCGCGCTCCGCCTCCGCCTTTCCACGCTCAGCAACCGCCGCGAGATACTTGGACTGCGCGTCGGAGATGCGTCCCTTCAGGTCGCTCGCCCTGGAAATGACGTCCCTCGCGGAAGCCTCGTCCGTGGCAAGGGCGACGGACGGCGCGCCAGCCATGATGCCGGCGGACAAGGCGGCACAGAGTGCCACGCACGTTACGAAAGGCACGCACCCACGCGCAAGGACGCGACAGGACGAGCGGGAACGCCCGACGTGACGGCGCCTCCAGCCGCCAGTCGCCATGATGCCGCCATTGCCACGCTGTCTGAGAGTCATGCTATGCGTACCGTCCTCACGAGGATCAAGTTGCCGACCTTGCTGACGCACCAGCCAGTGAGAGCCCTGACGTCCGACGGAAGCGACCGACGAACGACGGTGCATCGGAAAAGGCACGCCTGCCACAACAGCATACCGGCATCGGCACGTCATGTCCACAACGAGTTTTGGGGAACGACGCCTCCATCCGACATGGGTGACGATTCCGTGAGGACGCTACCGGCATCAGCCGACAGTTGCCAGCCAGGCGACCGCGAGCGCGCCCCGTTGGCGCGGACGGGCAGGCGCGCTAGACTATGCCTGTGTCGGACGACGAGAAGCCGTGCCGATGCGACGACCAACCTGGCCTTCGCTAGAAACTTATAAGGCAAGAACGTCCTCATTGGTTCTTAAGGACAGCTTGTCCTATACTCAGGATAGGGCCAGCTCATAGGCCAGCTAGAAGTAACGCTAAGTGCAACGAGACAAGTAACCACACCTACTGAAGACAAGACAGGACACAAGGAGAAGAGACAGGAAAAGTACACTGCGATTACCACGCACACGAGACGCATTGAGAGATATCGGTGCACACTGGAATGCAACCAAGTAATTGGACGCATGACACTATCGTAGTGACGACACCAGATGACGACCATTACCGATCCAAGCCAATAGGACGGACGAAAGAGCCGAACGGGCCTGGACGACGATGAGACGGGTAACGGCCTGCTTGAATCCGGACACCTCCCTTATACGCGAGGACGGAGTACATAGCAGGGAGCTTAGAGGGAGTCATAGGGAATAAATACCTACTAATCACCGGCCTTTTAAAGAAGGCCAAGGGGCGGCCTATCTCTCTCTTCCCCCTCTCTTCCAAGCCCCTTTCGAACACGACGTCATCCTTCCCGATACTTGGACGTCAGTCTTGGACATGCACGAAAACTTCGTTTGACATTGAGCGGCTAGAATATCAGACTATCGAGCAAGGTGGTTGAAAGGCAACCGCACTGCCCATACAGGGCATGCAAGGCGATAGGGGAGGATTTTTCATGAACATCAACGCCTGCGTAGTCAGTGGCAACCTTACCAGAGATCCGGTCATGCGACCGAACGAGACCGGCGATGGCGGCATCCTGTCGTTCTCAATCGCCTCTAACGAGAGGCATCGCGATTCCCAGACCGGCGAGTTCGTCGAGTACCCGAACTACTTCGATTGCACCGTATTCGGACGTCGTGCCGTCGCACTCCAGAACATCCTGCATAAGGGCACGAAGGTATGCGTAAAGGGGCACCTTCACTACAGCACCTACCAGTCGAAGGTGGATGGCAGCACCCGCAGGTCAATCCAGATTTACGTCGATGACCTCGACTTCCTCAGCAGCCATGCCAGCCAGGGCAATGGCAACGGAGCACAGCAGCATGGTCAGTACGGCGGTAACCACGGCGGATACGGAAACGTCAGCGCACAGCAGAATCCGCATAGCGCTCCTTCCCAGCCAGCGACCGATGATGGCTATGACGACGGCGTGCCGTTCTAATCATGGCATCCAAGTAGAACTCGCAATCTCATGAGAGCGCCAACCGCATTCGGACGAGGAATCCGGGCGGTTGGCGCTCTCATACGCGAAGCGCGGCTTTCTAGACTCGAGACATGCTGACAGGTTGGAAGTTGCGTCCATGCCATGATATCATCTCACAGGCAATAGCTGCGCCGAGAACGTGCAACGATGGCAGTGGCGGCTTCCGGCATCGTCGTGACAGGCATCAGGAGATTTTCATGAACAAGAGCAGCATCGACGAGTTCGATGGACATGACAAGAGGAAGACGTCAACCGTGATTCTGCCAGCCGACAGTGGGCACGTTATGCCCGCTAAGGCGAAAATCAACGTACGTCATGGCAACGTCCCTGCCATGCAGGACGGCATCCAGTCCCAGATGCCCACTAGCGCAGAAGGGGCAACACGTGTGATGACCCCGTCAGGACCCGGCACGTATGCGGACAAGGCATGCGGTGAGGTGCTCGGTGGCAGGTACAGGCTCGACTCATGCATCGGCAGGGGCGGCATGGCAATCGTGTACCGGGGAATCGACCAAACGCTTGACCGTCCCGTCGCCGTGAAGATGATGCTGCCTCAGTATGCCGAGGACGACCAGTTCAAGGAGAGGTTCTACCTAGAGGCGAAGAGCGCCGCGCAGTTGCAGAGTCCGAACATAGTGTCCGTCTATGACTGGGGGTTCGATAAGCCGACCGGGTCATACTACATAGTCATGGAGCTGCTCGACGGCATGACACTGAAGGAGGCGATACAGGAACACGCCCCGCTGTCATGCCAGACGACGGCTGAAATCGCGATGCAGATTTGTGACGGGCTACAAGACGCGCACGACCATGGCATCATCCACAGGGACATCAAGCCACAGAACATCATGCTCCTCCGCAACAAGCTCGCGAAAATCATGGACTTCGGAATAGCCAGGCCGAGCGACGTGCATATCACGACAGGCAGCAACGTGCTCGGGACGGCCCAGTACATATCGCCAGAGCAGACGCGCGGTATGGAAGTCACCGCCGCGTCCGACATCTACTCGCTCGGCGTCGTCATGTACGAGTGCGTGACCGGGCATGTCCCGTTCGACGGGAACGACGCCGTGACGGTCGCCCTGAAGCAGGCACGCGAGGCACCGGTTCCACCTGCGGACGACACGCCAGCCGTCGACCAAGTGATGAACCGCATCATCCTGAAGTGCATGGAGAAATCGCCAGAGGGCAGGTTCGCGAGCGCGTCGGAGCTGAAGGACACCCTTGCGGCATACGTCGCCGGGCAGAGTCCCGACGTATCGCTTACCCAGACCGTTATGCCGCCACTGCCGGCAGACGGCACGAAGAAGCCTGGAACGAAGGAGCTGACGAAGTCCGACAGGCGCCGGAAGACAATCATCGGCATAGCGATCGCGGTGATGGTCGCCGTAATAGGCGTCACGACCGCGATCGTCTGGAGCAACGCCGAGACGGCAAGGGAAGCCGCTGCAGCGAACGCGAACATGACGTCAGTGCCCAACGTCGTCGGCATGAGCCTCAACAAGGCGAAAAGGGCAATAGACGACGCCGGGCTGTCCGTCGGTAAGGTGAAGAAGGAATACTCCGATGACGTGAGCAAGGGTAACGTCATTAGCCAGTCCGTCACGCCTGACGATGGGCGACAGCGCCTCGGCAAATCAATCGACCTCGTCGTTAGCAAGGGACCGGAGCCGCCGCAGACGGCGGTCGTGCCATCCGTCACCGGGCAGTCGGTCGACACCGCCAAGGCGACCCTCGAGCAGCTCGGGTTCAAGGTGAGCATCGCATACGGGAATTCTGACACGATATCCAGCGGTGACGTCATGGAACAGGACCCGGCGAGCAACACCACGCTCCAGGTCGGCGGGACCGTTACCCTCACCGTATCGAAGGGCGCCGACATGGTCACGGTGCCAGACCTCACCGGCAAGACGCAGGCAGCCGCACAGGCAGCCCTCACGGCGGACGGACTCGCACTCGGCAAGGTGTCTCAATCGCCGAGCGATGACGTCGAGAAGGGAAACGTCATGTCCCAAGGAACTGACAGCGGCACGAGCGTGAAGCGCGGGAGCACAGTCGACATCACGGTCTCGACGGGCAAGGAGACGATCAACATCGGCTCGCTCGGGCTGATCGGCAAGACGCTCGCGGAGGCGAAGAACGCACTCAACACCTACGGCATCGTCGCCACGATTAGTGGCAGCAGTAGTCTCAGCTCCGTCGTGCAGGACATCAGCCCGACCACTGTAACGAAGGGGGGCACGGTGACGCTGACGACTGTAGCCACGGACGCCGATAACGCGAACGCCAACGCCGGCAGCGGCACGCAGGGGAACGGCAGCGGCAACGCCACGAATAACGCACCGACGAGCACGAACGCCGCATAGGCACGCCGATGTATCGCATCGCACGCAAGGGCATCGCGACGATTTAGGACACATGCACTTAGCGGCATGTGCTCTCGAAACGGGCAGTATCGCCAAGTATTACAAGCTGAAAGTAGGGATTGGGAGCGGGACACGTTCGTGATGGGACACGGATGCGTCCCGCTCTCGTCACCCGTGACTTGGTGCTCGCGTGACTATGCTTCACGCTCGCGTCGCCCATCGCAACCGCAAAGGTGCGAAACTATTGCATGGCGCGTATCGTACTTCGGGCGGTTCTGTCCCTGTGCGTCCATCGGGCGGTGTGGGTGTCCCTTCCGGTCAAGTTTTTGGGGTGTCTGCGTCATCCGCGTGGTACGCACGCGTATGGGCGGCATCGTGCGAGCGTACGCATCGCGCTAATGGCGATTTCGCGAGGTGTGCTCTTGCGTCGTGAGATGCCTGCTGTCAGTCCGAAGAGATTCTCAGTGGTGCGGTGCTAAACCGAGGTTCCGGGACCACGATGGGGAACGTCTTCTCGCCCAGCCATAGGTTCGGTCCCGATGGCAAGGGCGTCAGCAACATTCGTCCCCGCAGCGCGTCTCCGAGAATCATGGTGGGTGCCGCCTTGCGCGACCACTACTCTTGGCAGCCGGCGCCGCGCGACGGATTTGTGATGGGTGCATCTACCGGACATCGCCATTTTTTCTCGCGTCTATCTTCGGACACGTGGGACCTCGACCACGTGAATCGAATTGAAATGGAACGAGGGTTCTCATGGCATGGCAGGCGTCAGGACACGGGGGCTTCCAATGTCTCATAACTCTGACAGGCACAAAATCCAGAAGCGCGAACGCACCCACATGCTCAACGCCAAGTACGGACGGCACGGAAACGGCGGGCATGGTCGCAAGGGGCACAGAACACACGCGAACCGCCGGTTCCCGGCACAGCGCGGCATTGACGACACGACGAGGCTCGCCGACGCAACGATACACTACGGTAGTGACGCATTCTATGTGTCCCACGACGTCCTCGGAGACGCACTCAGCGGAAAGGCACCGCACGATAGAATTGAGCGCGTTGGCAGCACGGCATGGCGGACCAGTCCCGACGGGAAGCTGGTAAAGGTGGTCGTCGTTAACGTGAAGAGGGCACAGGAATACAACGACAGAAGGAAGCTGCGTGACATGCTCAACGAGATGGACAAGAACGAAGGCTTGCCATCGGAACGCGATCTTGCAAGTGCGCATGCGTCGCAGGACGAGTCGTATTTCCGTCAAGACAAGCCGAATGGACGTTCGGAGACGCAGAATCGCCTAAAGGACATCAATGAGCTTCCTCTCACCACACAAGAGGTCATTGGCGAGCAAATCCTTTACGAGGAACAAGCAAACTCTACGATGGACGACATGCGGAGACGAATAGACGAACTGCGTGCCACCATCGCGAGCCAGTCGTCCACGGACAAGGGTAGCCACGAGGCAAAGGAAGCCAGGCAAACCACCACCATGACCAAGAGGGGTGCCGTGGCGTCCACCGCAGCCGCAGGCGGAAACGGCGACGTCATAGCCGATGCGAACGCCAAGAGCGTCAACGGGCGCAATGGCAAGGGCAACGGAACGTCAAGAAGGCGACAGAGGAATGGTACAAAGAGTCGCACAGCATCAGGCGGTGGAAACGCGCGCGGCAGCGGAGCAGGGACGAACACGAAGGCGGGCAATGGGCATGGCAGCGAGATGAGCCTGTCACAGCGACTTGCGGCACGTCGCCAGACGCTCGCACTCAAGAGGATGGAACGCATCCGCCAGCGCATCAAGTTCGCGCAGGCAATCGGGAACGATCGTCTCGCTCGACGGCTGCAGGCAAGCCTCGACAGCATGATGAAGAAGTACGCTGCGCCGCAGAATGTGAAAGGGAAGGGACGCTAAGCGGAGATGTGCCCTGAGGCGAAAGGTTTCGGGGCGTCCACGCTTGCGGCAGTACACGTGAGGGGAAGGAAGGCAAGCGGCAAGGACCGCGTAGGACAAGGAGGGACGCTTCGCGATGGACGCCAAGCAAAACGGCAAGAAAACGCAGGGGCAAGTACAGAGTGGAAGCGAGGAAGCCGGAATGGGCTTGACGCCGGCACAGGGACTCGGACATGACAGGGGGAACGTCGGCATCACCAGCCACAAGAGGCAGGACGTGCTGTCCGTATGCTGCCTCATCGCTGTCATCGCGGGCATAGTCATGTACCTCGTCGCATCGCGCGGCGCATACGTCGACGCACACGGGCTGCTTCATGAGAGCTTCTGGCTTATCGTCGGCGCGAAGGCTCTCATAGTCATAGGCATCGTACTCGGCATCGCTGCGATTGTCGCATGGCGAAAGGCGAGGCATGACGGCTAGATGGCGCGACTGGCGGCACAACCAGCTACGAGCCACGCGCGTGGGAATTGACGGGACGCCCGCTCGACATGACGCCGTGACGGGCGTCTCCTTGTCATCCGTTCGCTCGTGCGGTATCCTTGATTCCGGATGACAGGACACGAAAGCTTAACAGGACGGAACGAGGAATGTCAACATCAGAGCCAGTAATGGTAAACAACGGCGACCGTACGTACGTTTCGCTGCATACGCACAGCACGCACTCCATAGGTGACGGTATCTCCACGCCCGACGACCTCGCGAAGAGGGCGGCAGAGCTTGGGATGCCGGCGATGGCACTCACCGACCACGGCAGGATGTCGGGACTCGTCTCGTTCGAGAAGGCGTGCCACGAGCACAACGTGAAGCCCATCATGGGCATGGAGGCATACTGCTGTGGCATAGGCAGGAGCAGGACCGAGCGCAAGAACTACACGATGGACACGCGAGACCTCGTAGGCAAGCCAGGGCACGAGAAGAGCTGCTACCATCTCATCCTGCTTGCGAAGGACGAGACGGGATACGACAACCTGTGCAGGCTCACGACGGAATCGTACGCCACCGGCTTCTATTACAAGCCCCGCATCGATTACGGGCTCCTCCACGAGCACCGTGACGGGCTTATCGTATGCTCCGCGTGCGTGCTCGGCGAGCTGTCCATGGCGGTACAGGACGACGACATCGACAAGGCGAGGCGGGTCATCGACTGGTTCAGGGGAGAGTTCGGGGACGACTACTTCGTCGAGGTGCAGAACCACGGGCTGCCCATGGAGCTGAACGCGATGCGGACGCTGCGCGAGCTTGCCGATGACAGCGACGTGCGGACCATCGTGACGAACGACTCGCACTACACCCTCAAGGGCGACGCAAAGCTGCAGAAGACCGTCATGCTCATCAACCGGCACAAGAGCTGGGCGGACGCGGACGTGCGTGGCTCCTTCTTCGACGATGCCTCGGTTGACGGACAGCGGGCGATAGAGGACGAGCACGGCGGCGAGGGCGATTCCGACCCGATCTTCGAGACGTCCTCCGAGCTGTACGTCAAGTCATACGACGAGATGGTCGAGGCGCTCCGCCCAAACGGCGGCGAGGATGGCAGGGTCGAGCGCGAGCTCGCGAACACCTTGGAAATAGCGGAACGATGCGAATACGAGATCCCGTTCATCGACCCGAGCGACACGGACGCATACTTCCTTCCGAAGTATGACGTGACCACCGACGTCAGGTATGAGGAGTACGAGCGTAGCAGCTTCGCCATTCCCGACTACATCACAAAGGCATGTGTGAAGGAACTGCGTGATGAGGGACACGAAGAGGTCAACGAGGTATCCGATTACCTTGATGCGAGCGACATGGAGGCGCTCCGCTTCCTCATGTGGCTCTGCGAGGACGGAATGCGCAGGCGCGTGATTCCGAAGATAGACGCAGGCGGCAACCCGATGCCAGAGGAAATGTGGATTCGGAACAAGCCAGAGGGCATGCACGTCATACATACCCACAAGTCGCCAGACGAGCAATGGGTCAGGCATCAGGGCGAAGCGGGCAGGACACGCGACGACATGATACAGGAGTACCGCGACAGGCTCGCATACGAGACGGGCGTCGTCGTGGCAAAGAGGTTCGTCAACTACTTCCTCATCGTGCAGTCGTACGTGAACTACGTGCGTGCACAGGGCGAGATGGTTGGACCGGGGCGCGGGAGTGGCGCTGGCTCGCTCCTCAATTACCTGAGCGGCATCACGAGTGTCGACCCGATACCGAATGACCTCCTGTTCTTCCGCTTCCTCAACAAGGACAGGAAGGGATACCCGGACATCGACGTCGACTTCTCCTCCCATGGGCGCGACGACATCCTATGGCCACACCTGCGCGAGGTATATGGCAAGGACAGCACCGCGATGGTCGCTGCATACACCTACTTCTGGGGTAAGGCGGCGATAAAGGCGGCTTCGCGCGTGCTTTTCGATTGCTCGTCGTGCCGCACGATGACGCCAGAGCAGCGCAGGGCTGGCAAGGACGAGAGCATCATGCTCAGCAACGCGCTGTGCGACCTCATAGACAACAGACCGCATCTCGACCTTAGGGACGAGCTCACTGACGAGACAGACGCGAACGGCAGACCGCTCGGCAACGAGCCGCTCAAGGCGCTCATCAAGACGGACAGACGCTATCAGCAGATAATCGACCTCGCGCTCATGCTTCAGGGCATGATATCAGGCGAGTCGCAGCACGCGAGCGCGTACATCCTCAGCCCGCACCCGATCGTGGACAAGCTCCCGCTCATGGTGTCAAAGGATGAGAGGGAGAGAAGCACCACAAGCGGGGAGCCAGTCCAAGACTACATCATCCAATACGATGGCAGGGAGATACAGGACCAGCTCGGGTATGTCAAGATGGACCTCCTCTGCATCAACGACCTCGAGGTCATTACCCAGACCATCAAGAAGATACATGACGCATACGGCGTGGACATCGACATAGACAACATCCCGTTCGACTGCAAGACCACCTTCGACCTGCTCAGGCAGGGGAAGACCGCAGGCGTCTTCCAGTTCGACGGGTCGCCCGTGCCAAAGCGCCTCATTACAGAGGGAAAGGCAGACAGCCTCAACGACCTCTCCATGATTAACGCCCTCGACAGACCGGGAGCGCTCAACATGGGCATGGACAAGGAATTCATAGAGAGGAAGAGGGACAAGAGCAAGATCAAGTACTTCTCGCCAGACGCGGAGGAAGTCCTCAAGAAGACATATGGGCTTGCATGCGTGGCAAGGGATTCCATCGTGATGACGTCTGATGGCGAGAAGCCAATCCAGGACATACGGATTGGCGACAAGGTCCTCGCTGAGGACTGCCAGTGGCACAACGTATCGGCTTGGTATGACAAGGGCATCAGGGAGACGCTCAGGATACGTACCGATTTCGGCGGCGAGCTCGTATGCACGCCTGACCACAAGATTCTGACAAGTGACGGCTGGGTTCGCGCCGACCAGCTCAGAAAGGGCATGCTCATAAAGGGAGCAATGCCATCTGACATGCCAGATGGTGTCAACAATGTGCGTTCGATCGAACCGCTTGACCTTCAGGACTGGCTCATAGGGCTGTTCATTGCTGACGGGCATTCTCCGAAGCATGGCGTGCCCAATATATCGTGCGGATCGCGAGAGAATGCCAAACGCATTGCCGAGATAGCCCGTACAGTCCTTCCAGACATGCAGAACATTCATCTGACCATGACAGACGGACGCGAGCATGGATTAGGCATGACTTGGCATGTCGTATTCTCGCAGACGCCGAGTGGAACGCATAACGGGCATTTCGGCAAGCAAGCCGTACAGAATGACATGAACGCGTTGCTCAAGCAGTATGGGCTGTTCGGCAAAGTTAAGGATGAGAAGAAGTGGCCTGAGAAGTACAGCTTCTCGACCATAATCGGCATCATAGAGGGCGATGGAACTGATC